>Ga0310696_10002105_pt1 | contig 27088 bp, 21 predicted proteins | sample AusTroGonzalo_MG_4_FD_203885 | JGI IMG/M metagenome (GOLD analysis project Ga0310696, IMG submission 203885) | Bovine rumen microbial communities from tropical cattle in Woodstock, Queensland, Australia - Gonzalo_02 (v2) (version 2) | ecosystem: Host-associated > Mammals > Digestive system >...
GGCTTGATGTTGACTTTCTTGGCCATTTTTCTACTCCTTTTTTTGATTATGCGCGGTGCGCATTTGGTTGATTGCCCTGTTCATTCCGGGTGAGGAAAACCGTCCGGCGCGCGCCGGACGGGGCCCTCTCCGCATTACTCCACAGGCGCTCCCCCGAGGGGGAGCTCCCGTCTTGCCTTACTCCACGACCTCCGCGTCGACGACGCCGTCGTCGTTCTTCTTGCCGGAGTCGCTCTGCGGCGGCGGCGGATTGCCGGCCGCGCCGCCCTGAGCCTGCTGGTTCTGCTGCTGCTGGGCGTAGACCGCCTCGCCGAGCTTCATCGCCAGCTCTTCCAGCTCTTTCATCTGAGTCTTCATGCCCTCGGTGTTGTCGGCCTTGATCTCCTCCTTGAGCCTGGCGATCTTGGCTTCCAGACCGGACTTGACGTCGGCGGGCGCCTTGTCGCCGAGTTCCTTGAGCTGCTTCTCGAGCTGGTAGACCATAGAATCGGCGCGGTTTTTGGTCTCGATCTTGTCCTTGGCGGCCTTGTCGTCGTCGGCGTGCGCCTTGGCCTCGTTGACCATGCGCTCGATCTCGGCGTCCGAAAGTCCGCTCGAAGCGGTGATCGTGATGTTCTGCTCCTTGCCGGTCCCGAGGTCCTTGGCGCTGACATGCAGTATGCCGTTGGCGTCGATGTCGAAGGTGACTTCGATCTGCGGCACGCCGCGCGGCGCCGGAGCGATGCCGTCGAGCTTGAAGAGCCCGAGGCTCTTGTTGTCCTTGGCCAGCTCGCGCTCGCCCTGCAGCACCCTCACGTCCACCGCGGGCTGGTTGTCCGCCGCGGTGCTGAAGATCTCGCTCTTCTTGGTCGGGATCGTGGTGTTGCGCTCGATCAGGCGCGTCATCACGCCGCCCATCGTCTCGATGCCGAGCGACAGCGGAGTCACGTCGAGCAGCAGCACGTCGTTGACCTGACCGCCCAGCACGCCGCCCTGGATCGCGGCGCCCGCGGCGACGACCTCGTCGGGGTTGACGCCCTTGTGGGGTTCCTTGTTGAAGATCGCCTTGGCGGTCTCCTGCACCTTGGGCATGCGCGTCATGCCGCCCACGAGGATGACTTCCTTGATCTTTTCGCTGGTGGTCTCGGCGTCGCGCAGGCAGTTGTCGCACGGCTTGCGGGTGCGTTCGAGCAGCGGATCGCAGAGGCGTTCCAGCTGGGCGCGAGTCAGCGTGATGTTCATGTGCACCGGGCCGGAGGCGTTCATGGTGATGAACGGCAGATTGACGTCGCTGGACATGCTGCTGGACAGCTCGCACTTCGCCTTTTCGGCGGCTTCCTTCAAGCGCTGGAGCGCCTGCGGATCCTTGCGCAGATCCACCTGATTTTCCTTCTGGAACTCGTCGGCGAGGTAGTTGATGACCGCCTGGTCGAAGTCGTCGCCGCCCAGGTGGGTGTCGCCGTTGGTCGCCTTGACTTCGAAGACGCCGTCGCCGATGTCGAGGATCGAGATATCGAAGGTGCCGCCGCCCAAGTCGTAGACGGCGACCGTCTCGTCGGTCTTCTTGTCGAGCCCGTAGGCCAGCGCGGCCGCGGTCGGCTCGTTGATGATGCGGAGCACTTCCAGACCGGCGATCTTGCCGGCGTCCTTGGTCGCCTGACGCTGGGTGTCGTTGAAGTATGCGGGCACGGTGATGACCGCCTGCGTGATCTTCTCGCCCAGATACGCCTCGGCGTCGGTCTTGAGCTTCTGTAGGATCATCGCGGAGATCTCCGGCGGCGAATAGACGTGATCGCCCACCTTGACGTGCGCGTCGCCGTTGGCGGCCTCGACGATCTCGTAAGGCGCCATTTCGCGCTCGCGGGTGCATTCCGCATATTTGCGGCCCATGAGACGCTTGATCGAAAAGATGGTGTTCTTGGGGTTGGTCACCGCCTGACGCTTCGCGGTCTGACCGACCAGCCGCTCGCCGCTCTTGGTGAAAGCGACGATGGACGGAGTGGTGCGGTTGCCTTCGGCGTTGGGGATGATCTTGTACTCCCCGTTCTCCATGACCGCCATACAGCTGTTGGTGGTCCCGAGGTCTATACCCAAAATCTTGCTCATATTCATTCCTCCCTTGTTGTGATTTTTCGTTCGAGCACGCCCCGGATAAAGCATAAGGCGTGCCAACTCGCGTTTCCCGGTCGGGAGGAAGGCAGGAACTTAACAAAGTGTGACAACTTGGCACACCCCGGGCGCGCCACCGTGACACGGCGGCGCAGATACCGGGCGGCGGAGATCTATTTCAGCTTTTCGATCCTGACGTAGTTGAAACGGATCGAGCCGGGGGCGCCCTCGCGGATCAGCAACTCGTAGAAGTACTTTGCGCTCCGCTTGCTGAACTCGATCACGTAGCGGCGGCCGTCCGCCTTGCCGCCCTCGACGATGATGCGGTTGTTCGCGTTGTGGAGCGGCTTCGGGTTGCGGAGCACCATCGTCCACGCGTGCCCCTCCGACTGGCGGACGTCCATATCCACCGTGAAGCGGAAGCGCGTGCCTCTCGCGCCCGCCCAGCACTCCGGCGGGATGACCAGCCGGGCGTTGCCGCCGCGGTGCCGCCAGAAGCCGCCCCTGAGCGGCAGCGGTTCGCCGCCCGTCAGGCCGGAGGCGAAGACGAGCTCCTTCATCGGATCGCGGCTCTCGAAGACCGTCACCGCCTCGCGCACATCGGAGGGAGAAGTGAACTCCGCTTCGATCGGAGAACCCTCGCGCCCGAAGAAGCCGACCGGAGTCACCGAAACCCGGTACTCCCTGCCCGGCTCGAAGTAGCCGTTGGAGATCCGCTGCCGGTGTTTGCCCTTGCGCTTGTTTTCCGCGAGGTAGAACTCGCTGTAACTATCCTTGCGGGCGAACTCGCGGAACTTGCCGTCCGCCTCCTTCACGGCGACTTTGACATAATACTTGCAGACCTCGCCCCCCTGCCCCGCCTCGGGCCAGTCGACGAAGAGCGCGGAAAACGGCTTGTTCGTCTTGAGCGCGAGCTTCGCACCGGCGGCGAACTCGGGCGCGGGCGTCGCCGCGGCGCGGCGGGCGGGGGCGTAGGGAGCGGTCGCTGGATCGAAGGGCAGCGGCACCACCCACGGGGCCTTGAACTCCTTGCCGTCCTCGGCGGAAAAGCGCCGGAACACGAGTTTGTCCCGGTAGACGTCCATGATCGAAAACTCGAAACAGTCCTTGCTGGCGGGCGCAGTGCCGACGAGATGCCCGCGCCAGTTCTGCAGACACCCCGCACCGACCTCGGTGTGGCTCCCCTGCCAGATCGGATTTTCGTCGCGCAGCGACATATGGACGTGCCCGTAGAGGTGGACGACGCGCGGATATTTGCCGTAGACCACCCGGCGCTTGTTGTTTTTTTCGGATTTCTCCTTGGGGGCGGGGACGTGGTCGAGGACGAAGATCGGCCCCTCCGGGAACTCCCGCGCGGTCGCTTCGAGCATCTTTTCCATGGTCTCCTGAGGCACGAACTGCTGGAAGATCACGAACGGATATCCCTTGAAGACCACCCGGTCGTCCGGCGCGTGTTTGATCCCCAGCTCGCGGCGCATCGCGGCGAAGTAGCCGGGGATCTCGCTTCTGACCGCGCCGCCCTCTCCCTTGCGGCCGAGCGCGTCGTGGTTGGCGTAGACGAAGATCTCCAGCGGCGGATTTTCGGGGAAGACGGAGGGGAAAAGTTTTTCCCGGTAGTAACGGTACGCCGCGGGATAGTGCTTGTCGGCGATGTCGCCCAGATTGGCGACGACGTCGACCTTTTCGCGTTTGAAGACCTTGAGCGCGGCTTCGGTGCGGTCGAAGCTTTTCGTATTCTCGGTCCAGTGGGTGTCGGTCACCAATCCGACTCTAAAGAGCGGTTCCTCCGCCGCGGCAAACGTGAAACAAGCCGTCAGCAGCGAAGCGGAAAGCAAAGATCTCTTCGACATACTTCACCTCTCTCCGTAATTGGCGTTCATGCCGGGAAAACAAAATATCTCAAAGCTCGATCCGGCGGAAGGCGGTACTCCCGTCGGAGGCGACTTCCAGCTCGACCATGCTGCCGTTTCTGGTCACGCTGCCGGCGCAGCACTCGCCGCGGCCGTCGGCGTCGACCTTGAGATACGTCTTGTGGACGTGACCGCAGAGCACGAGGTCGATGGCATGCGAACGCATGAGTCCGACGATCTTCCCCTGCCCGAAGAGGCGGTGGCGGATGCGGAGCAGTGGATGATCCTCGGTCATCGGGTAGTGCGAAAGCAGGATCCGCGGCTTCGTCTTGGGCGAAGCGCACCACCTTTCGACATAAGCGGAGTCGGCCTTGGCCAGAAAACCCCACGAGCAAAAGAGGTTGGAGGGGCGGCAGCAGTTGACGAGCGCGAACTCCACCCCCGCGTATTCGCGCACGAGGGGCATGTCGGAAAAACGGTATTCGCCGCGCGACAGATAATCCACCGCCGCGTTGACGGCGGCGACGCACCGGGGATTTTTGACGTAGCAGTCGTGGTTGCCGGGCATGTAGAGCAGCGGAACGGAAGAGTCGCGCAGCGGCTTCAGGATGTCGAGCACGCGCCCGAACTCGCCGGGCTGACCGGTGCTGGTGAGGTCGCCGGTGCAGACGGCGACGTCGGGACGAGTGTCAAGGATGTACTCCACTGCGGACTTGAGCCGCCCCAGATCGTGCTTGTAGCGGCGGCGGAAACGGTAGTTGAACACGCCAACCCAGCGTTTGTCGAAATAAGCGCGCCAATCCTCGGCGGCGCCGCCGGCATGAGGATCGGAAAAATGGACTATCTTCAAAAACGGAGTCTCCCCGGATATTCGTTAAACACGGCCGTTAATATAGTTTTCACTCGCGGAGTTTTCAAGGCGGCGGGCGAATTTATCCGGCTTGAAAAAAAGGGCCGGCGGCGGTATTTTTTAAAAATATCTCCCGGGCCCGGCGCCCGCTGCCGCGCGCCCGCATGTATTTTATGGAAATAGGATGATCGATCGAAATGGATGATATTCAATTGCGCCGCCGGCGGGTGATCGTGCTCTGGTGCGGAGTGGTCCTGTCTTTCTTCACCAGCATGTCGAAGATCCTCGTCCCCGGGCCGATCGTCGGCGACCTCAAGGCACTGGGGCTGGACGCGGTCGAGCTGTCTTCGCTGGGTTTCGGCTACTACTGCGCCTACGCCTTGAGCCAGCTGGCGCTGGGGGCCTACTCCGTCCGCTGGGGCGGGGTGCGGCTGATGCTCTTCGGCGGCAGCTGCTTCGTGTTAGGTTCGGTGCTCTTCCCGCTGAGCGGTTCGTTCTGGGTGATGTTCGCGGCGCGGGTGCTGACCGGTCTCGGCGCCGGAACGCTCTTCCCCGGGCTCGCCAAGCTGATCAGCGACCTGTATACGAAACGCTTCGCGGTGGTCTTCAGCGTGGTGATGTTCCTCGGCTATCTGGGACCGATCTGCGGCCGGACGCCGGTGCTGCATCTGGTCGATCTCGTCCGCTGGCGGTGGGCGCTGGAGATCATCGCGCTCGCGTCGCTGGCGGTGTTCGCGGTGCTGACCGTCGCGTCGTACGGGGCGACGAAGCCGGTGATGTCGGGCAACAGCTTCGCGGCGCTGCGCAAGGTCTTCGGCAGTTCCCGCAATTTGCTGATCTTCGGAGCGAGTTCGGTGGTCTACGGCGCCTACTACGTGCTACCGGTCGTGGCCGGGCAGGAGTGCCTGATCGTCAGCGGCATGTCCAAGTACGCCGCGGAGCATCTGCTGACCGCATTGGCGGTTATGATCGCACTCGGCAATCTGGCGACGATACTGCTGTTGCGTTTATTCTGCGAACGCCGCAAACTCCTGCTGCTCTTCGCCGGGATCTGCGGTCTCGCCGGCGGGATTCTGGGGGCGGCTGCGTTTCAATGGGATCTGCCGCTGTACGCGGTGATGGCGGCGTTCGTGCTGGTGGCCGTTCCCGCCTGCTTCTTCTCGCTGCAGAGCATGATCGTCCGGGAACTCAACTCGCCGGATATCTCCGGTCCCGCCATCTCGATGCTGAACTTCTGCGCGTTCGTGCTGATCATGGCGTGCCAGCCGGCGGCGGGGATCATCATCCATCGGGCCGGCGATGCGCTGGCGGCTTACCGGAACATGTTCGTCTTCTTCGTCGCGCTGGAAGCGATCGGCATCGCCTGCGCGATCTTCGTGCCGGAAACGAAACCTAAGAAATCCTGACGCGCATCCGGACCGTCAGAATTTATTTTCCGACTTCACCGGCGGCGGGATGATCATCTTCAGGAATTTGATCTTTTCATCGCCGGAAAGCTTTTCGTCATAGACGATATTCTGAAAAATATCTTCCGGCGGATGCGGCAGATGCAAATCGGCCCCGCCTTCCCGATCCGGCATGAATCTCGCCAGGTGCGGCGCCAGCGCGCGCCAAGTACTGTCGTTCATACGCGGCAGACGGCCGCTCAGGTAGCGCGAGATGGAAGAATTGGCGACGTGCGTCCGCCGTTCGATCTCCAGCGCCGATCCCCATTCGTCGATCAGATCCCGCAATGCCTGTATTATTTCGGGTGTAATTTTTATGGACATTGCGGGATGCTCCGGCTTCTCTCGATCTTTTCACGCACAATATATAATTTTTGAGGGAAACTTCCAGCTTTCTGCTTTTATTCTGCTTGATTTCTGCATAAGAAGAACATATATTATTTGAGCTCCATCCTAATTTTTTAACGCCCGTCCGTACTGGTTTCGAGCGGGTAAAGTACTAAACACGAAAGGGAAACGCAATGAATCTGAAGAAAATTCTGACCTGCGGTATGGCGGCTGCCGCCATGCTGACGCAAAATCTGGGTGCGGAAGAGTCCAAACCGGCACAGGCTCCGAAGTATATCGCCCCGCAGAAGATCATGCTGCTCATCGCCGACGTCGGCACCATCGACACCGTCGCCAAAACCGAAGAGTACCTCACCCAGATCAAACAGTTCAACGTCGACGAAATTCCGCGCCCCTCGGCAGGCACGGCGGCGACCGATCCCAATTTCTCCCGCATGGCCAACCGGAACGAGTACTTCATCGAGATCAACAACTACAAGGCGAAAAACCGTGAAATCGCCGCTCGCAACCGCCGGATGGAAAAGGTGCTGGAAGGGCTGCGCAACTCCATTCTCGTCAACGGGCAAAACCGTGACATCGTCGTGGCCAAGGATTATCTGCAGTCCTACTTCATGCCGTACCGCGAGTACATCGGCATCGTCGACCGCAGCAACTCCTCCATCGCCGAAGTGGAAAAGATGATCGGCGGTCAGGATCAGGTGGATGTGGCCGCGTCGACCTATTTCCTCACCGTCGTGATGCAGGACCTCAAGGAGGAATCCAACACCGTGCAGGTCGGCAACACCATGGTCAAGCGGACCAACTACACCCGCAAGGCGGTCGCCAAGGTGCGCGACTACAACGGCAATGTGCTCTTCGCGCTCAACGTCGTGGGCAAAGCGACGCACCGCCGCACCTCCGCGACGCAGAACAAGGGCCACGATCCCGCTTCCGACATCATGGAAGACCTCCTCAAGCAGATCGCGGACCGCGTCGCCGCAGAGTTCCTCTGCAAGCTCACGATCAAGGCCAAGGGCCCCAAGACCGACGCGGATTTCGACGCCGACACGATCGTGCTGTTCATCGACGGCAAGGAGTTCGAAAACGGCGGGATCGTCATCGCCGGAAATCACCTGCTGCTGGCGCAGTGCGAAGGATACAAGGATATCGTGAGACCGGTCGAAATCAAGGGCGGCAAAAAGCGCATCATAGCCGTGAAGTTCGCCAAGGCCGCCCCCAAGCAGGATCAGGACGCCTCCGGCCAAAAGGCCGATCCCGAATCCAAATGAAGAGCTTAAAAGGCAGCATCAAACTGCTGACGCTGACGGTGCCGATGCTGGCGCTGACGGGGTGCGTCACCCCGTCGGCGCAGCCGACGCCGCAGACCGCGGCAAACGAGCCGACAACGAATGTCGGAATAAAAAATCCGCATCCGCCCAGCGGAGACAACGCGGTATTTGCCCCGCGGAAGATATTCCTTTCGATCGCGGTCGCGGGGATCGACGGCTGCAGCAAAGACGAACGCGACATCATCGCTGCGAAGGATTGTCTGCAATCGCACTTCATGCCGTACCGCGATCACATCGCCGTCATCGCGCCCGACGGCGCGGGGATCGGGGAAATCGAAAAAGAGATCGGCTGCGGGTATCGTCCGAACACGGCCTACTCGCTCGAACAACAGGCGGCGAAACCGTGGGTGAATCGAACGGATGCGGCAGTCTCCTCCTATTTCCTCACGGTCGTCATGCAGGATCTCAAGGCGGAGTCCGACACCGTGCAGGTCGGCAACACCATGGTCAAGCGTACCAATTACACCCGCAAGGCAGTCGCCAAGGTCCGCGATCACGACGGCAACGTGATCTTCGCGCTCAACGTCGTCGGCAAATCGACGCACCGCCGCACCTCGGCAACGCAGAACAAGGGGCACGATCCGTCCTCCGATATCATGGAAGATATCATGAAGCGGATCGCGGACCGGGTCGCCGAAGAGTTCCTGTGCGAACTGACGGTCAGGATAAAGGCCCCGACCGGAGATGCCGAATTCGACACGGACGAGGTCGTTCTGTATCTTGACGGCAAGGAATTTGAAAACGGCGGAACGGTCATTGCCGGAAAACATCTGCTGCTGGCGCAGTGCGACGGCTACAAGGATGTCGTGAGACCGATCGAACTTCGAGGCGGCAAAAAGCGCATCATAGCCGTGAAGTTCGCCAAGGCCGCCCCCAAGCAGGATCAGGACGCCTCCGGCAAAAAGGCCGATCCCGAATCCAAATGAAGAGCTTAAAAGGCAGCATCAAACTGCTGACGCTGACGGTGCCGATGCTGGCGCTGACGGGGTGCGTCAACCCGTCGGCGCAACCTGCGCCGACGGTTGCGGCGCACACATCCGCGAACCCGGCGAACGCCGACTGCGCCGCGCCCCGAAAGCGCGGCATCTCCGTGTCGGTGACCGTCGTGTCGGCGGACGGCGGCAAATGCGGATCGGCTGCGGCTGAGGAATATCTGCGCGCCGCTCTGATCCCGTATGCGGAGTGCATCCGGACAGTCGAGCCGCCAGCGCCCGGAGCGTCGGCGCGGACGGAGGATACGATCCGCCCCGACGCATTGCTGACGGTCACATTGTCGGAGCACGAACGGACCGATGCGGGCGCCGACGGCGGCATGGCGGCGGACCACACGCGAACGGCGCTGCTCCGGTTGACGTCGATGCGCGACGGAATCGTCATGGCGGCGTTCGAAGTGACCGCATCCGCCCGGCCGGACAAAACCGAAAACGGAGTGGCGACGGAAGCGCGGCTCTTAAAATCGCTGATGGAACAAACCGCCGAAAAGCTGGCGGTCCAAACCTCGCGCCGACTGAACGTCGGGATATCCGGGCCGGAGGGCGACACCGCCTTCGAGACGGAAAACGTCCTGCTCTATCTCGACGGCGAAGCCTTCGAAAACGGCGGACGCGTCCCCTTCGGCGAATACACGCTGCGCGCGGAGTGCGACGGGTACCGCCCCGTCACCCGCAGAATAAGGATCAATTCCCGCAGACTCGGCAAAATAAAGTTGACCTTCGAAAAGGTCGATGACGACAAATAAAAAATATAAGGAAAAGGAGTGTCCCATGAAAAATCTGTTGCTGAATGCGGCGGCGGCGGCGATGGCCGCGGCGGTCGCGGGTTGTACGGTACCGTACAGCCAATGCGTCCATACCGATTACGACGATCGGGTGGACGAGGCCAACGCTCCCTTCGTCCGGGAGGCGGCAAAGATCTATGAGGAAAGAAAGAAATTCAGGTGCAATCTGGAACTGAAACCGGCGGAATCGGTGGGGGTGTTCCTCTCCAACGCCTCGCATCGGCAGTTTTCCGTCGCCCAGAAGCGCGATTTGGTGCTGCTGCTCGAAAATACGCTCGCCGAACGGCTCGCCGCCCTGCGCGATTTCAACGTGATCAACCGCGCCGGCAGCGCCGGGAGCACCGATATCGCCGTCACCACCGGCGACGCCCAAACGAAAAACTATCTTATGACCTACTCCATCGTCGCACTGGAATTCAACAAGCAGCGGAAACAGGAGTACGATTTCATCAGCGACAAAAAGGTCATGCGAACCTATTACAGTGCCGTCGCCAAAGTAGAGGTAAGTTTGTTCGATCCCGCGGGCAATACGGTGTTCACCTTCAACGATGAGTGCGCCATCCGCAACCGGGGAGAATCGGCGGGCCTGCTGAACGAAGTGGTGAAAGCCGCGGCGCAGAAGGCGATCGAAAGGTACAGTCTCGCCACCACTCCGCCGCTTTATGTCAAGCAGACCATAGGCAGCGGCACCTACGTTCAGATCAGCGGCGGAGGGGCCTACGGCATCCGCCCGGGAATGAAGATCCGCTTCTACCGCAACGTTGTCCGGCAGACTCCCGCGCTGCCCGGTGAAAAAGTCGAACAGGTCGTGCACCAGCAGCCGGTCGGCACGGGCACCGTCGGCGTCAACGGCGCGCCGGTCGGCTCCGACGACGCCTGGGTATACATCGATTCCGGCGATCCGTTATCCCCGTGCGACTTCCGCAAGCCCGAGAAGCAAATGGAGCGCACCGTCTTCGTCTGGACCTCGGCGAAACCGGAATAACGTCAGGAGAACAGCAGAAAATGAAATCGAAAACGTGGAAGATTCTGTACCTCGCGCTGTCGGCATTGTTCGCAGTGCGGGCGGCAGCGGACGAACCGGTCCGGGACATGCGTCCGATAGTGTGTATCGACGTCAAGAACTTCGTGAACAAGACCGATAACAAACGAGCCAATTTCAGCGCTTTGGTCGACCGTGTCAACCACGAATTTGTCCAGACCGGTCTGTACCGGGTGCTGAACCTGGCGGACGCCGGAGAAGTGATGCAGAAGGACGATGTCTTCAAGGTCATCTCCGACGAAGGCGGGAACAAGGTTTCCATTCCCGTACCCGGCTGGCTGGTGAGGTTTACGGTCGTCCAGTACGGCGTACACAAAAGTTCGGCCGTCGATAGGGTGACCGGGGCCAAGTCCGAATTGGATGCGGCTACGGTCGAAGTCATACTTTCCATCGTCGACATGCGCACCGGCGAGACCATCATCTCGAAAAATCTGCCTCCCGCCACCTGCGGCATCCCGCGGCGCACCGCCCGCGGAGCCCGTCAGCGGGGCAACTACCAGGAACAGGCACTGCAGGCGGCCTGCCGCGAAGTGGCTCTGCAAACCGTGCAGGCGCTTATCATAAACACGGAGTTCTTCCTTATGGATGTGACCGGCGGAAACATCGAAGTCGACATTCCCGCTTCCGTGGCCAAGCCCGGTCAGCTCTTCACGGTATACCGCTACGGCAGGGCCCGCGTCAGCAAACGGACCGGCAAGAAGTCGTTCAGGAAAATCCCCATCGGCAAAATCGTCCTGACCAAATGCGACGAGGAGTCGGCCATGGCCCGCCCGGTCGGAGCGTTCGCTTCGCCGATCACCACCGACTGCATAGTGATGTGGACCAAGGAAGAGGAACTGCCGCCGCCTCCGCCGCAGCCGGCTTCCGTGCCGCCCGGCGCCAGACCGTTCTGACCGGAAGGCGTAAAAATCATCACAACGATCCCCGACGGATGCATCCGCCGGGGATTTTTTACTGCAACGAACGGGAAGGAAAACCTACTCCGCGCGCTCCTGAAGCGCGTGGTATCGGGCGTAGATGCCGCCGCGGGCGACGAGTTCGTCGTGGGTGCCGCGCTCGGCGATGCGCCCTTCGTGGATCATGATGATCTCGTCCGCGTGGCGGATGGTCGACAGCCGGTGGGCGATCACCAGCGTGGTGCGCCCCTTCGCCAGTTCGTAAAGCGCCCCCTGGATCTTTCTCTCGCTCTCGTTGTCGAGCGCGCTCGTCGCTTCGTCGAGCAGTATCATCGGCGGATTCTTGAGGAACACGCGCGCGATGGAAATGCGCTGTTTCTGACCGCCGGAAAGCCGCGTGCCGCGCTCGCCCACCTCGGTGTCGTACCCGTCCGGCAGCGTCATCACGAAGTCGTGGATGTCCGCCTTCTTCGCGGCGGCGATCATCTCTTCCTCGGTCGCGTCCGGATTGCCGTACATGATGTTTTCCCGGATCGTCGCCCCGAACATGTAGACGTCCTGCTGCACGATCCCGATGTGCCGCCGCAGGTCGTGCAGATGCAGCTTGCGGATATCCAGACCGTCCACGGCGATCCTGCCCGCGGTGACGTCGTAGAAGCGCGGCAGCAGCGAACAGATCGTGCTCTTGCCGCCGCCCGACTCGCCCGCCAGCGCGACCGTCCGCCCGGCGGGGATGCGGAAACTCACGTCGTGGAGCACCTCCTGTGCGGCGAGGTACTGGAAGGAGACGTTATCGAATTCGATGTCGCCGCGCACGTCGGCGGGCAGATCCCGCGCGTCGGGGGCGTCGGTTATCTCTGGAGAAGTCGAAAGCACGTCGCAGAAGCGGGAAAATCCGCTCCAGCCCCGCTGGAACTGCTCGTTGAAGTTCATCAGCGCCCCGACCTGATTGACGTAGATCGTCACGTACAATGCGAAGATCGCGAGCTCGCGCGCTTCGAGCCGGCCCAGCGCGACGAGGTAGCCGCCCCCCACCAGTATCACCATGTACAGCACGGCGCGCAGCAGCAGCATCCCGCCGTGGAACTTGCCCATGATGAGGTAGCTCGACCGCTTGGACTGCAGAAACGCCTGATTGCAGTCGTCGAACTTGCGCTCCTCGATCTCCTCGTTGGCGAAGGATTTGACCACCCGGATCCCCGCGAGGCTGTCCTGTATCCGCGCGTTGACCTTGGCGATCTTTTCGCGGTTGTCGCGGAAGGTGCCGCGCATCTTGAGGTTCATCCGGACGCAGTGCACCGACATGACCGCCGTGACCGCGAACAGCACCAGCGTCAGCGGCGCGTTGATCGTCAGCAGTATCACGAACGAACCCAGAATGATCAGCCCCGCGTTGAGCAGCTGCTCCGGACCGTGGTGCGCGAGTTCGGTCACGTCGAAGAGGTCGGTCGTGATCCGCGACATCATCTCGCCCGTGTTGTTGGCGTCGTAGTACGAAAAACTCAGCTTCTGGTAATGCTCGAAGAGGTCCCGGCGCATGTCGCGCTCCATCTTGGCCCCCATGATGTGCCCCCAGGTGACGACGTAGTAGAAGCAGACGTAACGCAGCGCGTACACGGCGATCATGCCGGCGAGCACCCACGGCAGATAACGCAGTATGACGGAGCGCTCCTGCATGAAGAGCCCCTTGGTGAGCAGGTTCAGCACCTGCGGAAAGGCGATGGCGATGCCGCCCACCACCGCCATGCAGACGATGTCCGCGGCGAAGAGCAGCCGGTACGGCCGGTAGTAGGAAAGGAAACGGCGGAACTTGTTCATCGCGCCGCCGCGCCTCCGACCGGGAAGCCGCGCTGCCGCGCCGCCTCGTAGAGCAGTATGGTCGTCGCGGCGGCGACGTTGAGCGAGTCGATCCTGCCGAGCATCGGGATCACCACCTGCAGATCGGCCCGGCTCATCCAGAAGTCGGTCAGCCCGGTCTGTTCCGCGCCGACGACGATGGCGACGCCGCAGGTCATGTCGGTGTCGCAGTAGCACTTGTCGGTGTGGGGAGTAGCGGCGAGCGTCCGGATGCCGTGCGAGCGGAGCCACTCGAAGACCTCGTCGTTTTCACCCTCGGCGAGCGGCACCGAAAAGAGCGCTCCGGTGCTCGCCCGGATCACGTTGGGGTTGTAGATGTCGGTGCCGTGCCCGCAGATGATCATGCCCGTGGCGCCCACGGCGTCGGCGCTGCGGAGCATCGATCCCAGATTGCCCGGCTTTTCGATGGTCTCGGCGACGAGATACATCCCGTCCGGACGGAACGGCAGATCGGCCAGCGTGTGGCGACGCATTTTCGCGACGGCGAGCAGACCTTCGGGGCGGTCGCGGTAGGCGACCTTTTCCAGAAGATGCGGGGCGAGCCGCCGCACCGGTATCCCGGAAGCGGCCATCTTTTCCAGAAACGGCATCTCGTTCACGCCCAGAAAATGCTCGGGCGAAAAGAAGCACTCCACGAAGGTCATGCCGTACTCCGCGGCGCGGGTGAGTTCGCGGTAGCCTTCGAGCAAGGTCACGCCTTCGCGGTCGCGGTGGCGGCGGTCGCGCAGTCTGACGAGATGCTTTACCGCCTCGTTCTGCGCACTCGTTATCAGCGGAAAATCCATTGTCCGTACCAAAAATCTGTCACAGTTGTGCCAATTAGTCACACTTCGGTAAATATAACGCGCCCCCGGCTTACTTTCAATCCGACTTTGGCACGGTATATGCTTTATCGGCGGCGGAAACGGAAATTTTCAAGGAAAGGGACCATATCATGAATCTCGAAAAACTTACCAACAAGAGCCGGGAGGCGCTGGTCAACGCCCAGCAGACCGCCATCGACAACGGAAACAGCGAACTCAAGGCGCTGCACGTGCTCGCCGCGCTGGTGAAGCAGGAAGGCGGCCTCGCGTCGTCGATCCTCGAAAAACTCGGCGTCAACCGCCAGCTTTTCGCGGATCAGCTCGACGCCGCGCTCGGCGCCCTGCCCAAGGTCTCCGGCGGCGGCCAGCTCTACCAGTCGCAGGAGTTCAACCGCCTGCTCAACGACGCCGGCAAGATCGCCGAAACGATGCACGACGAGTACATCAGCGTCGAACACCTCTTCCTCGCGCTCTTCAAGGCGGCGGGGAGCGAGGCGGAAACGCTGCTCGCCAAGGCCGGACTCACCGCCGACAAGGTGCTTCAGGCGCTGCAGGGCATCCGCGGCAACCAGCGCGTGACCTCCGCCGATCCCGAAAGCACCTTCGAGGCGCTGAAGAAGTATTCGCGCGATCTGACGCTGCTCGCCATGCAGGACAAGCTCGATCCCGTGATCGGCCGCGACGAGGAGATCCGCCGCGTGATCCAGATCCTCTCGCGCCGCACCAAGAACAACCCCGTGCTGATCGGCGAACCCGGCGTCGGCAAGACCGCCATCGTCGAGGGCCTCGCCCGCCGGGTGGTGCGCGGCGACGTGCCCGAAAACCTCAAGAACCGGCAGGTCGTGTCGCTCGACATGGGCGCGCTGATCGCGGGGGCGAAGTACCGCGGCGAATTCGAGGAGCGCTTGAAGGCGGTGTTGAAGGAGGTCACGGCGGCCGAGGGGCGCGTGATCCTCTTCATCGACGAACTGCACACCGTCGTCGGCGCGGGCGCCTCCGAGGGCTCGATGGACGCGGGGAATCTGCTCAAGCCGATGCTGGCGCGCGGCGAACTCCACTGCATCGGCGCCACCACGCTCGACGAATACCGCAAGTACATCGAAAAGGACGCGGCGCTGGAACGGCGCTTCCAGTCGGTGCTGGTCAATCCGCCCTCGGTCGAGGACACCATCTCGATTCTGCGCGGATTGAAGGAGCGCTACGAGATCCACCACGGCGTGAAACTGCGCGACAGCGCGCTCGTCGCGGCGGCGGTGCTCTCGGACAAGTACATCGCGGACCGCTTCCTCCCCGACAAGGCGATCGACCTCGTCGACGAGGCGGCGGCGGCGCTGCGCACCGAGATCGACAGCAGCCCCGAGGAGCTGGACGAAAACGAGCGCAAGGTGATGCAGCTCGAAATCGAGATCGCCGGACTCAAGAACGAGAAGGATCCGGCGTCCGTCAAGCGCCGCGAAGCGCTCGAAGCCGAGGTCGCCGATCTGAAGGCGGTCGGCAAGGAGCTCCGCGCCCGCTACGACAACGAGAAGAAGGCGATCGCCGACCTGCGGAACTACCGCGAAGCGCTCGACACGGCGCGCGCCCAGCTCGACAAGGCGGAGCGCGAGTACGACCTCGCCCGGGCGGCCGAGCTCAAGAACGGCATCATCCCCGGTATCCAGCGCAATCTGGAAGCCGCCGAAGCCGCGATCAAGGCGGATTCCAACGGCGAGCGTCTGCTCAAGGAGGAGGTGGACGAGGAGGACATCGCCGCGATCATCAGCCGCTGGACGCACATCCCCGTCAGCAAGCTGGTGCAGAGCGAAAAGGAAAAGCTGCTCCACCTCGCCGACCGGCTCCACGAGCGGGTGGTCGGTCAGGACGAGGCGGTCACGGCCGTCTCCGACGCGGTGCTGCGGGCCCGGGCGATGCTTCAGGATCCGAACCGCCCGATCGCGAGCTTCATCTTCCTCGGACCGACCGGCGTCGGCAAGACCGAATTGGCGCGGGCTCTGGCGGGCGACCTCTTCGACGACGAGCGCGCGATGGTGCGGATCGACATGTCCGAGTACATGGAAAAGTTCAGCGTGTCGCGGCTGGTCGGCGCGCCTCCGGGCTACGTCGGCTACGAAGAAGGCGGCCAGCTCACCGAAGCGGTGCGGCGGCGTCCGTACTCGGTGGTGCTCTTCGACGAGATCGAAAAGGCCCACCCCGACGTCTTCAACATATTGCTGCAGGTCTTGGAAGACGGCGTCGTGACCGACTCGCAGGGGCGTCATGTGAGCTTCAAGAACACGATCATCATCATGACGAGCAACCTCGGCAGTGCGGAGATATTGGCCCACGACGGCAACGTCGACGAGCTCAAGGAAAGCCTCAACATCGAACTGCGGAAGCACTTCCGGCCCGAGTTTCTGAACCGGATCGACGAAGTGCTGATCTTCCACCGGCTCGAAAAGAAGGAGATCGTCAAGATCGTCGACATCCAGCTCGCCCGCCTCGCGAAGCGGCTCAAGGATCAGGACATCGAAATGACCGTGACCGACGCGGCGAAGAACTTCATCGCCGACGCGGGGTACGATCCGAGCTTCGGCGCGCGGCCGCTGAAGCGGGCGATCATCCGATTGGTCGAAACGCCGCTGTCGCGGAAGCTGCTCGCGGGCGAGATCCCGCCCGGCAAGCTGACGATCGACGTCAAGGGCGAAGAGCTCGCCTTCACGCCGGGAGAGTAAATCGCGCTCCCTTTCCGCCCCTTGCCTCCGCAGTACGACACGGAGGCGGGGGGCGTTTTTTTGCCGCGTAAGCGCGACGGTCACTTGCGGATGACGCTCTTGAGCATCGCGCAGGCGATCGGGTACTGCACGAACTTCCAGTCGTTGTCGTGGGCGGCGAAGCGCCCCTTCTTAAGCTCGAAGAGGATCTTCAGCGTCCGGGCGAGAAGCGGGAACTTCTTTTCGATGTTCGCCAACTCCGTTCTCCACGTTTCGGGACGGATCGACAGCCGGACGCCGGTGTGCGCGAGCTCCTGCGGCAGCCGCTCCTCGCACCCCGCCACCTTGACGAACCGCACCGACTGGAGCGCGTTCGCGACCGTCGCCGCGCGGATCAGCCGGTTCAGATTGCCGCGCAGGTTTTCGACCGGAGCGAACTCGTCCGCGGCCGGATACGCGACCTTGAGCATCACGCCCTTCACGACGTCCGCCGCCGGGACGCGCACCTTGAGCACGACCTCTTCGCCGTCGTAGCACCACGCCGCGCCGGAGGCAGCCTCGAAGCGGCGGCAGAACGGGACAATTTTGCCGTCGACCTTGACCGATTCGGGCGGCACGACGCAATGCAGACGGAACTCGACTTCGCGCTTCGCGAGGAAGCCCTTGAAGTCGCCCGATATCTTCTTCACCGTGACGGTGCGCGTCTTGCCCGCCTTGGTGTGGCTCATGCGGATGTAGGCGTGGTTCTTTTCCAGATAGTCGGGGGTGAGCCCGTCGTCCTCGTACATGTCGTAGCTGCCGGAATCGCCGGGGTAGACGTTCACGACGAGGTGCGAGTAGCTCTTTTCGTCGAGGCGCTTCGCGCCGCGCTGGCCGGGGATCACCGCCCCCGCGCGAACGAAGACCGGGATCTCTTCGTAGAGACAGCGGTCGGTGTATTCGCACGGCCCCGCGAGCCGCCGCCCGCGCATGGTGTCGAACCACTCGCCCTCCGGCAGATAGACCTTGACCTTCGCAAGTTCGCTCTTGGGATCGGCGGCCTCGACCACGGGAGAGACCAGCATCTGCGAACCGAAGAAATACTCCTGCTTCGAGGCGTACGCCTTGGGATCCTCGGGGTAGTCGTAGTACAACGGATACACGAGGCTCACGCCGTTTTCCATCATCTTACGATCCTCGGAATAGATGTACGGCACGAGCTCGTAGCGCAGGCGCACCGCCTTGCTCATCAGCGAACTGAACGGCTCCGGATACGCCGAAAAGCGCCGGTCCGCGAGGAAGCACTTGGTGGTGTGCGTCCGCAGGATCGGGGTGTAGACGCCGTACTGCACCCACCGCAGATAAAGCTCCGGCTCGATGGGCCCCGGCATGTGCCCGCCGATGTCGTGGCTCCAGTAGCCGTAGAGCACGTTCGCGCTGGTGGCGGTGAAGTACGGCTGGTACTGCAGACTGATCCAGTCGGAGTAGGTGTCGCCCGAGAACCCGATAACGTAGCGCCCCGAACCGACGCCGCCGAAACGGCTGAAGATCAGCGGGCGCTTGCGCTGTTTCTGCATGTCCTCCCAGTGGAGGTGGTTGATCCACGGCAGCGTGTCCAGACCGCGCATGGCGGTGCTTTCGCCCTGCTGCCAGTCCATCCACCAGAAGTCGACGCCGCGGCGCTCCTCGGGGTGGTGGAGTATCTCGAAGTAGTGCTTCATGTACTCGGGGCTGGTGATGTCGAAGGGCACGCGGTCGATCTTCTTGGGATCGAGCTTCATCGCCCGGGCGAACTCCTCGAACTTTTCCTCGTACTTCGCCACGCCGTCGGCGGGGTGCAGATTGAGCGCGACCTTGAGCTTTCTGCGGTGCATTTCCTTCAAAAAGCCGTCGGGATCGGGGAAGTAGCGTTTGTCCCAGGTGTAGCCGGTCCAGCCGTCGAGGTGCCAGTCCATGTCGACGACCATCACGTCGACCGGCGTCTCGGAGCGGTCGAGCGTGTCGATGATGCCTTCGATCTCGGTGTCGCTGTACGCCCAGTAGCGGCAGTACCAGTAGCCGAGCGCGTAGCGCGGCGGCAGCGGCTGCGAACCGAAGATCTCCGCCGCGTCGGCGAGCGCCGCGCGGTAGTCGTGTCCGTAGGCGAGTAGATAGAGGTCCTGCACCGGCCTTTCGGCGCGCGGGGCCACCCACTTTCTGCCGCCGGTCCTGACGACGACCACGTTGGAGGAGTCGTCGACGAGGCTCCAGCCGTCGCGCGACAGAAAGCCCTTGCCGAGCTTGATCGGGGTGCGCTTTTCCTCGTAGGTCTCCTTGTTGCGGTTGACGACGAAGGCGCCGTCGCAGCGGTCCAGCGTGCGGATCGTGCCCAGCAGATTGCCGGTGTCCTTCTTCCCGGGCGTCCACTCTTCCGCGCCGCCGGAGCAGGCGAATTCGACGCGCAGATTGGCGGCGGATAGTTTACCGCCGTCCGGCTTGTGGAAGATGCGCATTCTGCCGGTGTCGATGACGTTCCAGCCGGATTTCTTCTTCACGGTGAACTTGACCTTGCCCAAGTCGCGGTTCATGACGGCGAGAGTCTCGCGGTCCTCGAAGACGCCGTCCGCGGCGTACTCGAAGCGCGCCGCCCGGTCGGTCAGCAATGCGATGCGCACCCGGGGCGCGGCGTAGACGTTCGCCGGATTCGGGGCGGCGGTCTTGTACTTCACTTCTTCAAATTTCATGTCGCATCTTCCTTTATTTGCCGTTCACAAAGTGATAAAATTCGATCCATGCCTTGGCGCCGATGAAGCATTTTTCATCGTTCATCAGGGCGACGACCTGTTCGCGGTCGAGGAACAAGGTCTCGATATCCTCGTCGGCTTCGAGATGTTCCCGCGAGGGCGTCCCGTCCACCCGGGCGTAGACCATCGTCACCGCCTCGTCGGTGAGGCCGGGGCTGTTGAAGACGGGGCGGCTCACGGCGAGGATCTCGGCGAGATTCAGTCCCGTTTCCTCCCGGAGTTCGCGCTCCGCGGCGGCGGCGGCGTCCTCGCCGTCGTCGATCAGCCCGGCGGGGAAGCTGTAACACCAGCCGCCGACCGGCACCCGGAACTCCCGCGTCACGACCAGCTTTTCCCCGTAGAACGGCACGATCATCACCGCCCGGCTGCCGCCGACGCGGCTGACGAGGCTCCAGCGGCGCTCGTCGCCGAATTTGTTGAGGTAGGAAAGCTCCTTGAACTCGAGAAACTTCGTCTTTGCGATCACCTTTTCGCCCGTGACGCGCGGGAACGCCGATCTGCCCATGTGAAAAATCCTTTCCGAAGCGGTCCGTACTCCGAACGCCATACAATATACCTTCATCCGCGCGGCGATGCAACAGCAAAGCGGCGGGATTTTGCCGCCAAAACCGGGACTCCCCCTTCCCGCGGCGGCAAACCTTTAAATTTCGCCGTTCAGATGGTATATTATAAGAATTTAAATGAAGACCAACTTTCACCTTCGGAAACGGCACGCAGAAAATCATGAGAGAGATCCGCAACATCGCCATCATCGCGCACGTCGACCACGGCAAGACCACGCTGGTCGATCAGATCATGCGCCAGTCCAAAATGTTCCGCGACAACGAAGTCGTCCAGGACTGCTTCCTCGACAGCAACGACCTCGAACGCGAACGCGGGATCACCATCCTCGCCAAGAACATCAGCGTCAACTACAAGGGCATCAAGATCAATCTGATCGACACTCCGGGACACAGCGACTTCGGCGGTCAGGTCGAGCGCGTGCTGAAGCTCGCCGACGGCGTGCTGCTGCTCGTCGACGCCGCCGAGGGGCCGATGCCGCAGACGCGCTTCGTGCTCGACAAGGCGCTCAAGCTCAAACTGCGCCCGGTGGTCGTCATCAACAAGATCGACAAGCCCGACGCCCGTCCGCAGGTCGTGCAGGGCAAGGTCTTCGACCTCTTCTGCGAACTCAACGCCGACGACGATCTGCTCGACTTCCCGACGCTCTACGCCAGCGGCCGCGACGGCTGGGCGGTCAAGAACCTCGGAGATCCCAGAGACTCCATCACGCCGCTCCTCGACGCGATCATCGAATACGTCCCCGCCCCCGAGCTCCGCGAAGGTCCGGTGCAGGCGCAGATCGCCACGCTGGACTACTCGAACTTCGTCGGCCGCATCGGCATCGGACGCGTTTACCGCGGCACCCTCGACCTCAAGCGGCCGCTCTCCATCGTCAAGCGCGACGGCAAGGTCGAAGCGGCCCCCGTCAAACAGCTTTTCACCTTCGAGGGGCTCGGCCGCAGCGAGACCGACAGCGTCGCGTGCGGCGACCTGTGCGCGATCGTCGGCATCCCCGACATCGACATCTCGGACACCATCTGCGACGCAGAAAACCCCGAGGCGATGCCCCCCATCGCCATCGACGAGCCGACGATCTCGATGGTCTTCCGCATCAACGATTCGCCCTTCTTCGGGCGCGAGGGCAAATACGTGAGCAGCCGCCAGCTGCGGGAACGGCTCTTCAAGGAGACCGAACGCGACGTGGCGCTGCGCGTCGAGGAGCTTTCCGGCGACTCGTTCAAGGTCTCCGGGCGCGGCGTGCTCCACCTCGCGATCCTGATCGAGACCATGAGGCGGGAAGGCTACGAGCTCGCCGTCGCCAAGCCGCAGGTCATCTGCAAGGAGATCGACGGCGTCAAGAACGAACCCATCGAGAGATTGAGCATCGACGTCCCCAACGACTTCGCGGGGCGCCTCATCGAGCTCGTGGGCCTGCGCCACGGCGAACTCATCCAGATGGAGTCGCGCGGCGACCGCCAGCTGATCGAGTTCTTCATCCCGACGCGCGGACTGATCGGTCTGCGCAGCCGCGCCCTCACCGCCAGTCAGGGCGAAGCGGTGGTGTCGTACATCTTCGACCACTACGAACCCTTCAAGGGGCCGATCCCCTCGCGCAACAAGGGCACGATGGTCAGCATGGGCAACGGCAAGGCGATCCCCTTCGCCATCGACGGTCTGCAGCAGCGGGGCGAGTTCTTCATCGATCCCGGCACCGACACCTACGAAGGCATGATCGTCGGCGAGCACTGCAAGGAGGGCGACCTCGTCGTGAACGTCCAGCGCGCCAAGCAGCTGACCAATCTGCGCGCCGCCGGCAGCGACCGCAACATGCAGATCGCCCCGGCGCGCAAGATGTCGCTCGAACAGGCGCTCGAATACATCGAGGACGACGAACTCGTCGAAGTCACCCCGCAGAGCATCCGGCTCCGCAAGCTGTACCTCACGGAACTGGAACGCCGCCGCCGCCATGTCGCGGCGATGAACGCCGAAGAGAAAAAGTAAGCCGACAAGGAAAGCGCACATGTCGCCCGAAGAATTCGCCGCCGCGTTCGACGCGGAAGCCCTGCTGCCGGAAACGCTCGAAATTCTCGGCAAGCTCGTATCCTTCGACACCGTGCGCCGCCCCGCCGAACCCGGGATGCCCTTCGGCCGCCGAAGCGCCGAGGCGCTCGCATGGCTCATCGGCCTCGCCGAACGCGACGGCTTCGAGGCCGTGAATCTGGATAATTACTGCGGCTACGTCGAGTACGGCGACGGCCCCGAGATGATCGCGGTCGCCGGCCACCTCGACGTGGTGCCGGCCGGCGACGCCGCCGAGTGGACGACACCGCCTTTCGAGATGGTGCGCAAAGACGGCATGCTCTGCGGGCGCGGAGTGTCGGACGACAAGGGGCCGCTCGCGGCCGTCTATGTCATCATGCGGGAGCTCAAGCGCAAAAACGTGAAGCTCAAGCGGCGGCTGCGGCTGATCTTCGGCTGCGCCGAGGAGACGGGCAGCGAGTGCCTCGAACACTACCGCAGACACGCCGAAACGCCGAAGTACGGGATCACTCCGGATGCGAACTTCCCGGTGATCTGCGGCGAGTGCGGGATCATCCATTTCTCGCTGGAAAAAAAATTCCGCCCCGGCGAAAACCGCCTGAAACTCAAGGCGGGCGTGGTCATCAACGCCGTCCCCGGCCGAGCCGAGGCGGAATACGGCGGCAAAAAATTCGCCGCCGCCGGTCAGGCCGCCCACGCCTCGCACCCGGAGCGCGGCGACAACGCGCTCGTGAAGCTCTGTCGCGAACTCGACGGCAAGGTCGACTCCGATTTCCCGCAGCTGGTGCTCAGGACCGACCGCGCCAAGCTGGATCTGGAGCTCGAAGACGCCGTCTCGAAGCTCACGCTCGTCCCCTCCGTCGCCGAAGCGGACGAAAAGCACGCGCTGCTCCGGGGCGACCTCCGCTTCCCCGTGACCATGCGCTCCGCCGAAATCGTCGCGCGCCTCGAACGCGCCTACGCCGACTCGGGCTACGCGTTCGCGGTCGACTTCGTCGACGAACCGCTGTTCTTCCCGCCCGAGACGCCCTTCATCGCGGCGCTGCTGGACGCCTATGCCGAGGCGACCGGCGACCGGGAGTCGAAGCCCCTCGTCATCGGCGGCGGTACCTACGCGAAGCACCTCGCCAACACCGTCGCATTCGGGTGCAGTTTCCCCGGGCACGACTACGGCGAGCACGAATTCGACGAGCATTGCCCCGAAGCCGACCTCGCCCTTGCCGCGAAGATACTCGCGCGGGCGATCGTCAAACTCGACGCACTGGAATAAATAAAGGATCTTTCACATGCCGCGGATAATCAAAGTCGGACTCGCCGGACTCGGCCGCGCCGGGCGTTTCATGCACATCCCGGAGCTGCTGCAGCTCAAGGACAAATTCGTCATCGCCGCCGTCTGCGACCGCGTGCCGGAGCGGGTGGAAAATCTGCCCGAAGGCGTGGGCGACGTCCGCAGATACACCGATTTCGCCGCTCTGTGCGCCGATCCCGAAGTCGAGCTCGTATCCATCGCCACGTGGAGCGAATTCCACGTCGGACAGGCCGCGCTCGCGCTGGAAAAGGGCAAGTACGTCGTACTGGACAAGCCCTTCGCCCTCTCGTACGCCGAGGCGCTGGAACTGCAGAAGGTCTCCGACCGGCACCCCGGCAAACTGTTTCTGCGCTTCAACCGCCGCTTCGAACCCGCCTTCAACGCGGTGCGGGAGGTCCTCGGCTCCGGCATCCTCGGCAACGTCGGCATGGTCAAGCTCTACCGCCACACCGGGTACGTCCGCCGCTTCGACTGGCAGACGCTCGTCAAGCACGGCGGCGGCATGCTCAACAACTGGGGGCCGCACCTCGTCGATCAGGCGCTCCAACTGCTCGGGGCTCCGGTCAAGGACCTCTGGTGCGATCTTCAGCACCGCGTCTCGGCGGGCGACGCCGAGGATCAGGTCAAACTGCTGCTGCGGGGCCGGAACGGGCGCGTCGCCGACGTCGAAATATCCAACGTCGTCACGATCCAGACCAACTGGTACGAGCTCTGGGGCGACCGGGGGACTCTGACCGTGCCGGCGGGCGGCAAGACGATGAAGCTCAAATACCTCGATCCCGCGCTGAAATTCGCGCCGCTTCGGGCGGTGGACGGGGACTTCCCCATAACGTCGTACAAGAACCAGCGCGACAAGCTCGAATTCGTCGAGGAGGAGCGCCCGGTCGTCACCGCCGCGCGCACCTACCAGCACGGCAGGCTGGTCGATCCGGCGACGGTCGACCACACCGCCGGGTACACCTATCAGGACACCATGTGGAACCACGTCCACGCCGCGATGACGGAGGGAATTCCCTACCCGATATCCGTCGCCGAAGGCGTGGAGGTCGTCCGCGTCACCGAAGCGGCGAAGCGCGCCGCCGGCTACTCGCCGTCGGTCAATCCGCTCTGCGAATGATACAACCGAAAACGGGAACGCCCCGGGAGGTCGATCGCGGATGAAAAACGGTCTGGTGCTCGAAGGCGGCGCGATGCGCGGCTTGTTCACGGCGGGCGTCCTCGACGCATTGATGCGGCACGGCGTCGGATTCGACGGCATCGTCGGCGTATCCGCCGGAGCCGCCTTCGGCTGCAACCTCAAATCCCGCCAGATCGGGCGGGTGCTGCGCTACAATCTGCGCTTCTGCCGCGACTGGCGCTACGCCTCGTGGCGGTCGTGGTGGCGGACGGGCGACTTCTTCGGCGCCGAGTTCTGCTACCGCACGTTGCCGGAAACGCTCGATCCGTTCGACGCGGCGGAGTTCGCCCGGAACCCGACCGAATTTCATCTGGTCTGCACCGACATCGAAAGCGGCGAAGCCGTCTACCGCAGGTGCGACGCCGCCGACGCCGCGACCATGGAATACATGCGCGCTTCGGCGTCGATGCCGCTCGTGTCGCGCATCGTCGAAGTCGATGGGAAAAAACTGCTCGACGGGGCATTGAGCGATTCGATCCCGCTCGAGTACTTCGAACGCCTCGGATTCGCCCGCAATCTGGTGGTGCTGACGCAGCCGGAGGGGTTCGCGAAGCGCCCCACCCGCGCGCTCGCGCTGATGAAACTCGTCTACCGCCGCTATCCGCAGCTGACGAAACTGGCGGCGAAGCGCCATGAGATGTACAACGCCCAGCTGGAATATGTCCGTCAGGCGGAACGCGCGGGGCGCGCGCTGGTGCTCCGCCCGGAAGAAAAACTCCCCATCGGCAGAGTCTCCCACGACTCGGAGGCGATCGGAAACACCCACCGCATCGGCGTCGAAACGGCGGAAAAGCATTTGGAAGAGATCGTGGAATTCCTGCGCCGGGAAGCGTGAAAATCAACGCTTCGTGCCGGTGGTGCGCCCCTGCGCATCCCGGAAGGTCGTCGAAGTGCCGTTCCGCGTCGCCGTGCCGGTGGTGCGCCCCTGCGCATCCCGGAAGGTCGTCGAAGTGCCGTTCCGCGTCGCCGTGCCGACCGTGCGGCCCTGCGCATCCCGAAACGTCGTCTGCGTCCCGCCCGCCGTCGACGTGCCGATCACCCGGCCCTGCGCATCGCGGTAAGTGGTCTGAGTCCCGCCGGTCGTCGACGTCATCGTCACCCGGCCCTGCGCGTCGCGGTAAGTCGCGCGGCCGCCGTCGATCGTGACCGTGCCGACCACCCTCCCCTGCGCGTCACGGTAAGTTTTGGTTTCCGCCGCCGCGACGGCGGCGGCCGTAAACAGCAACGCGGCCGTGAAAATGCTCCGCAGATTTCTCATGTCGAAATCCTCCTTGATCGCGAACCTTTACGCCGTTTTCACCGCGACATCGCGGCGATGCGATTCGCGCACGGCATGAAAAAAGCGCCGGAAAAAGCTCCGGCGCTTTGCGAAAAGTCGAAGACTACTTGGCGGGCTCGGCCTTCGCGGGCTCCGCCTTCTTGCACTCGGCTTTCTTGGGTTCGGCCTTCGCAGGCTCGGCCTTCTTGCACTCGGCTTTCTTGCACTCGGCCTTGGCGGGCTCCGCTTTCTTGCACTCCGCCTTCTTGCACTCGGCCTTGGCGGGCTCGGCCTTCTTGGCGGCGTCCTTCTTGCACTCGGCCTTCTTGGGCTCGGTCTTCGCGGGGGCGGCCTGCGCGGGTTCGGACTTCGGGTAATCGGCCTTGTTTATGACCTTCCACTTGCCGTCGACTTTCTTGAGATAGACGTGAGTCCTGGCGGTCTTGCCCTCCAGATTCGCGAGCACGTCGACCACCGCGAAATCGCCGTCGATCTTTTCGCATTCGGGCTTGTAGGAAATATTTTCGAATATCCCCTCGATCTTCGCCACCATGACCATCTTTTCCCGGGCCGTCTTATCCCCGTCCTTCTCGGATTTCTTCAACTTCGCCAGCTCTTCGGCGCCCTTTTTCGCATCTTCGCTCATCTTGCCGCTGGACAAGGCGGCCACCGTATCGAAATCCATGGTCTTCACGGCTTCGAGATAATCTTTCGTCACCTCGGTCGGAGTGGCGGTATTGATACAGCCGGCGACGAACGCCGACACGACCGCCGGCACGACTGCGGACAACAAAATGCGGATCTTCATGACTTTTTCCTTTCCGATAGTCCACCATGGACAATTGACTCTTATCTTAATATAACCGCCATATTGCGGCAATGCAACCCCGCCGCGGACGCAAAAAAGATAGTGTGTCTCTTGTCAAGCGCCCTTCGGTGATTTTTCTGAAAAATTTTCATCAAAGGGCGTTTGATGCACCACCATCGCCCGAAGCATCAAGAGCATCTTTCTCATACAAGCACAG
>Ga0310696_10002107_pt1 | contig 27076 bp, 39 predicted proteins | sample AusTroGonzalo_MG_4_FD_203885 | JGI IMG/M metagenome (GOLD analysis project Ga0310696, IMG submission 203885) | Bovine rumen microbial communities from tropical cattle in Woodstock, Queensland, Australia - Gonzalo_02 (v2) (version 2) | ecosystem: Host-associated > Mammals > Digestive system >...
TTTCTTCCCCGGCGCGATGTTTGGTCAGTACGGTTTTATTGATCCGTATATCAACGCGATTTGGCTTAAAAACGTCATTCAGGTTTCCTGCATGGCTGGCCTCGCCGCAAGCGGTCGCGTGCCTTATAACGACGCGGGCTACGCGCTTATCCGCGCTTGGCTTGTCGACCCTGTGAACCGTGCGCTCCGTAACGGCACGATTGACGCGGGCGTGACGCTTTCCGAATCGCAGAAGGCGCAACTCATTCAGGAAGCTGGCGAGGACATCAGCGAAGAACTGTTCACAAACGGCTTCGTCATTCGCATTGACGATCCGGGCGCGAGCATTCGCGTGAATCGCGAAAGTCCGACGATCTCGCTCTGGTACACATACGGCGGCGGCGTGAATCGTCTTGAAATTGCTTCAACGGCTATTCTTTAGGGGGTGAAGCTCTATGTTGACTGATATTACTTCCGCGAATGCGAAACTGATTCTGACGTGCGAAGAGCTTTATCCTTCCGGCGTTGAGTTGCAGATGTTCAGCACAAATCAGGCTTGGAACGCCGACGCTCTGCAAGTCGCGGAAACGCGAATGGGCGTTGATGGACACATGGCGGCTGGATATGTCCCGAACATCAAGACGATGACAATTCAGCTTGAAGCGTCGTCGCCGTCGCGCCGCTACATGCAGACGATCCAGAAAGCCATGATTACGAATCAGCGCCTTTATAAAGTCTCGATCACGGCTATTATTCCGTCGATCGGCGAGCAGATCATTTGGAGCGAAGGCGTCATGCAGAATGGCGCAGTTACTTCGACGGCGGCCCGCGTCATGGAGCCGACGGCGTGGACGTTCCATTTTGAAAAGTACGAGCGCAGCGCCTATAACTAGGCGCTTGCTTTTTTATTCAGGGGGTAAGCAGATATGAGACACGAAAAGACCGTCACGCTCGATGATCGCGGGAACAAACTGACGTTTAAAATCCGCGAAATGAGCGCGACGGACACGGGCAAGTGGATTATGAGAGCATTAAAAGCACTCGGCGCGGCAGGCGCTGAACTGCCCGATGGCGCGGACTTGAAAGCGGCTGTTATCTTTATCCGTAACAACTTTCAGTCGTTCTGCAAGAATATCGGCCTTGAAGACGTTCAAAGCCTGCTCGACGATCTTCTGCGCTCATGTACGCGCGTTGTCGGAAAAGCGGAAGAAGCCGTCACGCCGGAGACAATCGACGACTACGTTTCCGATGTGCGGACGCTTTTTGCGCTGTACGGCGAAGCCGCGAAAGTGTGCTTGGATTTTTTCGGAACAGAAAGCCGCTCAGAATCCCCCCGCTCCCCGAAGATCGAATTGCACAAGTAGCGGGGCTGATCGGTTACGAAAACGTGACGCATATCACGGCGGCTATTGTCGCGCGGCGGTATGCGTCACTTTATGAACTGGAAACGATTTACAGCATGGGCGATGCTTTAGACATGTACGAAATCATCGCTGTAAATAACTATAACGAGGCCGCATATAGTGAAGCGGCAAAACGTGACGCGGAAGCGCGGAGGAGGTGAACGGCATGGCTGAAAACGTTGTAGACGCGCTGATTGTAACGCTGGGCTTGGATTCTAGTGAGTATCAACAGGGAATGGACGAGGCTGAACGTTCAACGCGCGAATTCAGCGAGAAAGCCCCGCGTGAAGCAGAGCGCGGATTGAACGCAATCGAGGCGAAGTTCGGCGCGACGTTCCGCGGCATCTTTCACACGTTCATCGCCCCGCTGACCGCCGCGCTCGGAACGGTGGGAATTTTCTCATCGTACACGCAGACTGCCGACAGGATCGGCAAGACCGCCGCAAGAATCGGCGCAAGCGCCGAAGACTTGCAGGCGTTCGGTGAAGCGGCAAAACGCGCGGGCGGCTCTGTTGAAGGCTTCATGGGCGCGTTTGAAAGTCTGAACGGTCAGCTTCAACGTATGCAGGCGATGGGCGGCAAAGGCCGCATCGCGCCTATCCTGAAACAGCTCGGAATCAGCGCAACCGAACACGGGCAAGTGAAAGACACGTTCCAGATCCTTCGCGAACTGGCGAGTGCGTCTGAACGTCTCGGCAAGCAGAAATTCGCGGGACTTGCGCGGTTCCTCGGCCTCGATCAAGGAACGATCATGCTACTACAATCTGGCCGCGTTGCTATGGACGAACTTATCGCCAGACAACGCGCATTGGGCGTGTACACGAAAGAAGACTTTGAAATCACGCAGAAGTTCAACGACGCGATTTCTGACTTGCAACAGGTCTTCCGTTCGCTTGCCGCTGTGATTTTGCGCGTGATCGTGCCGCCGATTCGCATGATCGCGGAAGCGATGACCGCTGTTATTAAGACGTTCCGCGAGCATCAAGGCTTTATCGTTGCGGGACTGCTTGTTATCGCTGGCATCATGAGCGGAACGCTTTTGACAGCTGCGAAAGCCCTGGGCGCGGCGCTTATGCCGTTGCTTGCGCCGATTGCCGTAATATACGCATTAGGCGGTATTTTTGATGAAATCGCCGTTTATTCACGAGGCGGCGAAACGTTGTTTGAACCGCTCTGGAAAGCGATTGGAACGCCGGAAGACTTTAAGAACGCGCTGGACATGATTACCGGCTTCGCCGATAGTGTCTGGCAGACGATTTCGGGGCTTGCGGCGGATATAGGTGGCGCGTTCGTTGACACGCTGTCTGAATGGGCATCGTCGTTTGATGCGGACGCTTTCGTCGAGAAAATAACTGCGCTTTGGGAACGCCTGAAAGACGCTTTCGCGCCGCTTGAAACCGCGATGAAATCGCTTGACGCGCCTATTCAAGCGCTGAAACCGCTTTTGTCCGAAGTCTGGGGGCTCGTTACAGACATTGGTAAAAGCGCGATGGAATGGCTCGGCGCTGACGAACCAGGCGGCGCGTGGGATTTAGTCAAGTCTACGATTGAAGCGATTTCAATCACGATTCAGGCAATGTCGGCGACTGCGAAAGAACTGTTCGGCTGGATTCAGAAAATCCTCGTTGAATTCCGAAAGTTCCTCGGCTTGAATAATCCGCTTCAACAGGAAGCAGAAAAAGAAGTGCTTCAAGGGCGCGACAAGAACGCAGTCATCAGCGAACGTGCCGCGCAGATCAAGAAAGAAAATCCGCTACTGACGGATCACATGGCGGCGGTCGCGGGAAGAAAAGAACTTGAACGCGAAGTCGCGTTTCAACATGACTATGAACTTTTCGGCAATGATGCACTGGCAATGGCTGAACGTTGGTCGCCGAAGGAAATTGCGAAATACATGCCGAAAGCAAAAGCACGCTCAGAAGAATCTAGCAAAAATAAAGGCGGCGTGATGGAGTGGCTCGCCGGTGGTTCTTCTGCGGGAACGCCTGTTTCAGCAGTAACAGGAAAGAACGCTGATACGGCGCAGATTTCGCAAGACAACAGAAAGACGTTCAACGTCAAGAATGAAACAGTTGTAAATCAGAACATGACGTTCGAAGGATCAGCAGACGCGCAGACAGTACAGCGTGCGGCTAGAAGTGGCGGCGAAGAGGGCGCGCGTCTTATGTATAACAGCGCGTCGATCAATCCCGCGATGAATGGTATTTAACCATGATCGAAAACGAATGGCTTTTAGCAGACGAGAACGGGAACAGTCTTGTCACGTTCCAGTCGTTCATATCGTGCGAAGTTTCCGACGAGGGCGAAGTTCTCAAAATGCCGACTGAAAAAGGCGGCTTTGCGGCATATAACAAAGTCGCCGATTCAATGAAAATTCGCGTGCAGCTGGCAATTCAGGGCGACGATTCAGATATTCAAACGGCGCTGACCAACTTAAAAACGCTGAAAGACGGCGTGCAAACGTTTTCGCTTGTCACGCCGACTGTTGAATATCGCAACATGACACTTGAAAGTCTTAGTTACTCGCGCAAGCGGGAAGACGGCTTAAAGGTCTGCTATGTTGAGTTGACGCTGATCGAAGTTCGCGAAATTGAGGCACAGTACACAGAGACGAAAAAACGCCTGACGAAGAAGAAAGTCAAGCGCGCAGACTGCGCGAGCAATCAGGCAACGGGCAAAAATCCAGCGAAAGAAGTAGAAAAAAGTCACTGGAAGGAATTATCTGATAGCCGTTCAACCGGACAAAGGTGATAACGATGCTCGAAATTCCACTTCAACAACTCCCCGCGCAGTCGTTCATCACGATTCTGGACGAACAGAACGTAGAAATCAGTTTGTATCAGCGTTACGATCATCTTTATATGGACGTGACGCTTGACGAAACGCAGATCGCCGCCGGGTGCGTTTGTCTGAACTATGTTCCCGTCATTCAGCACGAAACCGCTTTTCGCGGCGCGCTGATCTTCGCTGACATGCTGGGCGATACAGCGCCGCAGTGGGAAGGGCTCGGCGAGCCAGCGCGCTATGTGCTGTTCTACTTGACCGAAGACGAGGCGGAAGAATATGGCTTCGTCGTTTAATCAAAAGACGCTTCGCGCGGAAATTCAGCTCGGAACGGGCAATTTTCAAGGCACAAGCAAAAACACGTACACGATTGAAGGGCTTGCAATGACCGCGAAAATTGAGAAGGTCGGGCGGCCTGATCTCAATAAGTGCCAACTCTCAATAAAAGGCATGAAGTATGAAGTCATGGAACAACTGACCGTTCTCGGATTCCGCAAGCTGACAAGCGCGAAGAATCTGCTGACGCTTTACGGCGGCACAGTCGGCGAGACATTGCCCGTTATCTTTTCGGGCGACATAACGAAAGCGGTTGCAGACTTTAAGAACGCGCCTGACATCGCATTTGTCATAGATGCGACGACAGGCGCGTATTCTGTAAAAAAAGCCGCGCCCCCGCTCAGTGTCGCGGGAAGTACGGCGGCGGCTGACCTTGCCAAAGCATGGGCAGTTGAAATGGGCTATTCGTTCAAGAACGCGGGTGTGACGACGCAAGTGCAGAACTGCATTTTCAACGGTTCGCCCATGCAAAAGCTCCGCGTTCTCGGCGAACAGTATCACATCGAAGTGATTATCGACGACGGCGAGATCATTATTCAGCCGCGCGGTGAAGTCCGCAAAACAGGAACAATCCCCTATCTGACCGAAGACAGCGGCCTCGCGGGCTATCCGGCGTTTAACGATAATGGAATCACGCTGACCGCCCTATACAATCCCGATTTCAAGTTCGGCGGCCTGATTCGCGTGAAGTCAATCGTCCCGCGCGCCTCGGGCGAGTGGAAGATAACGAAACTCACGCACAGCGTGAGCGCCTACGAAAAAAGCGCAGAATGGTTCTCGGATATTGAAGCGACGTGGAAGGGGGAATGATGGTTGGCAGAATCGGGCATTGTAAAAGGTCTTGCCGATGAATACACAGACGGCACACCGTTGAACCAACTAGAATTCCTTATCAAGACGCTCACGCGCGATATGTCCACCGCGATCCCCGTCATCGTCACAGCCGTTCAGGCAGGCGACACAGCCGCCGCCGGATACGTTGACGCGCGCCCGCTCGTTGCTCAGATCGACGCATGGGGTGAAGCTATCCCGATGGCGACGATTCATCATCTTCCGTATTTCCGTTTGCAGGCCGGTCGCGCGGCGGTCGTTCTCGACCCTGTTGTGGGCGATATTGGACTTCTTGTCTGCGCTCAGTCTGATTGTTCCGCGCTGAAACAAGGCCAGCAACAGACCGCGCAACCCGGCAGCTGGCGCAAGTTTGATCAAGCGGACGGCTTTTACGTCGGCGGCTTCTTGAACACGTCTGTCGATACTTACGTCCGACTCGCGCAAGACGGCACAGTAAAAGTCAAAGCACCGGGCAACATGACGATTGACGCGCCGACAGTGACTTACACGGGCGACATTATTTGCGGCGGTTTTTCCTATCTTGGACATACGCACACGGGCGTTCACGGCGAAACGTCAACGCCGCACTAGCAAGGGGTATGAAAGATGAACGCATATACTCTATATCTAACCCCCGACAACTGGGACATAACGCTTGATTCTTCGGGACGCTTGCAGACGAGCGCTGCGGCTTATGCAATCGCTCAGAACGTCGCGAACGCTGTTCGACTGTTCACGGGCGAAGCATTTTTCGCACAAGACGAAGGAATTCCGCATTTCGAGGTCGAACTCGGCTACACTCGTCCCGCACTGTCTGTGCTTCGTGCGCGCATTCGCGAAGCCGCGCTGAACGTTGACGGCGTTCTGGACGCGACAGTAAAACTCGACGGCGTGCGAGATCGCAAACTGACGGGCGAAATACTGCTGACCGTCGCAGACGAAGATAAAAGTTCAAAAATAACGCTGACGCTATAAGGGGGTGAAAGCATGGCTATCATTTTTGATCCGCAGACGGGTATTACAGTCGAAAGCGCTGAAACAGTGCTGAACACTATCGGCGCAGACTGGCAGAACGCTTTCATGGGCGGCGGCTTGCCCCCTCTTGACATTGACCCCGCAACGCCAGCCGGTCAGCTTATCGCGACCGAGGCCGCGCTTGTTCAGGCGAAGGACAGCGAAATTCTGTACCTTGCAAATCAGTTCAATCCGCTCACAGCCGAGGGCCGCTGGCAAGAAGCACTTGGAAAGATATATTTCATCAACCGCAAGACAGCCGAACCGACAGTCGTGGTTTGCACTTGCACGGGACTTTATAACACGGTCATTCCCGCCGGTTCAATCGTGCAGAATACAGACGGCTATCAACTGCGAAGCCTTGACGCGGCGACAATTTCCGCGAGTGGAACGATCGACATTGAATTTGAAGTCACAGAAACAGGCCCGATTTCGATTGCAGCTGGAACAGTGACTAAAATCATCACGGTCATTCCCGGCTGGGACAGTGTCACAAACGCGGCGGCGGGAGTCCTTGGGCGCGATGAAGAAACGCAGACTGAATTTGAAACGCGCCGCTATAACTCTGTCGCAATGAACGCGCACGGAAGCGTTTCTGCTATTCAAGGCGCGATTGCAAACGTCGACGGCGTGCTGGATTGTAAGGTTTTGGAGAATTCGACTGATACAGCGATGACGATTCTCGGCGTATCAGTCAACCCGCATTCGATTTGCGCTTGCGTCTTTGGCGGCGACGGCACAGATATTGCGGAAGCAATCTATCGCAAAAAAGATGCTGGTTGCGGGACGACAGGAAGTACGACAGTCACATATACTGACGTTGACTTCAACAACGCAACATACACATATCAGATCTTGCGCCCGATTGTCGTTGACGTAAAAATGGCTGTTACGATCAAGAACACGGGCAGTCTGCCTGCAAGCATCACAGACGATATTAAAGCCGCGCTGATCGAAGACTTCTATGGACAGCGAGAGAACGCGCGCGTCGGGCTTGGGCAAACTCTTTATGCGTCGCGATTCTATCCCGTCGTTATCGGCGCAGGCGTGACAGATTTCGTCTCGTTAACCGTCGCGCTTGGAACTGGTGCGTTCGGTTCTTATATCGACATTAACGCCAACCGAGAGCCGCAGCTGATCGAATCTAATATCACGGTGACGATCACATGATGAGGCGAGACTTTTCTGATCTGCGGGACGAGACGATCCTCAGTCAATACAGCGCCTCGCCTCATATCTTAGATTTGACGCATGGCTTTGAACTGAGGATCGATCCCGCGCCAGACATTGACTTGTTCTTCGAAAAGGTCTTTGACATAGAAAGCGCTGTCGGCTGGGGGCTTGACAACTGGGGCAGAATTTTGGGCGTTCCGCGCGGCGTTCAAGTCGCGACCACAGATTGGTTCGGTTACTACGGAAGTCAGTTGCAACCGTGGAACAACGCGCCTTGGTACAACGACGCGCAAGCGACGAACAATTATCCGCTGACTGACGAGGCATATAGAAAACTGCTGATGTACAAAGCGGCGGCGAACATTGGCACGGCAGACGCGGCGACGATCAACCGTCTGCTGAAACAGATTTTCCCCACTTACGATCACGTCGTCGACAACGGCGACATGTCAATCCGCGCCGTGTTTAGCGATTACCTTGAACCCGTTGAAATCGGTATTCTCAATACCTACGGTGCGTTGAACAAGGGCGCAGGCGTGCAATGGGTCTACCTTTCCGTCAACCCCGACGAGGTTTTCGGCTTCGACAACAGCGGTTTTCAGCCTTTCGACCAAGGCGTTTTCACGCCGTATGACGTTGTTATTTTGTGAGGTGAGTAATTTATGCCCGAACCGACAAAAATCCCGCGAGCCTTCGCGGATTCTGGCGACAAAAACAGTATCCCCGATTCTAGCGGGGGGCTTGGATTTGCCAGTTGGCAAGAGGGTTTCCCGGCGATTACCGGGACTCCTTTTGCACAGGGTGGGGTCGCGCCGAAACGAGCTGATTTTAACGGCATTTTTAATGCAATCAGTTCGGCTATTGTCTGGGCGCAACAGGGCGGCGTTTACGCGTATGATGCGACGGTTGATTATGAAGTTGGGAATATAGCCGTTGATTCTGGCGTTCTTTATATTTGTAAAATTGCGAACGGCCCAAGTTCTGCGGTAAAAGACCCGGCAACAGACATAGCGGAAACGTACTGGGGGAAAGTGTTCCCGCAAAATGGCACGTTCGACCGCATGTTTTTCTCGCAAACGTCTGGTAGTTATACCGCGCCATATACAGGCGTTTATAGAATCACGCTCAAAGGCGGCGGCGGCGGCGGCGCGGGCGCTGATGGAAAAGTACCGGGTTGTAGCGGCGCGGAGGGTGGCATGGTCATTTTTTATGCGACTCTCACAAAGTCCACCTCTTATGCGTACACAATCGGCGCGGGTGGAACGGCGGGCGCACTTGCTACCTCTGGCGGCAATGGCGGTAATACAACCATGACGATTGGTGGGACAACTTATACCGCCAACGGTGGTGGTGGTGGTGGAACTTCAGCGAGCTTTTCAACAGCCGAAGGGGGGACAGGGTCGCCATCGTCTGCGTACATCATAAAAGGCGCGCCGGGACAAGCCGCGATGAATAACATGGGGACAGTAAGTACAAATTATATTCTTGGGCCTACTGGTGGTGGCAATGGCGGCGGAAGAACTGGAGGAACTGCATCCGCAGGCGTTTATGGCGGCGGCGGCGGCGGCGGCCCTTATCATAGCGCGACTTCTAAAACAGGCGGCGCAGGCGGCGCGGGTTATATCTTGATTGAGTACATGGGATGAGGTGACGATAATGCCTACGTATTTTAGCCCAACAGGCAATCCCGAAGTCTGGGACGAAAAACCCGAAGGGTACTACACTCCCGAAGAATGGAGCGAACTTCACCCCGCGCCAGAGCCAACACTTGAAGAAGTCCGCGAGAGGAAACTTCGGCATTTGACCGAAGGTTTTGTCGACCGTGTTTCTGGCAGTATTACAACCTCGCAAGGGTATTTGATGCAGTTCGACACGACCGACTCGTTGAAAATGCAAGGCGCGATTCAGTTGCTTGAAGCGACTGGCGCGACGGAAGGTTATCTGACGCAAGTCAACGATGAGACTGTTTACAACGTCCCGCTTGACGTGATGAAAACTGTTCTCGTCGAAATGCTTTCAGCCTATGCCGCTTGTCATGCGCGAAAGCAAGAACTACGCGCCGCTATCAAAGCCGCGCAGACTGTGGAAGACCTCGACGCTATCAAAATTACGTGGCCTTTGTAAAACTCAGTAAACACAAGCCCCGCACTTCGCGGGGCTTATTTTTTTAGGAAGGAGTGGTAACATGCCAGAACCTTCGAAAATTCCGCAAGCGTGGGCGTGGAATGGTGATATAAACACTATTCCCGACCTTGACCCCGGCAACGGTCTTGCCAGTTGGGAACTCGGCTATCCCATCGAAACGCAGACACCTATTTCCGCGGGCGGCGTTCCCCCGCGCCGTCAAGACATGAACGGCGCGTTGAACTGGCTGAGTTTATACGCGCTTTGGTATCAGCAAGGCGGCTTATGGCAATACGACGCGCTTGTCGATTACGAAATCGGTAATATCATCATTGAGAACGACTCGCTGTATTATTGCATTGCCGCGAACGGCCCGAACGGAACGGTCAAGTCCCCGTCGGCAGACACGGCGGGAACATACTGGCGTGCGCTTATTTACTCAACGGGCAAGCACCCAGATCCAGATCATTTAGCTTCGCCAGCGGTGACGCAAGTCTTGCAGGCTGTTTATCCTGTCGGTTCGATTTACTGCTCGTATGGTTCGACTTCGCCTGCTGTGCTGTTTGGCTTTGGGACGTGGGTAAAAATCGAAGGCAGATTCTTGCTCGGCGCAAGTTCGACGTATTCGCTTACGTCGCAAGGCGGCTCGGCGACTGTCACGCTAACCGTCAATCAGATTCCCGCGCATAGTCACAGCGCTTCAACGTCAAAAACGGGACTTCATGACCATAACACAACAACGTCAACAACGGGCGCGCATACGCACAGCGTGACCGGGTCTACTGGCGAAGTTGCAAATCATACCCATACAATTACAGTAAACTCCACGAATAGCAGTCATAATCATACCGCGGGTTCAAACAGTGCGGGCGCGCATACGCACACGCGCGGGACGATGGAAATCACAGGCACGTTTTCGGGAGTTGGACAAAAATATGACGGTATCCCTCCAACGTTATCGGGTGCGTTCTACGTTGTAAATACACAAAATGCCCCGACAGAGGGTGTCATTGTGTCCAATACTGGCGCAAAAGATGATTATTTCGGATTTGCCGCATCCCGTAACTGGACTGGTTCAACTTCATCAGCGGGCTCACACTCGCACACGATTACCGTCAACAGTGGCGGGTCTCATACTCACACCGCATCGAGCGCAGGAGCGGGTAAACATAACCATTCTCTGACCGGTACAGCGGCAAGCGCGGGAAATCATACGCACACTGTCGCAGTTATCTCAAACGGCGACCATACACATACCATCAGCGTCGCGAACACAGGCGGCGGGCAGGCGCATGACAACATGCCCCCGTATTTGGCTGTTTCAATGTGGAGAAGGACGGCGTAACATGCAGACGAAATTATTTCCCCCGCATTTTTCAAGCCGCGAACTCGTCTGTCGTTGTGGTTGCGGTTTGTGCAATCCGAAAGAAGAACTGCTGGAACTCGCAGAAAAGGTTCGTCATATTCTCGGTGACGTGCCGATGTATGTGACTTCATGCTGTCGGTGCGAGAAGCATAACAAGCGCGTCGGCGGCTCGCCGACTTCAAAACACCTGACAGGCAGAGCGATGGATTTTCAAGTGCAAGATATGAGCGTCTTTTGTGCTTATGCGAAAATCGTTGCGGCTTGGGAGTGCGGTAAACTTCCGGAACTCGGTGGAATTGGGCTGTATGTGAAAAAGAACTTCATTCACATTGATACACATCACGCGCTCGATGGACACTTGCGCAAATGGCGGGAGTGATGAGCATGACGGGTGAAAATAGCGAAAAGACCCTTGTTGACATTGCTATCACGGGCGGCGTTGGCGCTTTCATTGCGGTTATTTTTGCCGCTGTTCGCGCGGCGAAGGATCATGTCGATGATTCGTTCAACTGGAAGCGGTTCGCCGTTGGTTTGTTCAGCGCGGGGGGCGTGGGCGCGTTGGTCGCTTGGGCGCTGGATTATTTCGGCGTGGGTAAAGAACTGTCAGCCGTGATTATCGCAATGTGTGGTTATACGGGGGGCAGGTTGCTCGACGTTGTCGAAGCTGAAATCCCTGACACGATCAAAGCCTTTTTCGACGGTATTCAATCCCGCTTGCGCGAAGGGAAGTGGAAACGCGATGCTTAATTTCGATTTCGACGACGTGATGTACTATGTGCGAATGTACTACCGCGTCGCGATTGGTATTGCCGTCCTTGTCGCGCTGTATCTCTGTATCTGGCTATTCAAAGGCTACGGAGGGCGTGAAGAAGTCAAGGCAACGATTGACGAGATCAAAACGGCAACCGAAGTGCACGAACGCCGCGCTGATGACATTCTGGACGCGGCAAAGGCGAAGGAGGTGGCGGCGAATGAAGAGATCAAAAAGGCTGTTGATTCTACTAGCGATGACGCTCTGCCTGACATTCTCGCGGGGCTACTGCGCGACTACAGACGCGAAAGCGGACGTTGACGCGCTCCGCATTCAGCGCGGTTGGGTTGCTCCGTCGGCGGGTTATTTCTTGACCGATTCCACAATGCGGGACACGATTTCAGGATGGCAAACGGCGCGAAAAGAAGCCGACATTCGCCAGCAGGCATTAGAGGCCCTTCGCGATGAGATCAAACTGCAACAGGCTGACCTCAAAAGACAGCTCGCCGCGCTTCAATCCGAAATTGATCTTGAGCGCAAGGCATATCGTTCGCAAATTCGCGGGAGCAAGATTCAGGGCATGATCTACGGAACGATCATCGGTTTCGCGGGCGGATGGTTCGTCAAGCGGAATAATCCGTAATGACTTGAAATCGAAGCGGAATAGACGGGCAAGAAGGCCCCAAACTTGACCGAGTCTATACTAAACTACCCCTGACAGAGTAATTCTGTCAGGGGCTTTTTTTATTATCTTGTCTCTAAAACCGTACACGCAAAAGGTCAAAAAATGACGCTATGCTAGGGATAGCAAAGAACTATGTTTTATTTTAAGTCGGTTCTCCCCTCCGCCATTATCATTGGTCAAAAAAACAGCATTTGCCGCTCTGCCTTGTCGCAGGGCGGTTTTTTTTGTTATAATCGCTGTGTCCTTTTTGGACAAAAACGGACAAAGCACGCCATAAAACCGTACACAAAACCGTTCACGGGTACGGCGTGTTGACCGTACACGGAGGAGAAACAGGATGCTGACGCAGAATGGCCTTGCGAGAATCAAGGCGGGAGAAAAAGACCGGATGGAGCCGGACGGCGACGGGTTGTATTTGCTCGTTCGCGCGTCGGGACGAAAGACGTGGCTTGTGCGCTACTGGCAAGACGGACGCGAGCGCAAACTCACGATAGGCGACTTCCCTGCCGTCACGCTATCTCAGGCGCGGCAAAAGCGCGATGAGATCAAAAGCCGTGTTCGTTCTGGCTTGCCCGCGCGCGATGAGCCGGACAGAATGCAACTGGCAAACGTCGCGCGGGAATGGCTGAAATACAAGTCGCCTCAATGGGTGTTTAAATACACGCAGACGGTAACTTCCCGCGTCGAGCATTACATACTGCCCGCGCTCGGAAATACCGCCGTCGGCGCGCTGACGCGGCAACAGGTAACGGCGTTTTTACTCAGTCTGTCGCGGCGCGGAACGGTCGTGACGGCGCGTCGCGTCGGTGAAGTCATTATGGCCATTGCAGATTTCGCACTCGAACGCGGTTATATCACTTCTCACCCGTTGCAAAACGTCACGCGCATTTTGCCGTCACATACCCCCGCGCATTTTGAACACGCGCAAACGCCGGAAACGTTCGGCGCGCTTTTAGCTGCTATCGACCAGATAAAACAACCGATTACGCGCGCAGCCCTGCAAGTGACGGCGTTGTGTTTCGTGCGCGTCGGTGAACTTCTCGCGGCAACATGGGCGGAAATCGACTTTAAAAACGCGCTGTGGACGATTCCCGCTGAACACACGAAACGCCGCCGAGAACTGGCCGTCCCGCTGGCACGGCAGACGATGAAGATTCTGCGCGAACTGAAAGAATACGAGCAGCGCGAAATTTTTCACCGCGAAGACATCGAGAAAGAATTCGTCTTTCCCGCTCGTCATCCGCGCATTTATGCCCGCGCCTCAATCACGGAGGCGGCAATGTTGAAGGCGCTAAAGGTGCTATGTTGGGAAGCCGCGAAAGAAGGCCGAACAATCCCCGCCTCGACCGTACACGGGTTTCGACACGCCGCTTCAACGTTGCTCTATTCGATGGGCGAAAACACCTTGCACATCGAAAAACAGCTTGCGCATCTTGACCCGCACAGAATCCGCGCCGTTTATAACGCTTATGATTTTCTCGACGAACGCCGCGCTATGATGCAACGGTACGCGAATAAACTGGACATGTTAAAACAGCCCTTTACAACTTGCACGGCGCTGTTATAATCGAACTGCTGATAACGCTCCCTTCAATGATCCTTCCCCTTTCTGTAATGCCCGTCGACCTGACCAGTCGGCGGGCGCTTTTTTTGTCTCTGAATTTTTTCAGAGAAATATTATTTTGCCCGTTGACAAGAATAATATTTTGTGCTAAGATACAGACAAGTTCAAGGGCGAAGCCCTTAAATCAAGGGAGGAAAAACAAATGAGCAAACAGGAACAGGCGTTAAGAATCATCGCAACGACGCGAGAAATGCTGACGGAAGCCTACGGCGAAAAGTTCACGGGGCTTGACGACAGCGAACGCACGAACATCATGATTTGCGTGCTTCATGACTTGGCAAGCCGAAACAAAGAAATCATGGACGTGTTCGCGGCTGAATTCGCGCAGGCGGTAGCGTTATAAAGCAAGCGGGGCGGCAACGCCCCGCACTTCAAAATCAAGGAGGCACAAGATGACAAAACAATTCCCGTATGTAATGCGCGTAATGCGTTACGCGAACGGTGCAGAAGACCGTCGGCTTGAACGGTGGGAAGACGATGACGAAGCCCGCAACGGTGAACGGATCATGTATTTCCGCTATCCCTGCGGCGATAAATTCCTTCGTGAAGAATCAGTTTTTTATTACCACACGTTCAAAGACGCCCGACGGGCGATGGTAGAAGGTTGCTAATGCGGGGCTTCGCGCCCCGCACATCAAAATCGAGGGGGAGCAGAAATGAGCAATCTTGAAGTTGCGGACAAGATTTTTTTACAGTTGGGCGGCGGTCGTTTTGTTGCAATGACAGGCGCAAACAGGTTTGTCTGTGATAAAAACTCTCTCCGTTTCAAAATCGGACGTAACAGAAGCAAGACGAACACGGTGGAGATCGAACTTCGCGGCGATGATACTTACAACGTGACTTTTAAACACGTCACAAATTCACGAATCAGCCTTAAAACTGGCAAGTACATCGAGGGCAAAAACGACGTGATCCGCGAATTCAGCGGTGTTTATTTTGACCAGTTGCAAGAACTGTTTACCGAAGTCACGGGAATGTACACCCATTTTTAAACGAAATAACAGGTCGAAACGGGGCGCAAGCCCCGTCTAGCCGTGAGGCGGCTACTGATGAGACCAACAAGGAGGCGCAAGATGGCAAAAAAGGATTGGACGTTGATACTGAAAGACGAAGCCGGGACAATGTACCGGATCATGCGCGGAGATTATCAAGTTGACTTGATTGCTTTCGGAAACTGGCGCGAATACTGCGCGTTGAGATTCTACAAGTACAACAAGCAGCGCCACGGATATGATCGCGTTACCACGACCGGCGCTGACTGGTATGAAAATCCAGAAGACGCGCCAACATTTCCGACTTGCGCACAGGCTGAAAAATTCGCGCTCGCGTGGCTGAACAAATAACAAGGAGGCAAAACAATGTCATTCTCATTCCCGATTTACTACGCGCACGTTTACGATGACCGCTCATCGCAATGGCTGACCGCTTATTCGTTCATGCCGGACGGCGACGGAAACAAGGCTTTGCAAGGGCATTTCACGCTGTGCGGGCATTTGATCGACTATTCGATGTGGTCGGAGGATTCCGAAGTCGCCGAGAGCGAGAGCGGCGAAATGATGTTCTACCCCGGTGCGCACTGCTTTACCGGCTACACCGCGTTCGAGGCCGTGCAGGGCGCGGCGGAAATGTACGGCTGTTACTTTCGCGAACTCGGCGCGGAAGAACCGCGCGGCTGGTTCGAGGTGTTCAAGATCATCAACGGTGTTTCGTACACTTGCACAATCGAGGCCGCGAACGCCGATGACGCGATGGCGCAGTATTGCAGGGCGCTCGGAATTCATCACACCGATATTTCGCTCCGTCCCGACGGCGTTGCACCTGTCAAGAAAGACCGCCCGACGGTCGCCGAGGTCTTCGCGCTTGTTGACGCTATCAAGGCCGCCGAAAAAGACCCGCGTGCCGGTATTCGCGTTCGCGCGAAGAACTTCCGCCGTTCGCTGAACAACTGGCGCGAAACGGGCTACTATGGCAATACTCAGGCCGTTGAGAAGACGTTTTTCAAGCCCGCGCCGGGCGACCTGTTCGAGCGCGGTCTTATTCCGCCCGAGGCCATGCGCGGTTATTCTGCCCTGCTAGGCGAGGCGAAAGAAAGAGGGATCGCAGAATGAAGCGCGAACGCGGGCGCGCACTTGGGCGCGTCGAGTGCAATCCCAAGACGGCGCGGAAGATCGCAACAGCCGACGGCGTGACGCTTTACAAGACCAAAAGCCGCCAGTTCTTCACATGCGACGCGGACGGCGAACTTGCGCTCATTTCCGCGAATCGTGCTGTGCTTTGGCTTGTGCAATATTACGGCGACGGGGCGGCTGAACTCGCCTTCGCAGATGAAAAAGAAGTCCCGACGCTGCGCGTGACGCTTGACCTTCCCGCCGAACTCGTCGAGAAGATCGACGCGGCACGGGATGATGAACGCAGAAGCCGCCGCGCGGTCATTCAGGCCGCGCTGGAAAGGGAATTCAGATAAAGCAAGCCCCGCGAACGCTCGATTTTTTCGAGTGAAAGCGGGGCTTTTTGTGTTTTTCGGCAAAACAAAAACACGACTTTATTTCTGCCGAATATACGCGAATTCGCGCAGTTGCACAGAAACGAACAGCCCCGCCGTCGGAGGATCGGCGAGGCTGTTGTCAAAGGAGGTTCAGGATGCGTCTTTCCATTCTATCCGCTGCTGTATGCACGATGATATTTTAGCAGTTATGCAACCGGTTGTCAAGAATAGCCGCCGACGTGTGAACGCCGACGGCTTTCTTTTTAGCTGAATTTATGCCGCGACTGGACAACCGGTCCCCAGATCGCGAAGCGTTCAGGATCGCGGGCTTCTTCGGCTGGAACGATAAAACTGTCAATGTCTGAGTGCAACACGACTGAACCATCTGCGCGGCGCACGACCTTCTTCGCGCTCAACGCGCCCCCCCAGCAGACAATACAGATCTTCCCCTGTCGCGGTTCGAGCGCAGGATTGAAAATCAGAATGTCGCCGTCCTGAATTCCCGATTTTTCGAGACAAGCCCCGTCCGCGCGCACCGCAAACGGCGGGCGCATTTGGTCATAAGTCCCGCCGAGATCGGCGATTGTGTACATATACACCTCGTCCGGCTCGTTCGTGATTTCGCTGTAAGTCGGTATTCCGTCGCCACAGCAGGCCGTCACCTCGGGCGACAGCAGAGGGACAAAGACTTGCTTCCCGTCCGGCGGTGGGACGGGTGTGACGTTTGACGGCATGGGCGGCGCTTCAATCAAATCTGACAGCGGCACATTACACGCCGCCGCGATTTTTTCAAGTTCGCCCATGCGCGCCTCGCGTCTTCCTTTTTCAAGGCGAATGATTGTCAATTCAGAAACACCAATTTTTTCAGCCAAGGCCGCCTGAGAAATGCCAGCCGCTTTCCGTGCTGTTTTCACACGCTCCCCTTGTGTCATTATTGTTCCCTCCCCTTAAATTCATACTAACATTTTTGCGAGTTTTATGGTAGTATCAAGTCAGATATTTTCAGACGAACAAAAATGATATTTCCCTCTTGACACTAGCAAAAACGATAGTATAATGTCAAGCAGACGAACAAAAATGATATTTCAGGAGGTGAGCTTGTGTTACTGCTTGAAAAGCACAGAAAAGCGCGCGGCATTAGTCAAAAAGCCCTCGCGCATGAAATCGGCGTTTCTGAAATCACGATCATTCGATGGGAAAAAGGCCAGACTTCGCCGACGGTCGCGCAGGTTGCGAAACTTTGTTCTGCGCTCGGTTGCGACATTGGCGACCTGATGACCATCGAGAAGGCGACAGCATGACGGCGCTAGAATCTCAGATCGCCGCGCTGACAGAGGAAAATCGGCGGCTTTCGGCGAAAGTCGATTATCTCGTCGAAATCATGACGGCGCAGGGCGGCGAGAGAAAAAACGACCTGCTCACGCTGGAGCAGATCGCGAAGCGGCTTCATGTAAGTACGCGAACGGTCACGCGGTATGTCGAGGCGGGGAAACTTCCTGCGCCGACTGGAACAGGGCGCGCTCGTCGGTGGCGCGTTCGAGATTTGGATTTTTTCGGGGAGGCGGTTTGAATGAAAACGTTGTTCGAGTGGACGTTAGGCGCAAGCATGATCGCGCTGGACACGCTGACGGCGGTGGCGGTTTTGCCCGGCGCATGGGCGGCGGTTGCGGTGCTTGCGGTCGCGGTGGGCGTGCTGGCGTGGCCGGTTGTTGAGGTGCTGGCATGAGCAAGAAACCGTTTGTTCTCGGCGACGACGTGGAGCGGGCGTTAGCTGAAATCGTCAGCATCAATGACGATCTGCCGGAAGAATACCGGCGCAAGGTTGAACAAATGAAAGGAGAAAAAGAATGAAACAGGTTATCAGAGGTGCGGGAATGATCGCGACGTTCGTTCTGGCGGTTGGCTTGACGATGTGCTATGGCGGCGGCGTGCCGGTTGTCGGTTGGCTTTTGGGCTACATGGCGGCGCTTTCGGTCGTTGCGGCGGCAGGCTTGTGGGCGTGGATCGCATAGGGGGACAAAATGAGGGCCTTTTTCGATATTACAGCGGAAGAAAAGCGGCAGTTGCTTCGGTGGGCGCTGAAGACGGATCGCGTCGACATGTGGAATGATCGCGGCGTTTTTAAGTCGAACACAGCGGCGGCGCACGTCTTCCGGCTCGGTCTTGACCTTATCACGCGGAACGACCAATGAGCAAAACGCGAACGCGCGTTTACGCCGACGGATACCGCGCTGGCCGCAAGGCGACGCGCTGGGAACGACTGAAATGGCTGTTATTTCACCGTCGCGCGAAGGTCGAAGACTGGTTGACAGACGAGGACGCGAGCGACATGGATTTTTTAATCGTGTTGTTCGCGGCTGTGCTGATCGCCCTTGCGGGCGTTGTGATGATTTTTGCGGCAAGAGGATAAAAAGAGCCGCTATCGAGAGGACGAGGCCCGATAGCGGCAAGGAGCAGAAAGTTGTATTAACTGCTCCCTGATTATACCACATCAGGAGGGAAACACAATGAAATTCGCACTTATCGCACACTACGGCGGTTATTTGACAGCTTCGCTTGACAAGCACACGCGCCGACTGATCAAGCAGCGCCATTCGCTGAGAAAAACAATCAAAGCAGAGAACACGCTGCTGGCAAATCAGAAACGGCGCTTGCATTATAACTATGAATGGCTGTTGTACTTCGAGGAACGGCACGTCAAGACGTGGGAGCGTCTTATCTGGGCGAGCAAAATCAGCAGACGGGCGCGGAAAGCGACGGTAGCGGCATGACGAAAGAAGAAATCCTTCGTAAATTGCGCGAAGCCGACGAACTTCTCGGCGGTTTGTGGGTGGAACTGAAAAAAGCGCGGGAATCCGAAACGGACGATGATCTGTATTTTGCAGAGCGCAGCGCGGAAGAAGCAACATGGAAAGCAAGCTGCCTTATCGGCGGTTGCGGCGATGACCTCGAAAGAGAAATCAGAAATGAACGTGTCGCATGAAAAAATGAGCGGCTACTCGGTGGGCGTGTTCGACTGCTACACAAACGCCGAGTACCACGCCGCCGAAGGCGTGAGCAAATCAGACCTCGACTTGATACACCGAAGCCCCGCGCACTTCAAAGGCGCAGAGCGCGAAGAAACAGCCGCGATGAAGTTTGGAAGCGCGTTTCATAGTGCTGTATTAGAACCTGAACATTTTGTTTCACAGTATTACATCGTTTCAGGCGACAGACGAACGAAAGCCGTAAAAGCGGAAATTCAGGAAGCCGAAGCCGCTGGGAAAACGGCGCTGACTAAAGAGGAATTCGACGCAATCAGCGAAATGCAAAACAGCGTTTTTCAGTCACGGATTTTCCCAAATATCAGAGAAGGCGCGGTGATCGAGCACAGCGTCTTCTCCGAGATCGACGGCGTGCGCGTGAAATGCCGCCCGGACGGCTGGCAGATGGACAAGGGCATTTTGTTCGACCTGAAAAGCACCGATGACGCGAGCCCTGACGGATTCGCGCGGACGTGCGCGAAGTATCGGTATCACGTGCAAGATGCTTTTTACAGAAACGTCGTCGCCAGCCTGACAGGCGAAGACGCTGACAAGTTCAGTTTTATCTTTATCGCGGTCGAGAAGAAACCGCCGTATGCAGTCGCGCTTTACAGCCTTGACGAGCTGGCGAAACTTCAAGGATGGGTCGAGGCGCGCGAAGACCTTCGCACATATCGCGAAGCCGCTGAAACGGACACATGGCGCGCCTACTCGCCCAAGATCGAGACGTTATCACTGCCGCGCTGGGCGGTAGCAGTTGAATAATTCAGGAGGTTACAGAATGGCAAACAACAACATGATGATTCAGGCGCAGAACAGCGCGCCCGTCGGCTTTATGACAGGGCCGAGCGCGGCAATGGTCGCGGCGGCTGAAAGCGCAAAAGCACAGATTCAGTGTGCCTACATGATGGCGCTCCAGTGCCCGCGTTCATATTTCGCCGCTGAACAAGCGGTCGTGAAAGCCTGCTCGAATCCGCTGTTCGCGGAAAAGGTCGAGTATAAGTTGCCGCGCGGCGGCACGACAATCAGCGGCCCGACGATCCGGCTGGCTGAATTGATCCGGCGCGAATGGCGGAACATCTTCACGACGGAGCGCGTCATGCATGACGATGACCGGCAGATGATCGTTCAGGTCACGGCGATGGACTTGGAAACAAACAGCATTGAAACAGCCGAGGTCATTGTTCCGAAGACGGTCGAGAGAAAGTACGTCAAAGACGGGCAAGAGATTCTTTCCGAGCGCGAGAACAGCCTCGGCAAGCCCGTTTACACCGTCCGCGCGACGGACAGCGAAGTCGATATGACACGCAAGGCGATGATTTCAAAGGCACTGCGAAACGCTATCTTCCGGCTTGTCCCGGCTGAGTTGGTACAGATTGCCCTTGCGACGGCGCGGCAGACAATCGCCAGCGCCGACGCGAAAGACCCGAAGGAAGCGACGCGCCGCCTGATTCTCTGCTTTGAGGAACAGGGCGTCGGCATTGACAAGATCGAGAAGCATATCGGTCACACGCTGGAAAAGGCGACAGCCGCCGACGTGAAAAAACTTCGCGGCTTGTATAAGCAGATGTTGAACGGCGCGACATGGGAAGACCTTGTCAACCCCGAGCCGCAAAACGCCGCGATTGATGAGCTGAACGCGAAGGTCGAACAGGAGGCAAGCAAATGAGCAAGGTTAATACAAACGTTTGCATTATCACGGGCAATCTTGTCCGTGACGCAGAACTGAAATACACGTCAAGTCAAAAACCGGTTCTCACGTTTACCGTGGCCGTGAACAGGCTCGGCGCGAATAACGAACAGGCAACGGATTATTTCTCGTGCGTCTTCTGGGGCAAGACTGGCGAAGCAATCTCAAAATACATGACCAAAGGGAAGGGCGTACTCGTTCGCGGTCAAATGCGCTCGCGCTCGTATGAAGCGAAGGACGGCCACAAGATCACGGCGTGGGAGTTGACAGCCGATAATTTCGGCGGGATCGAACTCTTGGGCAGCGCAAGCGGTGAACGTCAGCAGGCCGCGCCGCAACAGACTCAGAGTTACGCGCCGCGTCAGCGAAACGACTGGAAGCCACTTGAAATGAACGACCCGCGCGGGGACGGCGAAGCGAATATCCCGTTTTAAGGCGGCGCTGGTATGACGAGCAACGAGGGCGGTTTCACGGTCATATCGAATGACTTAATCCGACACCGTGAATTATCCACAACCGAAAAGGTGATTTTGTTCTCGTTGCTCAGCTATTTAAACGTTGAACAACAGAGGGCATGGCCTTCGATTACAACCATCGCGGAATGCGCGGGCGTAAGTGAATTTTGGGCACGGGAACAGTTGAAAGCACTTGAAACGAAAGGCTATATCAAAACTGAAAAGAGACCGGGGCACGTTACGCGATATGAGATTCTAACCCCGCAACAATCTTGCGCCCGCAACAATCTTGCGCCCGCAACTGAGTTGCAAAAACCCCGCAACAATCTTGCGGGTAACCCCGCAACAAACTTGCGTTTAGACCGCAACAAAGTTGCCCCGATAAATACTAATAACAAAGAACAAGATACAAATACGAAAGACAAACACGAACTCACAACGCGCGCGCGCGACGCAGAAATCGAAGCCGAGTTTGAGGAATTCTGGAAAGCGTATCCAAAACCGCAAAATCCCGACAAAACGCCGGGGCGAAAAAGATACGTCGCGCTCAGAAAGAAAGGTGTTCCCGCTGACGACCTACTAAGAGCCGCGCAAGGCTACGCGAACGCGACGCGGGGAACAGCACCGAAATATATCAAGCATTGCGCAACGTTCCTCGGGCCGTCTGAGGCTTGGCGGGACTATCTAAACAAGCAAGAAGCACAGCCGCAACAGGAACAGGACGGCGAAGCTGAGTACATGCGCGACGCGGCGAACGCGGGGCTGATTTCTCTTGAAGAATACCGTTTCTGGAGGTCAAAGAATGGAATTTAACGAGTATGCACAGTTCAAGAATCTCTGGCGCGCCGCGTGTGAAAACGCGCTCGGCAAGCCGCCATCGGAGGACGCTGTTTCGCTTGCGTTCGGCGTGTTAGCAGCTTATTCGCTGGCAGACGTACGAAAGGCGCTGATTGACAGCCTGAAAGACAGTCAATTCAAGCCGACACCGGCGACGGTGCTGGACATGCTGAACGGAGGCCGCCCGGAAGACAGAGCGCGCGAAGCCTTCGCGAAAGTGAAGAAGGCCGTTCAGAAAATCCCGCCGAGTAAGTCGGTCAAGTTCGGCGATCCGTGTATTCACTGGGCGATTGAGCACGGCTGTCATGGCTGGATTTATCTTCGCAACTACATTGACGACAGAGACTTTGAGAACACTTTCGAGAAGTTCTACGTGTCAGCGGTTCGACTTGAAAAGAACTGGAACAGCGAAGACGTGCCGGAACACCTCGAGGGCGACTGGGAACGGAGCGGCTACTACATGATGAACAGGGGCGGCAAGGTTGAGCGCGAAGATTGGACGGCTGACAAGATCGTGAACGTCACGGCTGAAATCTGCGAAAAGCCCGCGCCGCTTATGTTGGACACAAGGAGGGCAAGCAATGAATAAATTCTTTGAAGTCAGTCGCGGGAACTTTATCCCCGTAAGCAGAATCACAGAAGTTCGCGCGGAATTGGTCGATTACGAAGAAAGCCGCGATAAATGGTGTGTGAGAGTGCGCGTAGGTAACGAGATGGAGCCGCGTTCGAGCAAGCCGCTGAATTCTTGGCAAGACGCGTACAATCTGGCGCGCTTGATTGTCCTTTTAATCAACGATGACGAAAAAAAGGTCATTCGCCTTCCTGAATTCGTTGAATGACAGAACGCCAGCTTGATGAACTTCACTCAATGCCGAGCGGCCATGAATTCACGGTCGTGCAGACGTTGAAACGAGCGGGTAAGGAATACGCCGCGCAACTGCTGGACGAGTACGAAGAACGGCTAGCGATGATTTGCGAGGGCCGCGAGGTCGAAGTCGCGGACATCATAGCGGCGTGGGGATCGGTTTTGCGGATAGACTTAAAACGACGCGCTCAAAATGATTAAAACGGCGAATTTGGGCCGTCAGCGCGTCAAATTTTGAATAAGTTGGTCGAGCTAGTATAAATTATCAGGCTGAAAAAGTTTGACGTGTTAGCGAGCGTTTTTGGGCTATGTTTTGTTTAAACATATCAAAGGGGAGAAGGAAATGGGACAGATAGAGAAATATAGAGATTTTGTGAAGAACAAAATCAAGATGGCCGAGCTGAACGGCGTTCCCTGCGAGAAATCAGAAATCAATCCGATTCTGTTTCCGCATCAGCGCGATATTGTTCAGTGGGCCGTTCAAGGCGGCCAGCGGGCGATCTTCGCGGCGTTCGGTCTTGGGAAGACGATGATGCAGATCGAAATCGCGCGGATTCTGCACGAAAAGACAGGCGCGCGGGCGCTGGTCGTCTGCCCGTTGGGCGTTCGTCAGGAGTTCATGCGCGACGGCAAGACGCTCGGCGTTCAGTTTGAATTCGTGCGCCGCACGGAAGAAGTTGAAGCGAGCGACGGCGGATTCTTCTTGACGAACTATGAAAGCATCCGCGACGGCAAGCTCGATCCGACGCTGTTCAACTGTGTCAGCCTTGACGAGGCTTCGGTTCTTCGCTCATACGGAAGCAAGACGTATCAAGAGTTCCTGCCGATGTTTGAGGGCTGTAAATACAAGTTTGTCGCGACGGCCACGCCTGCACCGAACAGATACAAAGAACTGATTCACTACGCGGGTTTTCTTGGCATTATGGACACAGGGCAGGCGTTGACGCGGTTCTTTCAGCGCGACAGCACGAAGGCGAACAATCTCACGCTCTATCCGCACAAGGAAAACGAATTCTGGTTGTGGATGCACAGCTGGGCGATCTTCCTGCAAAAGCCGTCGGAACTCGGATACAGCGATGAAGGCTACGATTTGCCGCCGTTGAAGGTTATCTATCATGAAGTCAAGCGTGGCGGCGAGGTCATGACGGATAAAACAGGGCAATCGCTGTTATTCGCGGAGGCGACGCTATCGCTGAAGGACGCGGCGCATGAAAAGCGCGTCAGCCTTGATTCCCGGATTGAAAAGATGATGGAGATCATCAAAGGCGATCCTGAGTCTCATTACATCATCTGGCATGACCTTGAAAGCGAGCGTCATGCAATCGAGAAGGCGCTGCCGGAAGTCGCGACCGTGTACGGGACGCAAGACCTCGACGAGCGCGAGAAGATCACGGTGGACTTTGCGGAAGGGCGGCTGAAATACTTCGCGTCGAAGCCTGAATTGAGCGGCTCCGGGTGCAATCTCCAGCGGTTCTGTCATAAAGCGATTTTCCTTGGAATCGGCTATAAGTTCAACGACTTCATTCAGTCGATTCACAGAATCTATCGGTTCTTGCAGGATTCACCGTGCGAAATCCATGTGATTTACGCCGAAAGCGAAAACGAGGTCTTGACGGTGCTGAAAGACAAATGGCGCGAATATGACAAGCTCATGAACACGATGCATGAGATCATCGGCAAATACGGCTTGTCGAAGCTGGGAACGGAGGCGTTGAAGCGAGATTTAGGCGTGAAACGGCGCGTGGAAAAGGGCGAACATTTCGAGGTCGCGCTGAATGACTGCGTTGAGGAAGCCTTGTTAAAAGCTGAGAATTCCGTTGATGAAATCATCACCTCGATTCCGTTCTCGAATCACTATGAGTATAGCGCGAACTATAACGACTTCGGGCATACGGACGATAACGAGCATTTCTGGAATCAGATGGATTTTCTTACGCCGGAACTGTTGCGGATTCTGAAGCCGGGGCGCATGTGCTGTATTCACGTTAAAGACCGCGTTCTTTTCGGCAATGTCACGGGCGCAGGCGCACCGACGATTTCACCGCTTCACGCTGAAACGATTTTCCACTTTAAGCGGCACGGCTTCGACTATATGGGCATGATTACCGTTATCACGGACGTTGTGCGCGAGAATAATCAGACGTACCGGCTCGGCTGGACTGAGAATTGCAAGGACGGGACGAAGATGGGCGTCGGCTCACCTGAATACGTTCTTCTTTTCCGCAAGCCTCAGACGGACAGAACGCGCGGCTATGCTGATACGCCGGTTACGAAGTCGAAAGATGAATACAGCCGCGCACGTTGGCAAGTTGACGCGCACGCCTTTTGGCGCAGCAGCGGCGACAGGCTGAGCGCGAAGAAATACGAAATCGTTCCGATTGCGGAGCTGGCGCAGGTGTTCAGGAAAGAAAGCCGGGGCGAAGTTTACGACTATGACGAGCATGTGAAGCTCGGCGAGACGTTCGACAAATCCGGCCATTTACCCGCGACGTTTATGGCCATAGCGCCGGGGAGTTGGCAAAGCGATGTTTGGGACGATGTGAACCGCATGATTACGCTGAACGGCGAACAGACGCGCCGCGGATTGACGAATCATATCTGCCTTGCAAAAGGAAGCCTGATTCTCACGCGAGAAGGCTTCAAACCGATTGAAGCAGTCAATATCAATGATCTTGTTCTTACACACAAGGGCAACTGGAAGCATGTTATCGCTAAAGCCTGCACCGGCGTCAATCCGGTCGTACAGACAAAAGCGCAAGGTGTCCCGCTGCTCATCACGACGCCTGACCATAAGCTGTGGACGCGAAAGAATGATAAAGCAAGGTCGGCTGACTATCTGCCAAAAACAGAACCGGCGTGGATCGAAGCGAAAGACACAAAGGGCGGCTGGGTCAATCTGAAACTGCCAGAGGTCGAAACGAGCGCCTTGTCGGCTTCCGATTGGTGGCTTGTCGGCAGATACCTTGCAGACGGTCACAGAGGGACGCGCGGCGATTTCTTCGTCAGCGTCGGCAAAGAAAAGATCGCAGAATTTGAGCGTCATGCCGGCAAATATGCCGGATCATACGCAGATCGAGACGCGCGGCAGTACAGACTGAGCACAAGAGCAATGTCGGCGTCTCTTGTCGACAGGCTCGACAAATGCGGCAAGCGGGCAGAGAACAAGCAAGTCCCGATTGAAGGATTGTGTCTGAACGCCGAACTGTCCGAAGCCTTGTTATCCGGCTATTTGTCGGGCGACGGGTGCGAAGCTGGCAACGCTGTAATGGCATGTTCTGTTTCGCGGGCGCTGCTTCTTGGTATGGCAATGGTCGCTCAGCGCGCGCGGGGAGTAATAGCGTCGGTCTTTGCAGGCAAGCCTGCTGGCAAACATATCATCGAAGGCCGCGAAGTGAACCAGCTTCAGTTGTGGGTTATGAGCTGGCGTAACGGGGCGCGAACTTTCGGTCAGATTTTTGACGATGGCGCATGGAAGAAAGTCCGCGATGTGAAGGACAAAGGTGAAGCGGAAACTTGGAGCCTGCAAGTCGAAGACGATGCGAGTTATACCGCCGAAGGTTGTATCGTGAAAAACTGTCCGCTCCAATTCGACATCGTGGACAGGCTGATCGAGCGGTATAGCAATCCGGGCGAGTTAATCTACGATCCGTT
>Ga0310696_10002109_pt1 | contig 27035 bp, 23 predicted proteins | sample AusTroGonzalo_MG_4_FD_203885 | JGI IMG/M metagenome (GOLD analysis project Ga0310696, IMG submission 203885) | Bovine rumen microbial communities from tropical cattle in Woodstock, Queensland, Australia - Gonzalo_02 (v2) (version 2) | ecosystem: Host-associated > Mammals > Digestive system >...
AACTGGAAGGTAGAGCGGTGGAGTACGCTCGGGAAGTCGTTCGACAAGAAGACGATGTCATACGTCATTCTGGCGGATGGAACGGTATCCGATGACGAGAAATACGCAACCGCCGCGCTCGGTGAGGGCGTGACGGGCCGCGTGACGCTGAAGTTCACGGCGAAGGGCACTGCAACCGTCGCTGGCGAGTTTGTGTCCGGCTACGACGAGAAGAAGCAAAAGTACACGACCGTAAAGGCCTCTGGCACGGCTACGCTAGCGCCGATTGACGGGGATTGCATAGCGGTGTTCGTCTATTTGACGCCGAAGAATCTCTCGCCGCATGCACGCTGTCTGATCGTGTCGTACGAGAACAATTAGACGTAATGGCGGTTGCGCAGGGGGAAATTTATGCTATAATAAAGGGAAATGGGATTAGATATCATAAGCATTGCAATGACTGCGGCATGGGCCTTGGCGGCGGCTGGGGTTGCGTGGTGCGTGGCGACAGTGGCCGGGGAGGTGACGTTCGTCACGCTCGCGGACGGACGCAAGCAGGAAAGAAGCATACCGCTTCTCTTTAAGATGCTTCTTCCGTTCGCTCCCAATCTCTTTCCGGTAGTGCGCAAGAAGATGTTCGGGGCGAGCGTAGAGAGGGCAAACGCGCTTCTTGTCCAGGGTGGATACGAGGGGCTGATGTCCGGAGAGGAGTTTGTCGCCCTCAAGCTGATGTTGCTTTGGATAATGCCAGACCTTTGGCTGTACGGCGCGGTGCGGCGTCGCCACCGCTCGATAATGATCGCCCTGCCGTTCGTCCTAGACATACTTACGCTCAGCGTTGAGGCCGGCATGGATTTCATTAGCGCCTTGCAGCGCAACTGCAAGTCTCGCCGTCTTGACCCCCTGAACGAGGAATTGCTCAGGATGACGAAGGAAATACAAGTCGGCTCGTCGCGCAAGGATGCCTTGCGTCGCATGGCGGAGAGGGTTAAACAGCCGGATCTGAGGGCTGTTGCGTTTGCACTCATACAGGCAGACGAGCTGGGCGTTTCGATTGGCGCGATGCTGCGCATACAGTCGGAACAGCTCAGGGCGCGGCGTTTCGACCGCGCCGAGAAGCTGGCTGCGGAGGCTCCGGTAAAGATGCTGGGCCCGCTTATGCTGTGCATATTCCCTGCTGTATTCATCATACTGTTGGGGCCGGTGCTGTCCCAAGCGTTGAAAGGAATGTTCTGATGGCAAAAAGACCACAGATCATCGTCATGGACGGTCCCCTGGCCGGGCGCAGGTTCGAGGTCGGCGAAGCCGGTCTCCGCCTCGGTAGATCGTCCTCGAACGACATACACATCCCTGACGAGGAACTCTCAAGAAACCACTGCCTTTTCGAGGCTGTCGGGGAGACGGGAATACGCCTAACCGACTTGGCTAGCGCGAACGGAACGATACTCAATGGCGCGGCGATGGGCGATGACTCTGCTCTTGTCAAGGAGGGCGACACGATCGTCGTAGGCTCGACTACGCTTTGCATTGGCGCGGCATCCAGCTCTACTCTTCTTTCAGGCGTTGATCTTGGCCTTGACGCGCCGAAGCCCGCGGCATCTGGACCGGCTGCTGTCAAGCGCCGTCCTATGATCATGAACGTGCTCTGGGTTCTTGTGGCGGTATGCGTGAGCGCGGCGATATACTTCATATTGGTGGCCCCGCCGGAGCTGCAGGAAGTCAAGACGGTCGTCCAGGCAGAGGCAAAGCCTGTGGTTTCCGAGGTCGTGTACGAGCATGTGCAGGCTGATTCGTCCGGAATATTCAGGTATTATCTGACGGTAACGCCTGACGGCGTAATGACGGTGCGCGTCGATGACGTGCCCAAGCAGCCGCGTCACCACGCCAAGAGCGAGAAGCTTTCCAAGGAGGCGCTCGACGATTTGAACGAGATACTTGAATACGAAAAGCTGAGGGGGATCGACCGTGAGTTCGCCGGCCCGGAGCCGGATCCCCCCGCCCTGGACAGCCGCGAACTCAAGGTGGTCTATGACTCGCACGTGAGGCGCATACGCGTTCAGAATGTCGAGGAGCCAGAGGCGTTCCGTTCGATCCGAGAGAAGCTGGAGGCGTTCTCGAAGTCCGAGCTGGGCATCTGGGCAATACAGTATCCGCGAGACAAGCTTATCGAGCTGGCCAAGCAGTCAATAGATGTCGGCCGGGCCAAGTGGGAGGATCGCGACGTGAACTATGGCAACCTCGCATCCGCGATTGCCGCGTACAAGGAGGCGCAGTTCTACCTTGAGACTGTGAACCCGAAGCCGGAATGCGCGGCAGAGGCGGTGGAGGGCGAGAGGACGGCGATAGCGGAGCTTGACAGGCGCTATGCGGACCAGAGATTCCGCGCAGACAAGGCGCTCAACCTCTCGCAGTGGGAGACGGCCCGCACTGAGCTCAAGGTGATTCTAGAGATGGTGCCGGACCGCAGGGACGACCGAAACCGCGATGCCCGCTCCAAGCTTCTTTCCGCAGAAGGCCACCTCAAGAAGAAAGGAGCCCGCTGATGAGGAAAATCACAACGCTTCTTGTGCTCTTCTGCTTCGCGCTTTGCCTGCAGGCTTTCGCCGAAGAGCCAGTTCAGCTGCGCGTCTCGATAAAGAGCCAGCCAGAAGGGGCCTCCATAATTGTCGATGGCCAGGACAGAGGCACTACGCCGACGGTGCTTTTCGATCTGAAGCCCGGCAGGCACCACATAAAGTTTCGCCTTGCCGGCTATCAGGAAAGGGATAGGTTCTTCGACACAAAGGACGGCCCGTTCATCGAGAAGAGCGAAGTCCTTGTCGAAGAGAAGGGGCTGCTCTTGCTCAGGACCGATCCCCCCGGATGCCACATTGCGATCGATGGCGTATCCTACGGCGTCACGCCGCGGCTCATAACGGACCTTGCGTCCAAGGACACGTATTCCGTCAAGCTCACGAAGCCCGGGTATCTGCCGCAGACGATTTCCGTAAAGTTCAACGGACGCGAACCGCTCGTGCGCGACGAGACGATGGTCCTGGACTCTGGCGTCATCCATGTGCTCTCCGATCCGGCAGGCGCGGAGGTCTCCGTGAACGATGTCGTGCGCGGCGTCACGCCTCTTCTGGTGAAGGGCGTGCCCAAGGGCAGGGCGTCGGTGAAGTTCAAGATGCCTGGGTTCAAGGACGAGGTACGAGAGCTCGTGATGCGGGCCGGCGACCAGCAGACGCTTTCCATCGCGATGACGGCCCTGCCTGGCACGCTGAATCTCATATCCATTCCTGATGGTGCGTCTTTCTACGTGAACGACAAGGCTTACGGACGCGGCCCCGTCGCGATTCCGTCGCTTGAGCCCGGAGAGTATTCCGTGCGTGCTGAGATGGACGGCTACGGCACGATGACTCGCACCGTCAAGATAGCGAGCGGAGAGTCGGCGCGCGAGGAGTTCAGGCTTTCCAACGTCATGGGCAGGCTTGAGGTCCGTTCGTCTCCGCCGGGCGCACAGGTGATCCTTGACGGACGAAACCTTGGCGTGACGACGTCGTCGGGGCAGGGAGTGGAGTTTAGCGACGCGTTCGTCGTGGACAGCATCCTGGAAGGCGAGCACATGCTCGTGCTGAGGAAGCATGGGTATGCCGAGGCAGTGCGCCATCCTACGATTCACAATTCCAAGACTTCGCGGCACAACGTGCGGCTTCGCCGCGTGTTCGTGCCAGACTTCGAGATAGAGACCTCGCGTGGCACGTACAGAGGCGTGTTGGTCAGCGCGACGCCGGAGTATGTGGAGCTGGAGGTCTCTCTTGGAATAAACCAGAGATTCTTCAGGTCCGAGATACGGAAGATGAATCCTCTGGACGGCAAGAAGTGAAGAAGCGACTGGATCTCCTGCTAGTGGAAAGGGGGCTTGCTCCGTCGAGAACGATGGCGCAGGCGCTTGTGATGGAGGGAAAGGTCAGGGTTTCTGGACAGACGGAGCGCAAGGCGTCGCGAACCGTCGGAGACGACGCCGAGGTGGAGATCGAAGCTCCGCCGCGATTCGTCTCCCGCGGCGGCGAGAAGCTGGAGGGCGCGTTTGCGTTGTGGGGAACTGGGGACGGGGAACGTGGGACGGTGCTGGACGTAGCGGGCAAGGACTGTCTTGACGTCGGCTCTTCAACAGGCGGATTCACCGACTGCCTTCTTCAGCACGGCGCGGCGTTTGTCATGGCGGTCGATGTCGGCACGAACCAGCTTGCGTACAAACTTCGCACAGATCCTCGCGTCTGGGTAAGGGAGAACTTCAATGCGAGGTTCATGAAGCCTTCCGACCTGCCGAAGACTCCGTCCATCGCGGTAACGGACGTTTCGTTCATTTCACTCAAGCTGATATTGCCTCCCATCGCCGAGGTGCTGGCGCCGGGCGGACTCGTCGTCGCGCTCATCAAGCCGCAGTTCGAGGTCGGCAAGGGCAATGCGCCGGGCGGACTTGTAAGGGACGAGTCGCTTCGCCTTGCGGCTCGCGACGGCATCGTTGACTTCGCGACGAAGGAACTTGGGCTTGAGCTTCTTGGGCTTGCGGAGTCTCCGATACGTGGTCGAGAGATGGGCAACATCGAGTATCTCTCTCTCTGGCGTTCCAGGGGGGTTGCTTTTGTTCAGACGATATGATATACTACGCGCTGTTTTCTTCGATGGGGCTGTAGCTCAACTGGATAGAGCATCAGACTACGAATCTGAGGGTTGTGGGTTCGACTCCCGCCAGCCCCGCCAATCGGGAAAACCCAGATTGCGGGGTGGAGCAGCCTGGTAGCTCGTCAGGCTCATAACCTGAAGGTCGTTGGTTCAAATCCAGCCCCCGCTACCAAAATCTGGAACTGGGCGTCAGCCGCAGTCGGACCGTAGCGCAGCCTGGTAGCGCGTTTGCTTGGGGTGCAAAAGGTCACGAGTTCAAATCTCGTCGGTCCGACCAATATAGACCTAGAGGCATGATATTGGCGATATGGCGGAAAAGATAGCAGTATATCCAGGCACGTTCGATCCAATGACGCTAGGTCATTTCGATCTCATCAAGCGTGCTGCAAAGCTTTACGACCGGCTTGTCGTTGCTGTCGCCGCGACGAGCTCGAAACAGGGCGCGAAGTTCTCGGGCACCGAGCGTCTTTCGATGATCCGCGAGGATGTGCGCAAGGCGAAGCTCAAGAATGTCGAGGTGAAGATACTAGACGGGCTTCTCGTCGATTTCTGCCGTCGCGAAAAGGCGAGGGTCGTCATTCGCGGCGTCAGGGTGTATTCCGATTTCGAGTATGAGTTCCAGATGGCGCTCACGAACAGGCGCCTTGCGCCGGAGATCGAAACGCTGTTCATGATGCCGAGCGAAAATCTTGCGTACGTTACGGCGTCAACGGTTCGCGAAATCGCGTCGCTTGGCGGCGACACCGCGCCGTTTGTCACGGCCGCCGTGCAGAAGCGTCTCCATCCGTGACCGTTTTTCGTAGTTGACTTTCTGCGGTCGTATCTCGTATAATAGTGTCAATGAAAAATACAAGACGTTCTTTCTTGAAGGGCGCCGCTTCGTTCGGCGCGTTCACAATCGTGCCGGCAGGCGTCCTCAGGGGCGCAACCGCGCCGTCCAATCAACTCACTCGCGCGCTAATCGGCTTCGGCTGCATAGCGCACAGCGCAAACCACTTGCCGTTCAAGGGCTCGCGGCTCGTCGGCCTTGCGGACTGCTTTGCGCCTCGCGTCGCGAACGGCCTCGCGGCGGCTGAGAAGGCGGGGTGGGGCAAGGTCAAGGCGTACAAGAACTTCATCGAGCTTCTCGACGATCCAGGCGTAGATATCGTGCATATCTGCACTCCGCCGCATTGGCACGGCGTGCAGAGCGTAATGGCGGCGAAGGCCGGAAAGGACGTCTGGTGCGAGAAGCCCATGACTCGCACGGTCGGCGAAGGCAGGCGCGTCAAGGAGGTCATCGAAAACGAGAAGCGCATGTTCCGCCTCAACACGTGGTTCAGGTTCAAGGATACCTTCTACGGCTTTGGCACGACTGTAGAGCCGATTCGCCAGGTCGTAGAAAACGGCCTTCTCGGCAACGGTCCGATCAAATGCGTCTTTGGCGAAGGCCAGGGCTTTACGTGGAAGTTCGGCTGGTCTGGCCGCGTGCAGGACAAGGCTCAGGTCATCCCCGAGGGGCTCGACTGGGACATGTGGCTCGGTCCGGCTCCGTGGAAGCCCTACAGCGACCACCGCTTCGGCACGTCGTTCCGCGGATACTGGGACTACGATTCCGGCGGGCTTGGCGACATGGCGCAGCACTATCTGGATCCGCTCCAGTATCTGCTTTGCAAGGACGAGACCTCTCCGGTCAAGATCGACTACAAGGGGCTTAAGCAGCATCCAGAGTCTGTCGGCAGCTTCGACCGCTTCACGCTCACCTACGCCGACGGCACGGAGGTCATCCTCGACGGCGACGTGTCGCTCCGCGACGAACCGCTCCTTCGCGGCTCGAACGGCCTTTGCGTCTATAAGAAGGCCAAGGACGGCAAGACGCTTCGCATCCGCGAGGCGGACGGAACGTGGTGGTCGGAGGAGAAGGTGCTTAAGACCCTTGCGGAGCTTCCGAAACCGGCTCCGCAGCAGACCGATTTCATCGACTCGTGCGTGAACCGCAAGAAATTCGCGCTCAACGAATCGAACGGCTTCCGCTCTTCGACGATGTTCAATCTTGCCATCGTCGCGTGGCGTCTTGGCCGCGGCTTCGAGTTCGATCCCGAAACGCTCCACGCCAAGAACGACGAGGCGGCGGAGAGGTTCCTGTATCAGGACGACATGATGCGCGAGCCGTGGCGTCGCGAAATGTTCGGCTGACAATATTGAAAGGATATTGGAAATGATTGCGAATGATAAGCTGATCCGTGTCTCTGGCATCGCGTCGCTCGTCCTTTTTCTGACGGCGGGCTGCGCGACTGAGAAGTACGGAAAGTTCGAGCCGAAGGGCGAGCTTGAGCCGTCCAATCCGACGGCATATGCCGAATACGGTCAGGCGATGGCGCATTGCGACGGCTGGTCGATGGCCTACGAGTGGCAGCGCGAAAATCCAAAGGCCGTGGAGGATGCGACGAAGCCGGAGGTTCTCTCTGGGTTCGTGAAGTCGCCGTTGGCGGCCGATGCGCTTCTGGCAAAGATCGGCACTGCATACAACGGCGATCCTGTCGTTCTTACGCAGATCGCGGCGGTAACGCAGCTCGTAATGTGCCCGAAGTGTCCGAAGGCTCCCGCCTGCCGCAAGGTCTGGGTCGCCGCGCTCGAGCGTGCGCGCGCCAAGACCGACGACGGATACGTCAAGACTTTCTGCGACCAGCAGCTGCGCCTTTGCAGGTGAAGTTGCTCGTCGTAGATGTAGGCAACACATCCACCGCGATAGGCACGTGGAATGGGGGACGCGTTTCGCGCGTCGCCCATTGCGACGGCGGATTCGACGCGTGCATGCGCCTTGGCGAGATGGAATGTCCGGGTGCGGAAGGCATGGCGTACGTTTCTGTCGTGCCCTCCGCCGACGGGCGTTGGCGCGCGTTTGCGAAACGTCGCGGACTTGCCTTCCACCAGGTCTCGTACAGGGACTTTGCGAAGAACGTAAACGGCATAGTCCTGGACTATCCGAAGCCAGAGACCATCGGCGCGGATCGTCTCGCGGACGCGGCGGGCGCTGTTGAGAGATACGGCGCGCCTGTTCTCGTCATGGATTTCGGAACGGCGCTTACGGCTGCGGTCGTTACGGCAGACCGCGTCTGGCGCGGCGGCGTGATTGCACCAGGCTTTCCGCTAATGCGCGACTATCTTTTCGAGCGCACTGCGAAGCTGCCGCGAATGTCTCTCGGCACGGGACGCGTACCGAAGATCGGCCGTTCCACCGAGGAGGCGATGCGGTTCGGGGCGCTCGTCGGATATCGCGGCATGGTGCGCGAGATAGTCGCGGAGCTCAAGAAAAATTTCAAGGCGGATTTCCGTCTTGTCGCGACGGGAGGCTTCGCGAAGTGGGTGCTTCGTGGACTCGACCTTCCGTTCACCGTCGATCCGACGCTTACTCTTTACGGAGCTGGACTGATATGCTCAAGAAATCTCTGACGGCCGTGCCGGCGATTATTGCCGCGCTCTTTGTTTCCACGCTTGCTGGCTGCGGCCCGTTCTGGGTCGATCCGTATATTACGGTAAAGGAGTCTAGCCTCAACTGGGTGTCGATACACTACTACAACATGAACTGTACGCCGATACGTCGCATCGGCGTCGAAATCCGAGGGAACGGACTTGTCGAAGTCCGCAAGGGAACGAGCGAGCTCGTCTCCAACGACTTTGCGAAGAAGTATGACGAAGAGGGGTGGGACAAGATAAAGACGTATCGCGTGCAAATAGATCCGAAGGAAGCGAACGACATATTCCAGAACCTCGTGAACCACGGCGTCCTCGACCGCGAGAAGACGTGGAAGGCGTCCAAGAAGAAAAAATTCGACAGGTTCATAGCAGTGAAGGCGAATCTGAGCAACGTGACGTACTCTGACAACGTGAATATTTTCGAGGAGGATCCCGATCTCGCGGAGCAGCTTCTAGATGTCGTTCGCGAATTCGAGAATCCCGCGCTATGACATTCGAATCCCGCATGACTCACATAAGGGAGCTTAATGCCGAACTTGAGAAGTTGCGGCGTGAAAACGCCGAGCTGAGAAACGAGAATGCGTCCCTCAAGAGCCACCTCGATCTCGCCGTCCTCGCGGCGGAGGACCTGCGGCGTGGCGAATCGCTTGAGTTGTGGGATGGATGGAACATGATTCTCGATGCGAAGGTGGAGGCTCACAATCTAGACGAACTGGTCGCGATGGCTAAGGCAACTGGCGGAAAGGTGTGGATTGTGATGGACGGTTCGAGGGAGAACGTGATGAACGACGGGAATGTTCGCGTCAGCTACACCGGTGGATCGGGCGAGCATCGCGCTGACCGGTTCATCATAGATTTTGTTCGCATGGCGCGGTATATCGGGCGTGTCGATCAGGTGTCGGTCCGCACCAACGACAAAGATTTAGCCAAGAAGGTTAAACGACTTTCGGAATCAGCCCCCAGATGATCAATGATGAAAAGAAAATCAATTCAGGAGTTTCCCTGACTATCCGTTCGTCAACTCAAGCTACGACGACAACTCGGTCGTTCCAGTGGTCTTTACGTGATAGTTCAGTAGACGGCGGGAGGTTATGAGATACGCGATTCTTGTTTGCGCATTGGTTTCGCTTGTGGCGCAGTCCGCGCATGGCAGGATTGTCGCGTATCCTGAATACGACGCGAGAATCGAGCGCGACTACGCTTACGCGGTACGAGTCTCGCAAGGCGCAGAGAAAAAACGTCTCGTGGTGTACAACCACTGCGAAAAATCGCCGCTCACGCGCCGCACACGCGGCGGCGACGTAAATCGCAGGTTCTGCGAGTTTGCGTTCGACGGCGGGCCTGTCAAGGTCGATATCGCTGTAAGCGAAGACGTCGAATCGTACGCCGTGTTTCCTTCGCGCCTCGGGCTTAAAAGCGATTTCAAGAATGGAGTTGTGTCGGTCTGGGTGGAGCGTCCGTGCAATTTCGGAATCCGCCTGAACGACTACGACAAGACTATTCTCTCCGTCTTCGCCGAGGCTCCGGAGGTTCCCGCTAAGGTTCCGCAGAAGGGCGCTCCCGGCGTGATGTACGTGGAAGGGTGGGTCGATCCGCCGAGAGAGGATGGAGTGACTTTCGTCGAGGTGCTGGCGACGTTCGAGAGCCAAGTAATGCAGCGCGGCAAGGCCGTTAATTCGATGTACGGTATGCCGGCCATCATCTATGGACGCTACGGAAAGGGAAAGGTGCTTGTGTCGGTGATGCATCCAGAATACTTCCCGTCAACGCACGATGTCTTGGCGGCGGGGTTCAAGCCGCTTGTGGGGCGCACCGTCACGTTCGTTTCCGGCGAACAGATCGCAGAAGGCGCCCTTGACCATGCAGACGTGCTGCTGGTCCCTGGCGGACGGCGCGACAAGATGTGGCAGGCGGCACGTCCGTTGATTGATGCATTTGAGGTTGGCGGACGTCGAATCTGCACGTCTAGCGCAGAAGTGCTGACGGCGTTGGAGAAGTTATAAAAAAAAGGAGATGTCAAGATGATAGACTTCAACTATTGGTCGCCGACGTATATTGCGTTTGGCAAGGGCAAGGAGGCGCAGACCGGCGAGCTGGTGCGGCGTTTTGGCGGACGCAAGGTGCTGCTCCATTTCGGCGGCGGTAGCGCCGTCAGAAGCGGACTTTTAGATCGCATAAAGGCATCGCTCAAGGAGGCCGGAGTGGATTTCGTGGAGCTTGGTGGCGTAAAGCCGAATCCGCGTAGCTCTCTCGTCGAGGAAGGCGTGCGCCTTGCGACCGCAGAGGGAGTGGACTTCCTGCTCGCGGTTGGGGGCGGCAGCGTGATAGATTCCTCGAAAGCCATTGCAATCGGCACGGCGAACGGCGGCGAATGGCGAAAATACTATGTCGGACGCGAAGTTAAGGTGCGTCCCGTCATTCCTGCGGCCTTGCCTGTCGGCGTGGTGCTGACGATTGCGGCGGCAGGTAGCGAGGCTTCGACGAACAGTGTAGTCAACCTCGAGCCGGAGAATCTCAAGCGCGCGGCGGGCGGCGACATATTGCGTCCAAAGTTCGCGGTGATGAATCCCGAGCTGACCATGACGCTTTCGGCCTATCAGACGGCATGTGGAATCACAGACATGTTCGCACACCTCTGCGAGAGATACTTCTCGCCGACAACGGATGTCACGCTCTCGGACAACCTCTGCGAGGCGGTAATGCGCACTGTCGTCGAAGAAGGATCCAAGGTGATGGCGAATCCGTCAGACTATCAGGCGCGGGCGAACATAATGTGGGCGGGGACACTTGCGCACAACGACATCTGCGGCGCGGGACGCGTTCAGGACTGGGCGAGCCACGGAATCGAGCACGAGCTTTCTGCCCTCTACGACTGCGCACACGGCGCAGGGCTTGCCGTTGTCATGCCGGCATGGATGACTTTCGTGCATGATTCGGACAACGCGAGGTTTGCTCGCTTCGCACGCAACGTCTTCGGCGTTGGCCGGGGCGAAAGCGACGAAAAGGCCGCGCTGGACGGGATTGCCGCGTTTCGCGCATGGCTCAAGTCGCTTGGCATGCCGCTCACGTTCGCCGAGCTCGGCGCAAGGGAGGAGGACATCCCTCTTCTCGTCAAGACGTTGAACCTTAACGGCAATACACTTGGGTCATTCAAGCCGTTGACCGATGATGATGTCGCGACGATATACAGGCTTTGCCTTGTTGCCTAGCCTTTGAAGAAGCCCTTGAAGGTACCGGTCATGTCAGAGCCAGCATCTACACGGTCTTTTGCAATGGCCTTGAATAATTCCGCGCACTTCCCGCAGTTGCGGCAATTGTCGGCGTTGATGCAGTCCCGTACTTGCGGCCAAAGCTGAGAATCACCAAGCGACTTGTTGTCCATTGACTTCGGGAATCGGAAGAAGGGGTCCATGATTTCGGCAAGGTCGCCTTCGTAGGAACACGTGGCATATGCCGCAATTATCTTGTCGGGATGGGGATGGCGCCGCGTCGCCAGCTTCACGACGCTGACGTAAGGCTCGTAGCGCGGCAGATCCTCCGGCCTTATCCATATCGCCCGCATGAACTCCTCGTATCCTCCGCGCTCGAATACCGTGCGGCAGAGGAAATTGGTGAAACCGAACTTCTCCGCCGCGGCAGACTGCCCCACGCGATTGTGCCCGTGCAGGTTGTTGTGGAACGTATGGAACGGACAGTTGCGAAGGCAGCCGGAATTCGCCTGAATTCCCATTGTCTTTCCGTGTGCCTTGGCCCAGCTCGACATTTCTTTGATGTAGTCGAGTCTTCTGTGGGCGTTGCGTCCAGCGTAGAACGAGTCGAACAAATCCTCGACGTAGCCAAGCGCGATGGGTGTCGCGATGTCCATGTTGATGCTGAAACGGATCTTTACGGACGGGAATCGCAGCCGAACGATTTTGGCGATGAACGGAGAAGTCGTGGTCAGATGGTCTGGAAACAAGCCGTTTGAGTCCATGTCATTCAGCTTTTCCGTTACGAAATCAGCCAGTTGTTCCGTCATTGCGATGTCGCCGTAGCAGTTGGCGTTGAAGATTGTGTCCAGCTCTACCCCGTTTTCCCTCGCCCACTGCAAGTCTGAGATTATCTGCGCCTGACGTTCCGCCGTCCAATCGTCCATCGGCCGCGAGGCAGTAACGCCCGGCCATGCGAAGAACACTTCCTTGATTCTTCCCAAATGCGGAGCGCACACATGCTGAAACGGCATGTTGTCGAACCATCCTACTGCAAGTTTTCTATCGGACATCGTTTGCTTTCTCCCATCAAGTTAAACGCCGCGGCGGCGTACGTAGTTCATTTGCGTTAAGAGGCATGACAGCGCATTATACCATAATCTTGTCACGAGCGGCGGGGTGACTTCGCCGCCGAGGCCATGTAGTGAGCTAATGAACTTTGGGGAGAGACCCCTGAACTTTGGGGAACTTTGGGGAGAGACCCCTGAGATGGTGCTGTTTTTGGTGAAAAAACTGTTGGTTTTTGCAAGATAACTGTTTTTCGAGGGGACTGGGCAGGGATGGAATGTGTTTCGACAGGCTTAACAAGATTGACAGGATTTATAGAAGTCCGTTATATCTTCGCCGCGCCCTAAATGTCGAATATGGTATAATACCTTAAAAACGAAAGCTGTTTCTGATGAAACGGCTTTGAGGTACTATGAAACGCATAACGTGTAAGATGATAGCGACGTTGGCTTTTGCAATGTTTGCTTTTGTCGCGCTTTCAGAGGGGGCGGGGCAGGTGGTTAACTTCAGTACGCCGGACGGCGTTGCGGGGCGGGCCGACGACTTGGGAGGCGGCGTGTGGCGCGTCCGCCTGGCCGATGCGGAAGGCCGCTTCGCCGAGCGCGGCGCGGTGCAGTCGCTGGCGGCGTTCATGGGCGAGGACGAGCCGTCCTTTGGCGCGCCTGACGGCTCGCGAGTGGAAGTTTCCGAGAAGCCCTTTGCACTCCGCTTCTACTCAAGGTCGGGGAAGCTGGTACGGGAGATAACGTCGCTGGCTGTCACGTGCGGCGGCTTGGGGACAAGCCGCCCTACCAGGGAGTGTGGCTTCATTGCAAAGGGCAGGCTTGCGGAAGGCGAGGGCGTGTACGGCTTCGGCGAACGGCTGGACCGCCTGAACCAGCGTGGACGGAAAATCCTGCTTTGCTCGTCCGACGGATGGAACAAGAGCGACACGACGTATGCGCCGATTCCGTTCTTCGTGACGACTTCAGGCGCGGGCGTGTTTGTGAACGACTACGGCACGATGACCGCCGACATGGGTGCGGCGCAAGCGGACGAGTGGGTGGTCTCCGGGCTTGGGCGGCGCATCGACCTCTACGTGTGGGCGACAGACAGGATGCTTGATGCAGTCAGCGGCGTGCATAGGCTTCAGGGAGGCTCGCACACGCCGCCGGATTGGGCGACGGGTCCGATCATCTGTCGCTATTCGCCCGATCTTACTGTGCTTGACGGCTACACTTATGCGAGGCGGAAACGCTGGTGGAACAAAGCTCTTCTCGGCGTGGGCGTTAAGGAGATGCTCGCTAGATACGAGGCAATTGGCGCGAAGCCAAGGGCGTTCATAATGGAGGGCTGGAACATCGGGATGTTCGGCGATTCCGACCTTGCGCGGAAGCGGCGCGCGGCGCTTAAGGCCTGCGGAGAGTTCCTGCGCGGGAAGGGCGTGAAGATGCTCGTCTACATGCGCGTCGGCTCGCCGGTCGACCGCAAGTGCCAGGGATTCAGGGACGACTTTCTTGTCCATGCCGACGTCTTCAAGAACGGCAGCCTTGACCGTTCCGGCTCGGACATGATTCCCGACGTATATCTGACAGGCATCAACATCAACCCCGATTCTAGCAAGGTCTCCGGTGGGCATGTTGCTCTCGACATAACGAATCAGGCGATGTGGGATTGGTACGTGAACGTCGTCTGGAAGGAGCTTGTCGACCTGGGCGTGTCGGGTGTCAAGATCGACTTCTGCGAGGAGCTGCCCGACGACGGGCGCGACTATGGCGCAGTACGCGTCGACTACAAGTGGCATGACCCAGGGGTGTTCGACGGCGCGGCGGTCCACCATGCATATCCGGCGTTCTTCGTCTCGCGCTTCACGCGGGAGATGGCGAAGCTGACGGAAGGAAAGGGCGGCTTCATGGTGCTGGCGCGCGGCGGCGGCATCGGGTCTGGACGCAACCCGTACATGTGGGCGGGCGACCAGACGCGCTCTTGGGAAAAGCTGGACGACCAGGTGCTGGCCGTCCTCAACTCCGGAATGAGCGGCATCCCGTTCATGAGCTACGACTACGGCGGCTACCAGTACGACGGCGGCACGAGCCTCGAGCCTGCGGGAGTGGTGAAGCTAAAGACGGGTACGTTCGATTTTACGCGGACGGAGGCGAATCCAGGCGAGGAAACCGTCTACGTGCGGAGGGGGAAGAAACTGTCCGCAGAAGAGGAAGAGCGCATATTCTCGCGTGCCTTGGCGTTTACGGCGTTCATGCCGTGCATGCAGAGCCACGGGTACGTGCGCAACGTCTACGAGTTCGGGGAGGCGACGAGGAGCGGCTATGCGCAGGTGCAGCGGTTGCGCGAGCGCCTGGCGCCGCTTTTCGCGCAGCTGCAGAGGCGCGCGGCGGAAGAAGGCGTGCCGGTCGTGCGTCCGCTTGTGCTTGGCTGGCAGGACGACCCGAACACGTATTCCATAGGCGACGAATTCATGCTAGGTGACTTGATGCTGGTTGCGCCGTTGCTAGGGCCGGAGACGTCGCGCAAGGTCTATCTGCCGAAGGGTCGATGGCGCGAAGTCTCGACGGACGATATCTTTGACGTCGGGCAGCAAGGGCTATGGGTGGACGGCAAGGGCAAAGGAATGCTGCCGCCGCTTTATAAAAACGTGAATCAAGGGTCTAGTTGACTGGCAAGGGCGCATTTTGGTAAAATACACATACTTTTCGGCGATTCCATCGAGTCGTCCGATGGGGGATATTTGACACAAACGTACGTACGGAGGAGAAGAGCATGGCGATGAACAACCAGTTGCTTGCGGTGGTGCAGCATATCGAAAATGAGCGTGGAGTAAGCCGTGAAATCGTGCTTACGGCCATCGAGCAGGCCATTGGTCAGGCGGCTCGCAAGAATGCGAACGTTACCAACGATTTGCGTATTGTAATAGATCGCAAGGATCTTTCTCTCCACGTTTACGACACGCTCATAGCGTCCGATGAAGAGACGGGGCCCGGATTCATCTCTCTCAAGAGGGCCGAGCGCTTCAACCACGGCAAGCCGGTCGCGGAGGGCGACATGGTCGATATCGAGATGCCGGCGTCGCGTCTCGGGCGAATTGCCGCGCAGACTTCGCGGCAGATGATAATGCAGAAGATACGCGAAGCCGAGCGCACGAACACCTTCTCCGAATACAAGGATCGCGTGGGCGACATAGTGTCCGGCACGGTGTCTGCGATTTCGCGTCGCGACACGTATGTTACCGTTGGAAAGACGGAGATGATCCTTCCCGGCAAGGAGCGCATCCCGACCGAGTCGTATCAGGTCGGCGATCCCATCAGGGCAATAATCATCCGTGTCGATCCCGAGGCGAAGGGTCCGAGCGTGGTGCTTTCCCGTGCGAGCGGCAAGTTCGTCGAGGCGCTTTTCCGCCTGGAAGTGAGCGAGATTGCCGACGGCGTGGTGGAGATCATGGGGGTCGCTCGCGATCCCGGGTTCCGTGCAAAGCTTGCGGTCAGGACGTCCAACGAAAACGTCGATCCTGTCGGCGCGTGCGTCGGCCAGCGCGGCAGCAGGGTGAGGGCGATCGTGAACGAGCTTAACGGCGAGAAGATCGACATCGTGCGCTGGAACGAGGATATCCGCCGCTACGTGGCGCAGGCGCTTGCGCCTGCGAAGCTCGAATCGATAGAGGTCGATCCAGCTCAGCCAAACACGGTTCATGTCGTCGCCGCGGCAGACCAGTATTCCCTTGCGATAGGCAAGCGCGGGCAGAACGTGCGGCTTACGACGAAGCTCGTTGGCTGGCAGGTCGAGATCAAGAAGTCCATGGCGACGGCGTCCTTCGAAGACCAGAAGGCGGAGGCAATCAAGGATCTTGCCGAAATGTTCTCGGTTTCCACGGCGGTCGCCACGCAGATGGCCGACGCAGGCTATCTCACGGTCGATGGCATTGCGGAAGAAGACGAGGCGAGCTTCATCGCGGCGACCGGCCTCGACGAGGTTCAGGCGAAGGGCATATACGCGGCGGCCAGGGCGGTCACCGAACTTACAAACGAAAAAGAGGAAGCCTCTGAACAATGACCGATGAAATTCTCAGGAAGCGCGAGGAAAAGCGGGCCAGGGCGGCCGCGCTGAACGCGCAGTTCTTCGCCGAGCAGAAGGCGAAGCTCGAGGAGCATCTGCGCATCGCGAAGGAGGCTGCCGAGGGCCGCAAGGTCGAAACCGGCGTTGCGAAGCCCGCCTCTTCGACCGCGGTTCCGAAAGCCGCGGAGGCTTCGTCGCAGCAGCCGCAGCCCGCTGGGCAGAAGGCTGCCGCGCCAAAGCTTCGCATGGCGCCGGGCCACAAGCCGAAACCTGTCGTCACGGCGGCGTCCACCTTTGGAAAGACCGGCCTAACGCACGCCGGGTTCAAGCCGCTTCAGGCGTCGCGTCCGGCGGCGACGATTTCCATCTCCGTCGCGGCGCCTCCGAAGCCGAAACCGCCGAAGCAGGTTGACTACGACGACGAGCCCGGTCGCAAGGGCAAGAAGGGGCGCGAGGCGCTCAAGAGCTTCGAGAAGAAGGTGTCTCGCGCTGCGCCTGTCGTTCCGCAGCAGGGCAGCCGCATCTCGGTCGATGAGGCGAACCGCGAGATTTCCATCCGCGGCGCCGTGATCGTAAAGGATCTCGCGGCAAAGCTCAACATAAAGCCAAACAGGCTGATCGCCGACTTGATGGGGCTCAAGATTCTCGCTTCCATCAACCAGCGAGTCGAGCCGGACGTCGCGACGAAGGTCGCGGAAAAGTATGGCTTCAAGGTCACGATCGAACACGCCCGCGACAAGACGACGGCGAAACCTGTCCTAAAGGCGATTGACGCCGACGACCTCATACCGGAGGATCCGCCTGAGACGCTGAAGCCGCGTGCACCTGTCATAACGTTCCTCGGGCACGTTGACCACGGCAAGACGACGCTCATGGACTACATCCGCAAGGAGCATGTGGCGGCGGGCGAGGCCGGCGGCATAACGCAGCAGATTTCCGCATACCAGGTAGAGGTCGCGGGGCGCAAGATTACGTTCCTCGACACTCCGGGTCACGCGGCCTTCTCGGCGATGCGCGCGCGCGGTGCTCAGATAACGGATATCGCGGTTCTCATAATCGCGGCGGACGACGGCATCATGCCGCAGACCGAGGAGTGCATAAAGGTCTGCCGCCAGACGGGCGTCCAGGTAATGGTCGCCATTACCAAGGCCGACAAGCCGACGGCAAATGTCGATCGCGTGAAGCAACAGCTTCAGAAGAAGGGCCTTACGCCGGAAGACTGGGGCGGCGACATAATCTGCTGCCCCGTGTCCGGCGTGACGGGCGAGGGCGTCGATGCGCTTCTTGAGAACATTCTCGTTCAGGCGGAGGTGCTTGAGCTTCAGGCAAACCCGAGCCGCCGCGCGAATGGCTTTGTCATCGAGTCCGAGCTGCAGCAGGGGCTTGGACCCTGCGCGACTCTCCTCGTCACTGGCGGAACGCTCCGCGTTGGCGACGCGATTCTCATCGGCGAGCATTTTGGAAAGGTCCGCGCTCTCATCGACGACCACGGTCGCCGCGTGAAGGAGGCTCCGCCGTCGATGCCCGTGAAGTGCACGGGGCTTTCCGGCGTTCCAGAGGCGGGCAGCGAGTTCCGCGTGATGCTGGACGAAAAACGCGCCCGCACGCTCGCCGAGCAGACCGCCCAGGAGAAGAAGGCGGAGACGCTCGCTACATCCAAGGCCGCGACGCTGGACGCGCTCATGAGCGCGATGGCGAGGGAGGGCCAGCGCGAGTTGAACGTGATCGTGAAGTCCGATACGCAGGGCTCGCTCGAAGCAATCGTGCAGGCGCTGAACGAAATCAAGTCCGAGAAGGTCGGTCTAAACGTAATCGGCGCTGGCACGGGCAACGTGTCGATGACGGACGTCAAGTCAGCCGCGGCAGGAAAGGCCGTGGTCGTCGGTTTCGACATCGGCAACGACTCGGGGGTCCAGCAACAGGCTCGCCATGACGGCGTCAGGATCAATTCCTTCCGCATCATCTACGAGCTACTCGACCATGTCAAGAACTGCATGCTCGACCTTCTGCCGCCGGAATACCGGGAAGTCGTCCTCGGCCACGCCGAGATCAAGGCGATCTACGACATCGGCAAGCTCGGCAAGATCGCAGGTTCCCAAATGCTCGACGGAAAGCTCGTTGCGAAGGAGAAGTTCCGCATTCTCCGTCAGAAGGCGGTCGTGTGGGATGGCAAGGTGCAGACATTGCGCCACTTCAAGGACGAGGTCAAGGAAGTGACAGGCCAGCAGGAATGCGGCGTCAATTTCGCGAACTACGAGGATTTCGCCGTTGGCGACACCATCGAGTGCTATTCGCTCGAAGAGCTGCCGCGCAGCCTGTAGTACTGAAACCATGTCGCAGAAGCCGGTAAACATTCTGACGCTAAAGTGGGGGACGCTGTATTCCTCGGAATACGTGAACCGTCTCTATCGGGGCGTGAAGCGCAATCTTGTGCGTTCGTTTCGCTTCGTATGCGTGACGGACGATCCGGCTGGGCTTGCCGACGGCATTGAATACGTGCCGTTCCCCGAGAAGCCGGAGTGGTTCCATCCGAACGCGCGCTATCCGGAATGGCCGGGAATCTACGTGAAGCTTCTCGTGTTCCGTCCAGGCTTTGCGAATCTCGAAGGGCCGACGCTGTTTCTCGACATCGACCAGATCGTGACGGGAGGCCTCGACTGCTTCTTCGACTACAAGCCGGGCGAGTTCTGCATAATTCGCAACTGGGTGGCGCTTCGCAAGCGGCTTTTCCGCAAGGTGCCGTTCTGCGGCAATTCCAGCTGCTTCCGATTTGACGCGGGACCCAAGAGCCACTACATCTACGAGACGTTCAAGGGTGAGGCTGACGTCGCGATGGATCCCGAAGTCTATGGCACCGAGCAGGCGTACATGACGCATGCCGTCGGGTTCGACAAGGTCAATTTCTGGCCGGACAACTTTGTGCGCTCGTTCAAGCGCACCTGTACGTGGCCGTGGCCGCTCAACCATTTTCTCGTCCCGAGGATGAAGAAGGATACGCGCATCCTCTGTTTCCACGGTACGCCGTCTCCGGCGCAGGCAATAGAGGGCTTTCGCGGATCGAAGCACATCGACGGATGGACGCTGCCATGTCCATGGGTCAAGGAACTTTGGGAAAAGTGAAGGAATACGACATCTGCTTCAGCTGCGGATACTCGTGCGGCATCACGCAGGCGCTGCGCGCGGCGGATCTGCAGTTCGCGTCGCTCCCGTTCGACTGGATGTCCACGCCCAGTCTCGTCAAGGCCGCGCGGATGGTCGCCACCGGCTTTGCGCACTGGATGGATCGCGAGGATCTCGAACTTGTCGATGTGCGGCATAGCGGGATAAACAAGCGCATCTACGCCAACAAGCGAACGGGCTTCGTGTTCGTCCACGACTTCTCTCTCTTTCAGACAGTTGACGAGGCGTATGCGTCAGAGTCTAAGAAGTACGCCCGGCGCGCGCAGAGGCTGGACGAACTCCTGCGCAATGCGAAGAAGGTCCTGGCCGTCGCTGTGGAGTGGCCGATACTGCCGCGCCTTACGGATGCGACGCTGGCAGAGTCGAAGCGCATCTTCGAGATGAAGTACCCCGGGGCGTCTTTCGACATCCTGTATTTCTATCCAGAGGATGGACGGACTTCCGCGCATGTCGTGTCGGAGAAGGACGGCATAACGGTGGTCGCATGCGAGTACCGCAAGTGGTTTGACGGCGAGCTGAACCACGAAATCGACAATTCGCAGATCGTTGCGTTCTTGAAGGAGAACGTGTCGGCGAAGGACCCTCGCAGCGAGGCGGAGAAGGCAAAGTACGCGGCAGAGTGGAAGAAGCAGGATGCCGCGCGCTGGAAGGGGCGCAACTTTTTCGAGACGTTCGTGAACCGCACGGCGTTCCGCCGCTACCGCCGTCTCGAAAAATTCCTGAGGAAGAAGGGCCTTGTTCCGCCGGAGCGTCCCATGTGGTTCATTACGGCGGACGAACCGAGGTGACGGATATGAAGAATGTTTTCACTTTCTGGGAGCCGAAAGAGCGCGTGCCTGGCTATGTCAGGCTCTGCATGGAGACTTGGAAGGGGTGCCTTCCCGGATACGAGACGGTCGTACTCGACTACGATTCGCTCGGCGACTGGCTGACTAAAGACGAGCAGGATGCGATTCTCTGCAAGAAGATGACGTTCGCCATGCAGTCGGACTGCATTCGCTGCGCCATGCTGAAAAAGCACGGCGGAATATGGATGGACGCCGATACCGTTCTCGTGAAGCCGCTAGACGAGCGCTTCTCTGCGGCAGATTGCGCGATTGTCGCGCGCCGGCAGGATGGACACCTCGTGCATTACGCGGCGTACATCAACGCGGCAAAGCCGGAAGCGAAGTTCCTCGCCGACTGGCACAAGGCCCTCGTTCCCCGCGTGGCGAAGGCGGAGGCGTTCCGTTCGTCGTGGCTTAAGCGGCTTCTCCACCACGAGGAGTGGAAGCTCATTCGCCGCTGGAACTATTGCGTCAACGCGATAATCGATCCGATGGCCGACACGGCCGATCCGAAGGACTACGCATGGATCGACAAGGACGCCATCTTCGCCGTTCCAGAGGAAGAATTGATGGCGACGGGACTTGACGCCGTAGCCGCGTACCAGAAATACTGGTTCGAGCCTGGCGAAATCGACGATGTCCTCAATCGCTGCGCAGGAATGATAATGCTGCACAATTCGTTCACGCCCGAACGTTTCCGCGAAATGACGTCCGAAGAGTTCATTGCGACCGACACGCGCCTCGCAGCTCTTTTGCGTCATCTCCGGCAGTTGACATTTAGCACTGCGCTGTGATATACTATGCATCACTTCGCTTCACGGAGCTTGCGGTGGGATACTCAAGCGGTCAACGAGGGCAGACTGTAAATCTGCTGGCTTACGCCTTCCAAGGTTCGAATCCTTGCCCCACCACCAATCAACTGGAGTTTCAATGAAAAGCTATAATGTCGGTCTTGTGGGTGTCGGCGCGGTCGGCACGGAGATGATCAAGGTCTTGAAGGAGCGGAAGTTCCCGTGCGGGAAGGTTCAGGTGTTCGCTTCGCGCGAACGCGACGAGAACATTCTCGGCGAGACGTACCATGTCCTTAAGGCTGATGAAAACTGCTTTGCCGGAATGGACATCGTCCTTTTCGCCGGCAAGACGGATGTCGCGATCCAGCTCAAGGATGCGTGCGTGAAGGCGGGCGCGAAGATGATTGACAATTCCCGTGCGTTCCGCCAGGATCCCGAGGTGCCTCTCGTGGTGCCGCAGGTGAACGCCGAGGACCTCGACTGGAACAAGGGCGTTATCGCGAACCCGAACTGCACTACGGCGATCATGCTCGAGGCGGTTGCGCCGCTCCACAGGGCGAAGGGGCTTAAGCGTCTTGTCGCAGCCACCTACCAGGCGGCTTCCGGCGCTGGTGCGCCAGGCCTCGCCGAGCTCGAGAACCAGATTCACGAGTATGCCGAGGGGCGTCCTCTCACGGTCAAGGCGTTTCAGCACCAGCTCATGTACAACCTCATTCCGCACATCGACAAGTTCGACGAGGAGAACTGGTACACGCTCGAAGAGCTGAAGATGCGCAACGAGGCGCGGAAGATGCTGCATCTTCCGGAGCTGAAGCTTTCCTGCACGTGCGTGCGCGTGCCAATCGCCCGTGCCCACTCCGAGTCGCTCAACCTCGAGTTCGAGAACGATATAACGCCAGAGGAGGCTCGCGAGATTCTGCGCGGCTCGGAAGGCGTGAGAGTCGTTGACGATCCCCTGAACGGGGGCTATCCGATGCCGCTCGACGCGACCGCTAAGTACGACGTTCTCGCCGGGCGCATTCGCCGCGACATCTCGCGCGACGACAACAAGGGTCTCGAGATGTTCGTTTCCGGCGACCAGCTGTTGCGCGGCGCGGCTCTCAACGCTGTCGAAATCGCGGAACACCTCGTCAAGCGCGGCCTGGTCTGATGTATTTAAAGCAGCTGGAGATAATCGGTTTCAAGTCGTTCGCCGACAGAACGCGAATGGACTTCGACCCCGGTCTCATTGCTATCGTAGGTCCGAACGGGTGCGGCAAGTCGAACGTCTCGGATGCGATAAGATGGGTGCTGGGCGAACAGAAGCCTACGGCTCTCCGCTGCTCCAAGCTTGCCGACGTCGTATTCAACGGCACGGACACTCGCAAGCCCCTTGGCGTCGCCGAGGTTTCCATAACGTTTGCGGAATGCGAGAAGGAGCTTGGAACCGACTATCACGAGGTCACGATAACGCGTCGCGTCTATCGTGACGGCTCTGGCGAGTATTTCATAAACAAGCAGGCGTCGCGCCTCAAGGACGTGCAGCACCTCTTCATGGGCACGGGCATAGGAACGTCTTCCTACTCTGTGATGGCGCAGGGTCAGATCGACGCGATTCTCTCTTCTCGTCCCGAGGATAGAAGGGCGGTGTTCGAGGAAGCCGCCGGGATCACGAAGTTCAAGGCGGACCGCAAGGACGCAATACGCAAGATCGAGCAGACCGACCAGAACCTGCAGCGCATCGCAGATGTCCTCCGCGAGATGAAGCGTCAGATCGGGTCCCTGCAGCGCCAGGTCGGAAAGGCCCGCAAGTACAAGGAGCTGCGCGACGAACTGCGCGGGCTCGACATCTACGTCTCTCGCCAGAAGATACATTCGTTCGATCAGGTTCTAGAGCAGAACGCCATGAACCGGCAGGAGATCGACAAGGCCATAGCCGACGCGCAGGGCGTCGTGACCGAAGCTGAGCAGGAGGCGCAGTCCCTGCATGCGCAGGTGCACGAGCTGGAAGAAGGTCTCCAGTCTCTTGCGTCGCGTCAGGCCGCCGCCGAAGCTGAATACGCCCGTGCGCGCGAAGTCATAGGCGTTAATGCTTCCCGTGTAGAAGAGTATCGCAACTACGCCGCGAGGGACAGGGCGGAGATCGAGGCGTCTCGCGCAACTCTCGAAGAGGTGCGGATGCAGTCCGAATCGCTCGGACAGAAGACGAAGCTTCTTACCGACTCCCTTGCAGCCGCGCACGAGACGCTTGCCGCTGCGGAAGCGGAATTCGCGGCGTTGCAGTCCGCCATCGACGCAAAGCGCGAGGATGTCGCGGCAAAGCGTCGCGAGGTTGCGGACACTACGCGCACGGGAACGCTTGTAAACGACGCGGCGGTGAATCGCAACGGCGCGGTGGAGACGTGGAAGGCAGGAACGTCGGTGACGACGATGATGAAGCGCGAGGATCTGATGGCCGTAGTGACGGCTGCGGAGGATGAATTGCGCGAGATGGAGCTTAGGCACATTCCGGCTTCGCAGAAGCTGACGGAGTGCCGCATAGCGTCCAGCCAGATGGAGCAGGAGCTTTCGTTCGTCGGTCAGCAGGGCGATGTCGCCGCACGTCGCAGGGAAGAGATCGAGCGTTCGATACAGAGCCGCGAAGACACGATAAGCGGCTACGAAGATTCCATTGCAAGGCTTACCGAGGAATCCGGCGGCCTCATGGCCCAGTTGGACGAGCTAAAGGCGGGCGCGGCGTCGTACGTTGATCTCATAAACGACGCGAGAGGGCGTCGTGCGCAGATGTTGGAGCGCATTTCAATAGCCGACCGCGCAGTCGCCGAGAAGCGCGCCTCGCTAGACCAGGCGAAGGACTTCCGCGGCAAGCTCGAGGTGCAGGCGACAGAGGTGTCGATGCGCAGGCAGGGCGTTTACGAGCATTTGCAGGACGAGTACGGCCTTTTCGCCGATGCGGTTATGCGTGAGCCCGATCCGGAATGGAAGGGTGGCGTGGTGCCTCCGATGGAGGAGCTTGAGGGGACTGTCGGGCGTCTCCAGGCGGAGATTGCCGCGCTAGGCCCCGTAAACATGATCGCCATCGACGAATGCCGCGAACTCGAAGAGCGCTACGCGAAGGAGAAGGCGCAGGAAGAGGACCTTCTCGCGGCGAAGACGCGGCTTCTGGAGCTTATCGGCAACTTGAACGACACGTCTGGATCTATGTTCCGCTCGACGTTCGAGCAGGCCAACAAGAATTTCCAGACGATGTTCACGAAGCTCTTCGGCGGCGGCGAGGCGCGTCTGGTCTTGCTTGAGAACGAGGAAGACCCCCTTGAAAGCGGCATCGACATAATCGCGCGTCCTCCTGGAAAGCGTCCGCAGTCCGTGACGCTTCTTTCCGGCGGCGAGCGCACAATGACGGCTGTCGCGCTGCTGTTCTCCATCTTCATGATCAAGCCCGCTCCGTTCTGCATGCTGGACGAGCTTGACGCCGCTCTCGACGATGCAAACATCGGACGCTTCGTCGACCAGCTCAAGGAGTTCCTGCAGAACTCGCAGTTCCTCATCATCACGCACAACCAGCATACGATCGCGGGCAGCGATCTTGTGTACGGCGTCTCGCAGCAGGAAAAGGGCGTGTCCCGCGTGATTTCGATGAAGCTTTCCGACCTTGGCGCAAAGCGCGCCTAAGGATTGGGCGACATTTTCGCCTTGCATTTCAGCGGTCTGCTGTGCTACAATTCACACATAGCGGTGAATGACCGCGTCATAAAAGAAAGGAAAGAAATGGACTTCAGTTCAACCGTTAAGGGTTCCATGCTCGAAGGGTTCTATCCAAAGGGCTGGGACATGAAGAAAATCGACCGTTGCTGCTCCAACAAGCCTGAGGACGTTTGCAAGCCGCAGAAGTTCTGGAACAAGAACTTCGAGCCCGTGCAGTGCAACGACCTCGTCGAGTTCGAGGTCAAGATGGGGCACGAGATCGCCATCAAGATCAAGAAGGCCAAGGACGCCGGAAAGAAGATCGCGTTCATTCTGCCTGTCGGTCCGATGGGCATGTACAAGTGGGCTGTCTATTTCCTCAAGGAATGGAATGTCTCCTGCGAGCACGTCTGGTGCTTCAACATGGACGAGTGGGCGGACGGCAAGGGCAACACCCTCGTCGGCGACGCGTCCTTCCAGTTCGCGATGGAGCAGGCGTTCTACAATCCGCTCGGCAAGCTCACGGTCCCGAAGGATCACCGCAACTTCGCGACGAAGAAGAACCTTCCAACGTATCCGAAGAAGATTGCCGCGCTGAAGGCCGAGGGCGCTAAGCTTGTCCTGGTCTATGGCATCGGCCGCATGTGCCACATTGCGTTCTGGGAGCCGACGATCGGCGCCGAGTTCAAGACGGACAAGGAGTGGCTTGAGCAGCCCTATCGCATCGGCGTGCAGCTTCACCCGCTCACGATCGAGCAGAATGCGCAAACCTCCTTCAAGAGCCGCACGACGCTCGTTCCGTGCCGCGCCAACACGATGGGCCCTGGCCTCATGTTCAAGGCGGACTACGCAATCGGCGGCGCCGACGGCATCTTCGGCCGCGGAATGCAGTGGCAGGGCATGTCGCTTTGGATGACGCTCCGCTACGGTCCTACGCGCTGGATCACGTCTTCGTGGATTCCCACGATCCCTGGCCGCCTCTTCTTCCTGAAGGAGCTCGCGGGCCCGCTAATCGCGGAGGCGAACTAAGCCTATGCGCAAGATAGTCGCAGCCGGGTCGATCCTCGTTGACAAGATCAACGCGATCGACGCATATCCCAAGGCGGGGGAGCTAACCCAGATACGCTCTCTCGCCCAGGTGACGGGCGGCCTTGTGCCGAACACCGGCTGCGATATCCACATCCTCGACCCCGAGATTCCCGTGTCCGCGTTCGGCGCGGTAGGGAACGACGACCTCGGCAAGTTCGCCGTATCTCGGCTGGAAGCCGGCGGGTTGGACGTCTCGGGCGTCGTGGTCAAGGAGGGGGAGACGTCGTTCACGCTCGTAATGAGCGTTGCCACCGGAGAGCGAACTTTCTTCACGTTCCCAGGTGCCAGCGCCGACTGGGGATACGACGACTTCCCGTTCCATCTGGTCAACGAAGGCGACATCGTCCTTCTCGGCTATTTTCTCCTTCTAGCTAAGGTCGATGCCGGGGACGGACTTCGCATTCTAAAAGAGCTTAAGCGTCGCGGTGCGGAGACCGCCATCGACCTTGTCAGCGAGAACTCCGACAGGTACGGTCTTGTGCGCGAGGTTCTGCCGTTTGTAGATCATCTTGTCGTGAACGAGGTGGAGGCGGAGCGCATAGCGTTCGGTTGTGGCGAAGGCGGCCGTCCATTGCGCGAGATCGCAGAAAAGCTCATGGAGCTTGGCGTCTCTAAGCGTGTCATAATACACATGCCCGAGAAGGGCGTCTCGCTTCTTGCGGACGGAACATGGACGGAATCTCCTTCGCACAAGTTGCCCGAGGGCTTCATAAAGGGCAAAACGGGCGCAGGCGACGCATACTGCGCCGGAGCCCTCGTCGGAATATACAGAGGCTTTTCGGAACGCAAGATACTTGAGACGGGAGCGACCGCCGCGCTTGGCGCGCTTTCCGCGCCCGGTGCAACTGAGGGAATGCGTTCCCTGCCGGAACTTGAGAGCCTTGCCGCAGAGCTTTGATGCGCTTGAAGTCAATTGGGCGGCTTTCCAAAGACTTGACTCGGCATAATACATTGAGAAAGTAGGTCTTGTCTAAATAAAATTTGATAGACTACGCAACTGTTCAGTCGGACGAGTGTCCGAACAGAACGGCCCGCCCGGAAAGGCCTTTCCCGGACGGGCCTGCGGCGGCGAGGCTCCA
>Ga0310696_10002111_pt1 | contig 27031 bp, 22 predicted proteins | sample AusTroGonzalo_MG_4_FD_203885 | JGI IMG/M metagenome (GOLD analysis project Ga0310696, IMG submission 203885) | Bovine rumen microbial communities from tropical cattle in Woodstock, Queensland, Australia - Gonzalo_02 (v2) (version 2) | ecosystem: Host-associated > Mammals > Digestive system >...
CCTCCTGATAGACGGTCATGTCGTTGGAGGTGAAGGCGTTGGTGCCTTGTGCGCCGATCATCGACATCATCTTGTCGTACTCGTTCGGGATGGCGTACTTGGAAGCCTCGTACGACACGGAGTCGATCTGATGATAGATGGCCTTGCGCTTGGCGGGGTCGGTGGTGTGGTTGTACACCTCGTAAAGCTCCTCGATTTTCTTGAGCTCTTTCTGCTCCTTGGCCCAGTCGAGGGTGCCGAAGTGGTTGGTGCCCTTGAACATGAGGTGCTCCAAGTAGTGGGAAAGGCCCGTCGATTCGGCCGGGTCGTTCTTGCTGCCCACGCGCACGGCGATGTAGGTCTGGATGCGCGGCACGTCCTTGTTCACGGACATGAAGACCTGCAGCCCGTTATCCAGCGTGTAGTGGATGACGTTCATCGGGTCATTCTGATAGGTCTCCTTGTGGTAATTCTGCGCGAAAGTGCTGAACGTCAGGAGACAGAAGACGGCAAGCAGCAGGGTTGCGATAAAGTTACGTTTCATACTGTTTTGAATTTTTATTGTTTGATGAATTTTTCAGTGTAGTAGTTGTTGTCCGTGATGATTCTCACGAAATAGACCCCTCGCGGGAGTGAGGAAACATCGATTTGAGAATCCGGAAATGCTTTTGAAAGCATCAGCTTTCCCATCAAATCGTAAATTTCCACATTCTGGATGTCCGTCAGGGAGATGTTTAACAAGTCTTTAACGGGATTCGGGTAGATGTGGAAGCCCGATTTCTCGTATGAGGCCACCCCATCGTACAAGAAATGCACGTCGAAGCTTGCCTGGTCGCCACTGTATTGGATATTGGTGATTTCAAAACTGGTTTCGGGAGTCCCGTCCGTCAAGAAGGGGTGGGGGTTGGTCGTCGGACCGAAGGATTTTCGGGTCCCAAGACCAAACGCGGCAAAGTTTATGCTTCCGTTAACCGTATCAATGGTGCTGTTCGGGCGGAAAACCCAATAGGTGTGCGGCTTCTCAAAGAAGTCGAAATAGCCGTTCCCGGCATCATACAAGTCGTTGAGGTCAACGTTGTCGTACCACCGGCCGATAATCACGCCACTTCGAGGCGTGTTTTCCATGAAATCATCACAATTCCGGTACTCAAAGGTGAACCACTGGTCCGGATCAATGGCGGATCGGATGAAATAGCAGTTCTGGTGGTCGGAAGAAGTGTTGCTGTTTAAGACATAATGTCCATCTACCGTAATTTCCACCGGTTCGTCAATGATACCTAAGAACTTGTATTTGATGATAGTGGAGATTTGTTGCAGGTTGTTTTGTGCCATCTGGTCCCACCATCCGACGGGCATGATATTGTTCGTGTAGAAATAGTGGTAGTAGTCGGGAATGCCCAAGGAGTGCCCCATCTCGTGGCAAAAAGTGTTGGCCGTGAAGTAGGGACCGGAATTGGCAAATTCGAAATTGTAGGCATTAGGTGTTTTTCCATTGATGCTCAGCTGGGAAGCTTCAGGACCGAAAAAGTTCATGTGGGGCCACAGCAGGTCGTTCCAGCCGCCGACATCGCCTTTGATGATAAAGCTGATGTTGTCGATCATCCCGTCGTTGTTGCCATCCAGGTTGACGTTGTTGTCTACCAGATGCAGGGAATCCACATAGCGCATGACCCTGACGAGCAGTTCCGTTTCCCGGGGGTTGGTGATGCCCATGGTCTGGGGTGGGTAGCCGTCCGGATTGGTGTCGCTGTAGGGCTGGTAATAGTAACGCGGTTTCGAATCTTGGTAGGAGACGATGGTGGAATTCTGGACATTGTTCGTATAGACCGTGTGATAATTGATTTTCCCGTAGGTCGTTACGTTGTAATAGTTATAGACGGAGATGTTGTTGGGCGTGCTGTCGTTGAACATCTGGTCGATGGGCACAAGTGACTCGGTAAACTCCGAATCGTCGGCAAAACGGATGAAAATCACCAAGTTGGTGAGCGTCATCTGTTCGCTCCGGGTCAGATGGATGTGTGGGGCAAACTGGTAGTTTTGCGGCGGCCTCGGCGGCAGCAGCTGCGGAACGGTGTCCGTCGGGGCCGAAAAACCGAGCATGACAATCATGTTAAGCAATAAAAAAAGAAGTTTTCTCATAATTTTGCCTACCTTTGAAAATCTGATTACAAACGAGTGCAAAAATATACATTTTGTCTATTCGGCGTGTCGGTGTTGATAAATATTGAGAAAAACACTACCTTTGCCGCCGTTTTTACCAAACCGCCATCCGATGTTGTTCACCGACTATGTGCTCTTTTTCGAGATTCTGCTGTTCACGCTGCTTTTCGCGGGATGCCGCTCTCTTTTTCGGAAAGAAGGACTCAACCATATCCTGCTGCTCGGTGGTAATGTCTTGATACTGACGCATATAGTTTCTCCAAAGTCGCTCTTTCTGCTCTTCATCGTGGCACTGTTGGCCTACGGCGCGGGGCTGCTTTTGCGGAAACGGCACTCGGGCATACTGCTCTCCATAACCCTCACGCTGTTGATTCTCTTCTTCGCCGTCCGCAACTATCCGCTTGTGCAGTCGTGGCTTGGCAGCTGGTGGACCGACACCCTTGGCAAGCATTTTCTCTCGGTGGAGAAAATAGGGCTTTCCTACATCCTTTTTCGTATAATTCATTGGTTAGTTGAAAGTTATCGTGGTACGCTCCGTACCCGAAACTTCTTGGCATACGTCAACTACCTCTTCTTTTTCCCCACCTTTATGGCGGGACCTATTGACACGCTCAACAACTTTCACTATTGGATGTCGCACACGCATGTACGCCTCAATGTGCGGCGTATGCTCGCGGGTGTCGGCCGTATCTTCTACGGCGCGGTTAAAACGCTACTTGTTGTCCCGCTGATAAAACCGTATGCGGTTGATTACCAGATGCTTATTCCGACATTTGGGCCGTGGGGCGCTGTCTGCTCCGCCGCGCTGCTTTACTCATTCTACATCTACATCGACTTTTCCGGCTATTGCGACATCGCCATCGGGATGGGCGGCATGCTTGGGGTGCGCGTGCCCGAGAACTTCAACCGCCCTTACCTTTCGGATAATATCTCCGAATTTTGGAAACGTTGGCACATCACATTCTCCACATTCTTAAGGATTTACGTCTTCAAGCCCGTCATTGCGCTGCTCAACCGAACCTTCTTGCGGGAATATCGGATGGTGGTGTCGGTGACGGCCTATATGGTCACCTTCCTCGTCTGCGGTCTCTGGCACGGCAGCACGTTGAATTTCGTGTTCTGGGGGCTGTGGCACGGATTAGGACTCTCTGTCTATAAGCTGTTTACACATAACAGAATGCCGAAAACGCCTACTTTGGTTCGAAAAATTTCCGCCACACTGTTCACATTTCTCTTCGTGACCGTCGGGTGGGTGTTTTTCAACTATCCTGTTGATAAATTGTTGATAATGCTTAAGTTGTTGTTCTGATGAAAGAGGTTTACCGGTTGAGATTTCTGGCCCGAATAGGGGTCGTGGTGATGGTTGCCGTCGCCTTCTGGCTCGTTGTTGCGCTGTTCATCCCGACCTTCCACGCTCCGCAGTGCCCTGAATGGGACGGGCAGCTTTATACCATCCGCCACCAAGACCTTCGCGACAACAACCCGCTCTATACCAATCTGTTGCTGACAAGTGTAAAACGAAACGATGGCTGGTTGGTGCTGGGCACGTCAGAGACGAATGCGCGACCCAACGGCAACTATTACGACTTCCTGAACACCGACACAGCACTTCGGTGCGGATTTTCGGTCATCGCGGGTGCGGGCCGCACAGCCTGCACCTATTTCCCGCTGATTCAGAGCAATGAAAACGTTCGCGGGCTCAAGGTCCTCTTCTTCCTTAACCCCTCCTACGGTTGCGGAAAACTTGCCTACAGCAATGAGGACTACTTCTCCCGCTACGTTTCGTCAGCCATCTATCGGGAAGCCAACCGTCCTGTGAATGAGGATGTTGACCGTATTTTGCAGGCGAATCTGCCGAAGTTGAACTGTGGCGTCAGGGTAGGGGAGTGGCTTGCTTGCCATACCGACCGCTTGCGTCGCAAGTATTCCCAGGATCTTTCTTTCTCACTCGATCCCAGCAAGTTCGGGGAAACACTGACTTGGTTCGATTCGGCCATGATATCGCGCCTTCCCGACAGCTGCGCCCGCCCCGACAGCAGCCGTTACAACTACGCGCTGAATGTGGGTGCCTCCTTCGATGTGCATTCCTACACGCTCTGGCCACATCCTGAGTCATCCTATCGCGCCGACGAGTTGCGCACGATGATACGGCTTTGCAAGGTGCGGGGCGTGGACATTGTCTTCATAGCCGGACCCTACAACGAAATCGCGTACCGCAAGGTTTATCCGCAGGATCTGCCTGATATACAGCAGGTTTCAGCAGAGATGTTGAAAGTCTTGGACGAGGAGGGCGCCGCATATATCGATTGCACGGATCTTTCCGCAGAACCGGGTGTCTTTGCCGACTGGCAGCACCATACGAGCTACGGAGCGTATCGTATCTATCAGAAAATCAGGGATTATGTTTTGGAAAAGGAAAATCGTTAAGGTCTTGGTGGTTGTTGCCGTTTTCGCGCTGGTGTTGCTGTTGCTGATGCATCGCGTCGAGGGCGACATTTCATGCCTGTATACAACATTCTAATGTAGAGACGTGGTGCACCGCGTCTCTACATTAAATTGTGGTGCACCGCGTCTCTACCTTAAATTGTGGTGCACCGCGTCTCTACATTGAATCGTGGCACATCGCGTCCTTATGGCGTAAAAGAATTTCCGCATATTTCCGCGGTTTCCGCAGTTTTCCGCAATAAAAAAGAGGCGTCGCACTGACGCCCCTTTTCGATTAGTACTTGTAGAAGCCTTCGCCTGTCTTGCGGCCGAGCAGACCGGCACGCACCATCTTGCGGAGCAGCGGGTGAGGACGGTACTTCGGGTCGCCGAACTCCTTGTAGAGCACCTCCATGATGGCGAGGTTCACATCGTTGCCGATGAGGTCGGCCAATGCGAGCGGGCCCATGGGGTGGTTGGCACCCAACATCATGCACTTGTCGATGTCCTCGGCGGAAGCAATGCCGTCGGCCAAAATGCCCACAGCCTCGTTAATCATCGGGATGAGGATGCGGTTGACGACAAAGCCGGGAGCCTCGTTCACGGGAACGGGGGTCTTGCCGATTTCCGTGGTCAGATCGACGATGCACTTGGCGGTTTCGTCGGAGGTGAGCTGGCCCTTGATGACTTCCACCAACGCCATTCTGTCGGCGGGGTTGAAGAAGTGACAGCCGATGAACTGGGTCGGACGGCTCGTGCAAGCGGCAATCTCCGTGATGGAGAGCGAGGAGGAGTTGGTGGCGAAAATCGTCTCCGGCTTGCAGATTTTGTCGAGCTCCATGAAGACCTCCTTCTTGAGCTGCATATCCTCCACGGCGGCCTCAATCACGAGGTCGGCATCCGCGAATGTGGCGTAGTCGGTGGTGGTGGTGATGTTCTTCAGCAGGGCATCGACAGCCTCTTGGGTCATCTTGCCTTTTTCCACCAGTTTGCCATAACCTTTGGAAATGGAACCCATCGCCTTGTCGAGGCTGGCCTGGGTCCGGCTCTTCATGACCACGGGCATCTTGGCGGCAAACGCCTTCACAATACCCTTGGCCATAGTACCTGTACCTATAACACAAATTTTCATAATAATGATTTTAAGTTATTGATTGATAGATTGTTATTCGTTCTTAAACTGAACGTCCTGTTTGTTGAGGAAGGCGTACATGCCGGCTTTCTGGTCTTTGGTGGCGAAGCACTTCCCGAACATGCGGCTCTCGTAGGCGATAGCCTCGTCGGCGGGCAGGTCGTACTCCTCGTTGATGCATTCTTTGGCATAGCGCACAGCGATGGGGGCGTTTTTTACGATACGGTGGGCCATTCGAATCGCCTCTTTCATAAGCTCTTCCGGCTCATAAACGGCATTCACCAATCCGACGCGCAAGGCCTCGTCGGCCTTGATGGCGCGGCCGGTGAAGATGAGTTCCTTGGCAACGCCCATGCCGGCAATCTTGGCCAGACGATAGGTGCCCGAGAAGCCGGGGATAATGCCGAGGCCGACTTCGGGTTGCCCGAATTTGGCGTTGGAGGAGGCAATGCGGATGTCGCAGGCCAAGGCTAACTCGCAGCCGCCGCCGAGCGCGAAACCGTTCACCGCCGCGATGACGGGAATCGGCAAGGTCTCGATCTTGCGGAAAACGCCCGCCCCAATGGCTCCAAAGCGTTCGCCCTCTTCGGCGTTCAGCGGTTGCATCTCCGAGATGTCCGCGCCTGCCACGAACGATTTCTCGCCGTCACCGGTGATAATCAGCACGCGGATGCCGGGGTCAAGGTTCGTCAGGAAGTCGTCCATCTCCTTCAGAAGGTTGGAGTTCAGCGCGTTGAGCGACTTCGGCGCGGAGATGGTCAGCGTGCAGACCGCATCCGCCAGGTCTATTTTCAGGAATTCGTAATCTTTCATAACCGTTATTTTTACGAGGGGCAAAGATACAAAAAAAGTGCCTTTCGGCACTCTTTTTTTAACGTTTCTTCTTGCCCGTGTTCACGGGGCCGGTGGCATCATCCCTTTTTACGGCATCTTTTTTCTTGGCAGTCAGCAGCCGTTTGTATTGATATTCAGCGTTGTACAAGTCTTGGAGATGTCTCGGTGTCAAGATGGTTTTGTATTTCTTGTAGTACGTCATCTCAAGATTCAGCAGCGTTTTGCGCAACTCGAACTTCTGGTCCTGCAGGTAGGTGATCTGTTTGTCGCTCAACTTTTCAATGATTTCCTTGTTGGTGCCCGGAGCCCCCAAGACAATCTCCTGCTTCTGTAAGTTCTTGTGGTAGGTCTCCATCGCCTTCGCCTCGGCGTTGAGGTACTCCTCGTACACTTTCCAGAAACTTTGCGTCTCCTTGCCGCTCAACTGGACATGCGCTTTCATGTATTCGATGCGTTTTTGAATCATCGCCTTGGCGTTGCTCTCTTGGGCATAGAGGGCAGTCGTCGCGCATAACGCCAAAACGGTCAAAGTAATCCAAAGTTTTTTCATTGCAATAACGTTTATGGGTTAATAAATGTATTGGTAATAATCCATCATGGCAAGCTCCTCGCTGTAGTATTCGGTGGCCACGGATTCGAGGATTTCCTCTTCGGAAGTGTTGGCTGCGATTTGCTGCGTTTGCGTGATGTCCGTGCCTTCGTTGGGTGTGTTGTACGTGAAGAAAATACCCGCCGCGATGGCGATCACTGCGACAGCAGCGATGGCGGAGGAGATAATGGTTTTTCTTTTATGTTGCTCACGCTTAATGTTTTGCATGACCCGGCCCGGCAACTCCTCGAAATAATTTTCCGGTACCTGGTAATGTTCAGTCTTCTCTAAATTATCTAAATCAAACATAACGAATCAAAAATTACAATACGATGACTGCGGGAACCCTAAAAGGTTAAACGCTCCGTGATATTTTTTTTGATTTTTTCGGCGGCGAAATGGTAGGAGGCCTTGAGGGCACTCTCGGATGTGTCGAAAATTTTCGACATTTCCGCGTACGGAGTCTCGTCGTAGTAACGCATGGTGAACACGGCGCGTTGTTTCGGCGGCAGTTTGGTGATTTCCTCCTGCAGCACCTGCTCGATCTGACTCGGCGTGAAGGTGCTGTTGTCGGCCTGGCTCACTAACATGAAATCCGTGTAGGAATCGTCGTCGAGGTTCAGCAGCTTTTTCTTCTTTTCGATATATGTCAATGCTTCGTTGACACAAATCCTTGTTATCCAAGTTTTTAAGCTGGATTCGCTTCTGAACCTGTCGAGGTTTCGCCAGATTTTGATGCACACGTTCTGGGTCACATCGTCGGCATCCTCGTGGATGGTCACGATGCGGCGCGCACTGTAATAGATGTGCTTCTGGTACTTCTTCAGCAGCAGCTCGAAGGCCTTTTCTTTGGTCTTCTCGTTACTGAAGAGCGACAGGATGAATTCGTCGGTGATTTCGGGCATTCTGTTGATTGTTTGTTATTTACGGCTTATGGCCTTTCGGCAGGCCTCCATGATATGGTCTTTGTCGAGTCCGAAATGCGCCATCAGCTCGTCGGGGGTGCCGCTTTGGCCGAAGACATCGTCCACGCCGACCATCTCCACAGGGGCGGGCAGGTTGCGGCTGAGGCACTGGCAGACGGCGTCGCCCATGCCGCCGTTGAGGAAATGCTCCTCGGCGGTGACGGCACAACCGGTTCTGCGCACGCTGTTGATGACGGCTTCCTCATCCAACGGCTTGATAGTCGCGATGTTGACAACTTCCACGGAGATGCCTTGTTCGCGCAACGTGTCGGCGGCCTGCAGGGCAGGGAACACCAGATGGCCCGTGGCGAACACCGTGACATCCGTGCCTTCCCGCATCATCTCCGCCTTCCCGATGACGAACGGTTTGTTCTCCTCGGTGAAGTTCGGTACAGCGGGACGGCCGAAGCGCAGGTAGACGGGGCCGTTGTATTCGGCCGCCGCGATGGTCGCCATCTTCGTCTGGTTGTAGTCGCAAGGGTTGATAACCACCATGTTGGGCAGCATCCGCATCAGCCCGAGGTCTTCCATCATCTGGTGCGTGGCACCGTCCTCGCCCACAGTGATGCCCGAGTGAGATGCGCCAATCTTGACGTTCAGGTTCGAGTAGGCTACCGTCATGCGGATCTGGTCGTAGACGCGGCCCGAGACGAAGCCTGCGAAACCGGCGGCGAACGGAATCTTGCCGCTCAACGCGAGACCGGCCGAGATGCCAATCATGTTGGCCTCGGCAATGCCGCACTGGACGAAACGCTCCGGATAGGCGGCCTTGAAGTCGCCCATCTTCACGCTCCCCGTGACGTCGGCGGTCAGAGCGAAAATATTGTCATTGTGCTGCGCCGCTTCCATCAAGCCAGCGCCGAAACCCGAACGGGTATCTTTCATCGTGTAATTCTCCAAATTTTCCATGCCAAAAAATTTGCGGCAAAAATACGAAATTTGAGAAAAGAGAGTTATCTTTGCCCCCAAATTCTTTTGGATTATTTTTGATGAGGAAAAAGCTGCTTGTCGTATCGTTTGTCATCTCCCTGCTGATTCCTTCCGCGCTGCTGGCGCAGACGGAGGGCATTTGGCGGGTGCGACACGTTGTGGCAGATACCTTCATCCTGAAGTTGGATACCTTGTCGATAGTCCCGCAATCCTTTCAGATACAGGAAGTTGACAGAAGTCAATATCGCTTTGACCCGCTGACGGCCACCCTCATACTTCTGGATTCGAACCTCATAGGCAAGCGGCTTTTCTTCCAATATGAGGTCTTCCCGAACGACCTTTCGAGGCCCGTCACGCACAGGGGCGCACAGCTCATCGAGCCGCGAAGGAATGTGCACGAAATCATTGCGCCGCCTTCCACGTCCATCCGTGATGTGTTGAACGACAATGCGTTATATACCAACGGTGCCATTTCGCGCGGCGTGTCGGTGGGCAACAACCAGGATCTTGTGCTCAACTCCTCCCTGAACCTGCAGATTTCCGGCAAACTCTCTGAAGATGTGGAGATTATGGCTTCCATTTCAGACAAAAACATCCCGATGCAACCAGAAGGGAACACGCAGACGCTCCAAGATATCAGCAGTATATTCATTGCGTTGAAAATCAAAGAGATGGCGAAGATAAACGCGGGCGATGTGGTTTGGACGATGACCGACGACAAGTTTCTGCGCGTCTCGCGGAACATGCTCGGGTTGGATGCTCGGGTGGCGTACAGCCCTTCGCAGAAGACGCGGGTGCTGAATGAGGCGGGCGGCGGCGTGGCCAAGGGCCGTTTTGCGCGGCAGACCCTCACTGTGCAGAACGGCGTGCAGGGACCTTACAAGCTTTATGGTGCCGACGGCGAGGTCTCCATCGTGATGATTGCCGGCTCCGAACGCGTCTACGTTGATGGCCAGCTGATGACCCGAGGCGCGGAGAATGACTACACAGTCGATTACAACACGGCCGAGGTGACGTTCACGCCGAAGATGCTCGTCTCGGCAGAAAAACGTATCATTGTGGAGTTTGAATACAGTAACCGTCATTATTCACGGTATAACCTGTTTACACATAATGAGTTGGAACTTTCTGGAAAGCACCCTCTCAAACTTTATGTGAATCTTTTCCATGAGCAGGATTTGAAAAATCACTCCATCCAACCCGAGTTGACGATGGAGAATATGCGCTTCTTGGCTGAGCTTGGTGATGCAGGCGGCACGGCCCTTTTTCCCTATTTTGACAGCGTTGCCTTTTCCCCCGATCGTGTTCAGTATGAAAAAGTGGATACTTTATATAAAAATAATATATATACTATCTTTCAATATTCAACGAATATTGAAGCAACCCTCTATAATCCCGATTTCAGTTATATGGGGCCGAACCGGGGAAACTACCGGCTTGTGAGCAGTACAGCCAATGGGCGCGTGTTTGCCTGGGTGGCACCTGAAGACGACGTTCCGCAAGGTGATTATGAGCCGGTATTGGTGCTCACCGCCCCGACTTCGCAGCAGATGGCCACAGTCGGACTGGATTTCGCCGCTCGTGAGAATATGCGTATACAGACGGAGGTGGCCGTGTCGCATTATGATAAAAACACCTTCTCCAAGAAAGACCGGAACGACGATATCGGATTCGCGTACTTTCTGAATGTCAGTGATGTGGAGACGTTTGTTTCTAAGACAGACTCGTTGCCGTGGAAGTTGGAAAGTCAGGCGCAGCTGCAGTTCCTGCACAAGAACTTCACCCCGTTTGAGTCTTTCAGGGATGTGGAGTTCGCCCGCCAATACAATCTCGCCACTGACTATGCCGTCAACCGGGCGGAATGGATGGCACAGGCCGGCATCGCATTGACAAAGCTTGGACGGCACCGCATCCAGTATGGGTTGAACTACTTCAACCGCGTCGGGGAGGTTAACGCGCTGCGCAACGAACTCAATACCGATGATCGCTGGCGCGATTGGTGGCTTCGTACGGGCACAAGCTTCCTGGCCACCCGAGACTCCGTGCAGAAAAGCCGCTACACGGTTTCGCGCATACAACTTTCGAAGCAATGGAAACCACTGACCCTGAATATTGACAATTTGCTTGAGTACAACGTGTTCAGGGATTCGAAAAACGATACGCTGCGGTTGAACAGCTATGCTTTCAACGAATTGAACGCCGCCATTCAGAGTCCCGACAAGGCGAAGCACCAGTTCCTCTTGGGGTATAAGAACCGTGTGGAGTTCGCGCCTGACTCGCAGCGCCTGCACCATCGGATGACCATACATGAGGTGCGGACGCAGTATCGGTTCACGCAAATCCAGAACCAGAGTTTCACGCTCAACGCCACCTACCGTTACCAGTCGCTTCTGGATTCCATCAGCAAGCCGGCGGGTGAGCACTATTTCGTTGGGAATGTGCAATATACAGGTCGATTTCTTCGCAACGCGCTGATTCTCAATACTTACTACGAAACGGGCAGCGGCATGGAACTCAAAAAGACTTTCACGTTCATCAAGGTGGCGAAAGGGCAGGGGACGCACGTCTGGAATGATTACAACGGCAACGGTATCGAGGAACTTGACGAGTTTGAGGTGGCCGCCTTTCCCGACGAGGCGGAATACGTGAAGGTCTGGATTGCCGGCACGGAGTACGTCAACGTGTGGCAAAACCAGTGGACACAGAGTGTCCAGCTACGTCCGGCGGCGGTGTGGGCGAACAAGAAAGGCTTCCGCAAGTTTCTCTCCCGCTTCTCCAACGTCTTGACCCTCAATGCTTCCCTGAAACATAAAACTCGCCTGTTCGTGCCGTTTGCTCGGAACGCCGCAGAAGACACGAACCTTGTCGCCCAACGGCTGACCTTTACCAACACCTTCTCTTTCAACAACAGCAGTTCGCCTTTTGCATTTGACTTCATCGTGCAGAAGAATGCCAACACCCAGTGTCTCTATTATGGTCTTGAAACGAATACGGTTGATTACCAGGAACTTGTGTTGAAGAGTACGCCCACGCCGCCCTTGTATCTGCAAACCTCGTTACAACATCGGAATACGCGAAACAACTCCAACTGTTTCCCAACCAGGCAGTATTTGGTTGAGGCGTGGTCGGCTGAGCAGATGGTTCAGTTACAGTTCCAGAACCGCTACACCGCTTCTTTGAAGGGCTTGTACGTGTACAAGGCCAACCGCCAAGGGGAGGAAAAAGTGCAGCGATATAACGCGGAGATGTCCTTCATCTACCGCATGTTGAATCTTGGAACGGTCTCGTTGTCAGCTGAATATGTCTATTTGAAGGGTAATGTCGGGGAAAACTCGACCGTCTCCTATTTTATGTTGGACGGGCTGACCCTGGGTCGGAACCTGCTTTGGACGGTTTCGGGCCAGATTGCGGTCACGCAGTTCCTGCAGCTTGCTGTGCAGTATCAAGGTCGTGCCCTGCAGGGCCACCCGGTCATACACACCGGCTCCGTCACGCTCAACGCTGTCTTCTAACAGATGGCAGTCCGCTGCTTATGACCTTATGTCAATGGTCATTGGTCAACGGTCAAAAATGTCTAAACACCATGAAATCAACTAAATATGCTGATATTTCTGTTTAACACGTTGACACACAGTTATTTGTTCGTAAGTTTGTAACATTTTTTCAAAAAGGCGATTTTGTATGGGGAAGATTTCAAAAAATATGCTATTTTTGGCACTTCAAAAAATTAGGCTAAAAGTGTAAGGTGTAACTTTTTGCTTCGAAGGGTCGTATAAGAGGGGAAATGTATGAATAAAAAGCAATCAAGAGTTGTGCAATACATTGATAGCCAGATTATTAGTGTATAAAACAATTCGATATAGAATATGAGGAAAGAGATACAAAAAGTTGGTCTGTTGGTGCTTCTGGCAATGTCCGCGATGGTGTCGGGTTTTGCACAGGATGACGCACAATTTACCTTTTTTCCGTGGGTGACCTCCTATTACAACGCCGGCGGGATAGGTGAACAACATAACACGTTGTGCTTTACAGCCGACTACAGCAACAAATATCTTGGTTGGGGTGACCTCCCTTCCACAGCTATCACGACAGACACAGCGAAGCACACGGCGCCGCAAGATTTCCTCTTCAGCATAGAATCTTACCTCAGGAAACTGCATGGTTCCCTTGGTGTGACGTTGGTGCGTGACCAGCTCGGTTATTACAAGAACACAGGCGTGAAGATCGGCTACGCGTATAAGCTGCGCGTGGGCGGAGGCCATCTTGGTATTGGCGCTCAAGTGTCTCTCTACAACCAGAAAATTGATGCCTCCGGCTTTAACCCTACTCAGGAAGGCGACCCTACGCTTGAAGGATTGTCGGAATCCACGTTAGATCTGGATTTCAGCTTTGGTGTGATGTACAAGTCCGACCAATGGTATGCCGGTATCGGCTGGAACCAGATTACGGCCGCATTTGACACCTCCCAAGCTATGATACGTTTGTCCGGTGACAGAGGCTCTCATCGTACCTCCCATCTCTATATCCATGGTGGTTACGATTGGGTGGTGCCGTTCAACCCGAATTGGGAGATTCTGCCGCAGGCCCTCGTGAAAACCGACTTCAAAACCGTCCAGTGGGAGATTCTTGCGTTGGCGCGTTATAACGGTGTCTATTGGGGCGGTATCGGCTACCGTTTCCAAGATGCTGTCTCGCTTGCTTTCGGCGCACGTCCGTTCTACAACTCCTCCAATATCTATCTGAAGGGACTTGATGTTGGCGTCTCTTATGGATTCACGGCTAATTCACTGGGATACAAGAAGCACCGTAGCTTCGGTGATGTGGAGGTCGTAGTTCGCTATTGCTTTGATATTTACAAGCCAGAGGTCTTCTCCGGCTACGGCAATTCGAGATATATTTATAAGAATAGATACTAAAATTAACAATCCTGCGTTAATATCCAAGTTATTGAAATTTAAAATCGAAAAATATGAAACGGGTAATCATTTTTCTATCAGCGGCATTCTTGTTCATGGTGTCGTGTAAAAACGGCGGCGACGGCCAGCTCGTCGGCGTTCAGGACCGTCCGGAGTTCGCCGATTTGGAGCCTTACGGCATGGTCTACATCCCCACCGGCCACTACGTCATGGGTGGCGGCGATCAGGATGTCCCCTTCGCGTTGACCCAGCAGTCGCGCAACGTGACTGTCGCGGCCATCTGGATGGATGAGACCGAGATCACCAACAACGAGTACCGCCAGTTTGTGTACTGGGTTCGTGACTCCATCGCCCACACCTTGCTCGGTGACGCCGAAATCACCGAAGAGGAGAAGTATGGCCATTACCAGAAATACCAGAAAGGCGAGAACGAGGGTGAGATTATAGAGCCCAAGTTGATCAACTGGAAGGAGAAGATTCCGTGGAATTCCGAAAATGAGGAAGTTCAGTCGGCTCTCTCTCCGCTGTTCAGCAAGCTCAACACCCGCTTCTACCATTACAGTCAGAACCGCTTGAACGTCTCCATGCTCAATTATGAGTACTGGTGGATTGACTATCGCAACTATCGGGATCCCAAGAATCCCGATGAGTTCGGCGCCTCCACCAAGGAGTTCGAGAAGGAAGGCAGTGATTTGGGCGGCATTTATGCCAATCGTCCCAGCAGCATGGGCAACGGCTGGCAGCGCTTCATCAAGCATGAGGTGGTCAACATCTATCCCGACACGTTGTGCTGGGCCCACGACTTCGTCTATTCCTACAACGAGCCGATGATCCTGAACTACTTCAACAACCCGCAGTTCGACAATTACCCGGTTGTCGGTATCAGCTGGCGTCAGGCGAAGGCGTTCTCGAGCTGGCGTACCCAGTTGCGTATGTCCTGGCTGGCCGGTAAGGAATACGCCAACGAGCAGGAGTTCCGTCTGCCTACCGAGGCTGAATGGGAATGGGCTGCCCGCGGTGGTAACTCTCTCGCCTCCTACCCGTGGGGCGGTCCGTACACCACCAACCGCAATGGCTGCTTCTTGAGTAACTTCAAACCGCAACGCGGTAACTATATCGCTGACGACAACTTCTATCCCGGCATCGTGGCCCACTACCATCCCAACGATTGGGGATTGTTCGACATGAGCGGCAACGTGGCAGAGTGGTGCGAGGATGCATACGACGAGTCTGCCACCAATTTCACCCACGACATGAACCCGACGTATGTCTATTATGCCACTAAGGACGACTCTCCCGTCAAGAAGAGAAAAGTTATCCGCGGCGGTTCCTGGAAGGATGTCAGCTATTACACCACTGTTTATGCCCGTACGTTCGAGTATCAGGATACCTGTAAGTCCTACGTCGGCTTCCGCAACGTGCAGTCCTTCATGGGCCGTCAGCGCGGCGACAACAACAGCAAGAGTGCCTCGCACGTTTACTAAAATCGGAAATTATTACAAAATTCATAAAATCATTAACTTAAAAATTTCAAACAAATGAGTAAATTAGATCAAATCGTTAGATCGAAAGCGTACAAGAATGGTATGGCGAAATTGTACGGCTGGGGAGCTTCAGTCGTCATCATTGGTGCCTTGTTCAAGATTTTGCACTTGCCTGGCGCAAACATCATGCTGATTTTGGGTATGGGTATCGAGGCCATCATCTTCTTCTTCTCCGCTTTTGAGCCTCTGCATGTGGAGTACAACTGGGCGCTGGTTTACCCCGAACTGGCCACCGGTACGGACATTGAGTTGGAAGAGGGCGAAAAGAAGTCTCGCCGCGACAAGAAACAGCAGGTGAAGACTGACGCGCTGACCCCGACCCAGGCTCTCGACAAAATGCTTGAGGAAGCCAAAATTGGCCCCGAATTGATGGAAAGCCTCGCTTCCGGCATGCGCAACTTGAGCGACAATGCCCACAAACTGGCCGGTGTCTCCGATGCTGTGGTTGCCGCCGACAATTACACTGCCAGCTTGCAGAAAGCTTCCGAGTCTGTTCGGAATCTGACTTTGAAATATGACAAACTCGCCGCTAACCTCGATTCTGATGGCGGTGCCACCGCTGCTTACATCGAAAGCGTGAAGAAAGCTACCACGTCTGTCAACCAACTGGCGACCGCCTACGAGCAGACGGCCAAATCCATGGCGCAGTCCGGCAGCTTCAAGGAAGAAATGGACAAACTCACCGCCAATATCTCCAAACTGAGCAACGTGTATGGCAACATGCTCGCTGCCATGAAGTAATTCCACTCAGTTCCATTAACCAAAATCACTAACTAAAATTTCATTGAGATATGGGTGCAACAAATTGTCCGGAAACCCCGAGACAAAAAATGATTCAGATGATGTACCTGGTGTATACCGCCATGTTGGCCTTGAATGTTTCCGCGAACATTCTGGACGCTTTCGTGGTTGTGGACGACACCCTGGTAACCTCCACTACCATCTCCGCCAACCAGAACAACAAGGACTATGCTTGGTTTACGCAGCAGAAGACTCTTCTGGGTGCCAAGGTTGAAGAGGCTGACAGTAAGGCCCAGCAACTGCGGAAGGAGACGAACGCTATGGTGAAATATATTGAGAAAATGCGCAATGACCTCATCTTTGCTGTCGATGGTGACTCTTTGGTTGAGAAAACGGTGGATGGCAAGAAAGTCAAAGTATCCAAGGCCGTGGGCGATATCAAAAAGAAAGACAACTTCGATATTCCCACCGACTACATGATTAACAAAGGCAATGCCAAGAAGCTGAAAGAGGAAATCAAGAAGTACAAGGCTAACATCTTGAAACTCGCCAAGAAGGAAGACCAGAAGCACCTTGAAGAGGCTATGGGTCTGAACGTTGACGCGAAATACCTGAGCAACGACAAGAAGGAACAGGATTGGGAAACCCACAATTTTGATCACATCATCGCCGCTGCAAGTGTTACGCTGCTCAACAAGATGATTGGTGAGGTCAAGAATGCCGAGTCCACCATGCTTACCTACCTGAAGGCTTCTATCAGCGCTGACGACTTCAAGTTCGACAACGTGACCGGTCGTTCCATCCCGAAATCCCAGATGGTGTTCTCGGGTGACTCCTACGAGGCCGACATTATCGTGGCTGCCTACGACAGCAAGTCCACTCCCGAGGTATGGTACAAAATGGGTGCTGACACCCTCACGGAAGAGGGTCTCGGTGGTGCCACCAAGCTGGAAGGCGAGAACGGTCTTGTGAAGCTGAAAATCGGAACCAGCGGCACGGGCGAGCAGAAATACGCAGGTGTGATCAAGATTATGGATCCGAGCGGTCAACCGAAATACTACGGTTTCAAGGATAAATACACGGTGCTGACGCCGTCCGCCACCATCGCGGCCGACAAGATGAACGTGCTCTATGCCGGTATCGCCAACCCCGTGTCTGTGTCCGGTCCCGTCTCTCCCGACAAGTTGAGCGTCTCTTTCCCGGGCTGTAACGCCACTTCCACAGGCGGCGGCAAATTCAACGTGACGGTTCCCGCCTCTATGATCGGCAAGACTGTGACGGCTACCGTGGCTGCGAAAGTGGGTGAGTCCACCAAGACGATGGGCAGCACCACCTTCCGTGTGAAGAAAGTTCCGGATCCGCGTGGCGTTTTGGGTGCTGGTATCCGCGGTGGCAAACGCTCTAAAGCTGAGCTGCTTGCCAACCCGATGATCCGTGCCACCATGGGCGACGACTTTGTCTATGACCTCAAATGGAATGTCAACTCATACCGCGTGATTATTATCAACAAGGGTATTGAGGAACCGGCTATCGTTTGTCAGGGTGCCGCGTTGAGTGACAAGGCCAAGGCCGCCATTCAGAAGGCTTCATCCAATGCGTCGATCTATTTCAGCGACATTAAGGTCTCTTCCGAGGCCGGTACGCGTACGTTGGATGAGTTCTCCGTCCGTATCAGATAATCACCACAAAAAAATAAAATTATGAAAAAGTTCACATTATTCGCCATGATGCTGTTAGCCGCCTGTTTCGCATTCGCACAGGATGACGAACTTGAGGGCAGCACGCTGGAGCAACCTGTCCGCAAGCCGGTTGAAACCCCTTGGGAACAGGTCAACACCGGTGATTTCACCGAACCTATCGGCTACACGCCTGTCCGCCAGGCCGACGTGATGTACTATTGGACAATCTGGCGCATTATCGACCTGCGCGAGAAAGTCAACCATCCGCTCTACTTCCCGGCGGATCAAAAAGGAACTTGGAGAAGCCTCGGCCAAACCATCTTCGATGCCATCGATATGAGCAATCCTGAGAAAACGGATGATGTGCTCCCGGTCTATCAAGATGAGATGTGCACGATGCCTTACTCGCGCGATGAACTTCAAGGTCTTGTCTCCATGACCCAGACCATTTCCGATTACGATATTGAAACGGGTGAGGAAATTGGTACCAAGGAGCTTATCATCACGTTCGAGCCCAAGCAGATCACGCAGTATCGCATGAAGGAAGTTTGGTACTTCGACAAGCAGTATTCCACTTTCAGGGTCCAGATTCTTCAAATCGAGCCGATGATTCAGTATGACCGCTCTGAAGGCAAATCATCGAATTATGACGACGAGAATGAAGACAACGAGGATGTGAAGGGTGAACTGGTGTTGAAGAGCCTGGGACACATTTACTACAATGAACTTCGTCCCTACCTGGCCCGCCAGGAGGTCTTCAACATGAAGAACCAGGCCGCCCGTCTCTCCTTCGACGACTTGATTACCTGGAAACGCGATTTCTCCAGCCTGATTTATAAGGAGTCGAATGTGTATGACCGTGATATTGAAGATTATATCGCCAATTCACGTGACCAGCGTATCGAATCGGAGCGCATCACTGACAAACTGCGCACCTTCGAGCACGACCTTTGGGAATTTTAATTCAAGAAAGACTTTTTCATAATTTCACAAAAAACGGACGTCGTGAGACGCCCGTTTTTTTTATCTTTGCCGAAAAACAAAAAATGATTCTAATCGTCGGAAAATACGAACCTTTGGCGACCGAAATTGCCCGCAAATTCTGCGACATGCATTATGGAGAAGATGTGCAGGTCCGGAACAGCACCCGTTTGCTCGACTATATTGATGCGCATTGTCAGGAAATCGGGATGCTGTTCTATGTGGACAGGAAGCTGACTGGTGATGTGGATTCTTCTGCGCGGTTGGAGCATCTGCAATTGTTGTGGAGTGCTGCGGCCAAACACGCTATACCGCTTTTTTTCCTCTTTTTCAAGTATAAATCCGACTGCACGCTTGACGCTCAGTTGGATAAATATGCGTCTTGGATTGGGAAACAGTTTCGGAAACCGCCGTTTTACTACCTTTTCAAGATGGGTGAGCTGTATGGATTGGAAGACAGGGCATCCGTGTTGGATGACTTTCACAGACAGATTGTCGCAACAGGTGCGGTTACGGTTTTGCGGCGGCGGGATGACAAGGGCGTATTCGTTGAGCGGCAGTTGGATTATCTTTATGTTCCGGATGTGGGGCGCGTGTTGTATTGGTTTGCGACCCATCGTCCCGAGAGCGGAGTCTATGAGCTGGGCGGTGGTTTTCCACGCACGGATACCGCGGTCGTCGGCGCGATTTCCCGCGTTTTGAAATTGTCCCCGCAAATCATTTATGAAGAAATTGGGGAAAATTCACACCAAAAGGAACCGTCTTCTGTGTTCGTGGATTTGTCAACATTGAGGCGAATTGGTTACAAAAAGCCGTTTTGTACCCTTGAAAACGGGGTAAAATCCTATCTGCACAGGCCGTTTTTGCCCAAATGAAATTTTAATAAACGGCTGTTGATAAAATTATTTCAAGAATTTTTTTTTTCGCCGTGGCATATCAAATATTTTATATCTTTGTACGTAAATTTAGAGTAGATAAAAACCATTGATTTATTGTCGAATTTAGATTATTCTGGCATGAAGAGAATTACGGATAAAGCTATTTATCAGACGTTGAAATCGGTTTTCGGCTTCGATACTTTTAAAGGCGATCAGCTGAAAATCATCAAGACGTTGTTGAAGGGAAAGGACTGTTTTGTGATTATGCCCACCGGCGGCGGCAAGTCGATGTGCTACCAGTTGCCGGCCTTGATGAATGACGGCACTGCCATCGTCATCTCCCCGTTGATTGCGCTGATGAAGAACCAGGTGGACGCCATCCGCACGTTTGGCACCGACCGCGGCATCGCGCACTTCCTCAACTCCTCCCTCAACAAAGCCGAGATTACGGAGGTGCGAAACGACATCGTTTCCGGCAAGACCAAACTGCTCTATGTCGCGCCCGAATCCCTGACAAAAGAGGAAAACGTGAATTTCTTCCAGGATATTAACATCTCGTTCTACGCCATTGACGAGGCGCACTGTATCTCGGAATGGGGCCATGACTTCCGTCCGGAGTACCGCAACATCCGCAAAATCATCCAACAGATCGGAAAAGATGTGCCGGTGATTGCGCTGACCGCGACCGCCACACCCAAGGTGCAGAGCGATATCCAGAAGAACCTTGGCATGGAAAAGGCCGAAGTCTTCATCTCCTCGTTCAACCGCCCGAACCTTTACTATGAGATTCGTGAAAAGAACAAAGATGTTGATAAAGAGGTGGTTAAGTTTATTAAGAACCATCCCGGCAAGTCGGGCATCATTTACTGCCTGAGTCGCAAGAAAGTGGAGGAACTGGCCGTGCTGCTTCAGGAAAACGGCATCCGGGCATTGCCCTACCATGCCGGTTTGGATTCCAAAACCCGCGTGCAGAACCAGGACGACTTCCTGATGGAGAAGGCCGAAATCATCGTAGCCACCATCGCGTTCGGCATGGGTATCGACAAACCCGACGTGCGTTTTGTGATTCACTACGACATGCCGAAGAGTCTAGAAGGCTATTACCAAGAGACTGGGCGCGCTGGCCGTGACGACGGTGAAGGCCTCTGTATCGCCTTCTATGACCCCAAAGATCTCAACAAACTGGAGAAATTCTCCGCCAAGAAGTCTGTTTCTGAGCAGGAAATCGTGAAACAGCTCCTCGCGGAGACGGCTTCCTACGCCGAATCCACCAACTGCCGCCGCAAACACCTTCTCCACTACTTCGGCGAGAATTATTTGGAGGAGAATTGCCACAACTGCGACAATTGCAACCATCCGAAACCCAAAATGGATGCTTCCGAACAGATTCAGCTTATGTTGGAAGTCGTGCAGGCTGTGAAACAGCAGTTTAAGGAAGACCAGATTGTGGACATTATCCACGGCAATAAAACGACGTCCATCCTGAAGTTCCATCACGAGAAGCTCAAACAGTTCGGCGAAGGCATGGACTACGACGAAAAGTTCTGGTCCAATGTTATCCGTGTTGCCATTTTTGACAATCTAATTGCCAAAGACATTGAGAATTACGGCCTTCTGAAGATAACGGATAAAGGTAAGAAATATATGACAAATCCGTATCCAATCATGGCGATAAAGCCCGTCTCCGAAGAGGACGAGGATGAGGACGAAGCGGTGGATGCCGTCGCAGGAAATGTCGAGGATGCCTTTGACACGGTGCTCTTTAGCCTGCTCAAAGACCTCCGCAAGACCATCTCCAAGGAGGAAAACCTCCCGCCGTTCATTATCTTCCAGGATCCGTCATTGGAGGACATGTGCATCCAGTACCCCATCACGATGGAGGAGATGACGCGCGTGACCGGCGTGGGCCCGGGCAAGGCACAGAAGTATGGCCGCCGTTTCATTGAACTCATCAAGAAGTATGTCGAGGAGAACGAAATCGACCGTCCGCAGGACTTTGTGCTGAAGACTGTAGCCAAGAAATCGGCCAACAAACTCTTTATCATTCAGGGTATTGACCACAAGATCAGCTTCGAGGACATCGCCATTGCCAAGGGCTTGGACATGGATGAGCTGCTGACCGAAATCGAACACATTGTGGCGTCCGGCGCGAAAATCGACATCTCCTACTATATTGATGAAGAGATTGAACCCTACCATCAGGAGGACATCATTGACTATTTTGCCAACGCTGACTCCGACTCCGCTGAAGAGGCGTTGCGCGAACTCGGCGAAGACGAGTACACGATGGAGGAGATCCGAATTATGCGTATCAAATACCTGTCGGATGTAGGAAATTAAGAATGCTGAATGTTGAATGCTGAATTAATAATTTAGAATATGATGGAAGAGAACGAAGAAATTGTGAATGATCCTCAGGAAACGGTTTCCGAAGAGGTGAAACAAGAAGTTGAACAAGCCGTCACGAAAGAGGAAACGGTGGCGGAAGCTGCTGAACAGGTGGCGCAAAAACCGGAGCCGGAGTCTATTCCTGCGGAAGAGCCCAAGTCTTGCGAGAAAAAGTGTAACTGCCAGATGGCGCACTGGATTTTGGAGGGATTGTTAGCTGCGGCTGTGATTGCGCTGTTTATCCTGCATTTCGCCGGCAACGGGAAAAAGACCGCCGTCATTGAAAAACCAGCGGAAGTCGGCAACGGCGAAATTGTCTACATCAATATAGACACCATCAACGAGCACTATGAGTTGATTAAGATTTTGACGGACAGTATCGACGCGGACAAACAGAAACAGGCCGTGGTGTTCCAGAACCGGCAGAAGGCGCTGGAGCAGAAACTTGCCAATTTCCAGCAGAACTACAGTTCCGGCTCGCTGACCCCGCAACAAGCGCAGTACGCCCAGCAGAGCCTGGAGGAGGAAAGCTCCCGTCTGCAGAGCGACTATGCCCAGGCATTGGAGTCGTTGGAGGCTCGCTATATCGCCGCGCAGCAGCAGATGAATGATTCACTTCTTGCCGCTGCGAAGCGGGTAAATGCTTCATATAATGCTTCTTACATTTTTGCCTATCAAGGCAGCGGAGGAAGCCAACTGCTGTATGCGGATCCTGCTCACGACATCACCCAAGAGGTGCTCATGGAGTTGAACAAGTCGTTTAAGAAGAAAAAGAAATGATTCTTGTAGAGACGTGACAGGTCGCGGCTCCACAAAAGACGGAAGGAATATAACATGGAGAAAGAAACAAAACCTTTTGGTACACAGCATATTGTGCTGCTAATTGTGGCGTTCGGGCTTTTGGGGGCGGCGCTGGCCTTTCTGGCTATCACCAACCACAACCAAAAGAAGCAAGCCGTTGCCGACGAGCAGGCCTTCTTGGATAGCCTGCACGTTTTCCCGCCCATCGATTTCGTCGATTCGCTGTATGGTCGCGTGGAGATGAAACGTTACGAGGATGAATCGCCTAAGGTGGTGGTTTACTACGTGTTGGACAGCCTTGGCAATCCGACAGACGAGATCGCGCACGAGACTCATTTCTACGAGAATAAGCAGAAGTATATTGACGGTAACCGCGATGGGGACAATCGTGACGGTCTTTGGTACGCCTATTTCCCCGACGGCACTGTACAGACAAAGGCTTTCTATGAAAACGGCAAGGAGGAAGGTCGCTATACGGTTTACTACTCTAATGGAAACGTCAGATATACAGGTGTTTATAACCACGGTGTGAAAACCGGAGAATGGCGTTTCTATAATGAGGACGGCTCTTTGGCAAGGACGCAAGCGTATTAGTGCACTGATTTTTAGAACACTTAACAATTAAACAAATTAATAATCAAATAATATCTTATGGAATTACCATTTGCAGAAGCGTGGAAAATCAAGATGGTGGAACCCATCAAGAAATCCACAAGAGAAGAAAGAGAAAAGTGGCTCCTTGAAGCCCACAACAACATTTTCATGCTGAAGAGCGACTATGTCTATATTGACCTGTTGACCGACTCCGGTACGGGCGCTTTGAGCGACCGTCAGTGGAGTGCGATGATGATGGGTGACGAGAGCTATGGCGGTGCCCGCTCGTTCTATCACATGAAAGACACTATCACTGAGTTGACTGGTTTCGAATACGTTATCCCGACTCACCAAGGCCGTGCTGCTGAGAATGTGCTGTTCAGCTATCTCGTGAAACCCGGCATGGTTGTCCCGGGCAATGCCCACTTCGACACCACGAAGGGCCACATCGAGAGCCGCAAGGCCTTCGCTATTGATGTGACGGTGCCTGAGGCTTACGACACTCAGTTAGAGGTTCCGTTCAAGGGCAACGTCAGCTTGGAGAAGCTGGAGAAGGTGCTCCAAGAGAACAAGGGCAACGTGCCGTTCATGGTGCTTACCGTTACCAACAACACTGTTGGTGGTCAGCCGGTTAGCATGCAGAACATTCGCGAGACCTGCGAGCTCTGCCATAAATACGGCGTACCGGTCAACATCGACAGCGCCCGTTTCATTGAGAACTGCTATTTCATCAAGACCCGCGAGAAAGGTTACGAGAACAAGACGCTGAAGGAAATCGCCCTTGAGATGTTCAGCTATGCCGACAGCATGACCATGAGTGCCAAGAAAGACGGTCTGGTCAATATGGGCGGTTTCATCGCCACCAACAAGCAGGACTGGTACGAAGGTGCCAAGTTGTTCTGCATCCCGTTCGAGGGCTTCCTGACCTACGGCGGTATGAATGGTCGCGACATGGACTGCTTGGCCGTCGGTCTGAAGGAAAACATTGAGTTCGATATGGTTGAGACGCGCGTCAAACAGGTTCAGTATCTGGCAGATAAGTTGGATGAATACGGCATTCCTTACCAGCGTCCTGCCGGTGGCCACGCCATCTTCGTGGATGCGGACAAGGTGTTAACGAACATCCCGAAGGAGGAGTTTCCTGCCCAGACGCTCACCTGCGAGCTCTATTTGGAGGCCGGTATCCGTGCCTGCGAGATCGGCTATGTGTTGGCTGACCGCGACCCTGTGACCCGCGAGAACCGCTTCGGAGGCAACGACTTCGTGCGTCTCTGTATCCCGCGCCGCGTCTACACCAACAACCACATGGACGTCATCGCCGCTGCCCTCAAGAACGTCTACGACCGTCGCGACACCATTAAGCGCGGTCTGGAAATCACTTGGGAGGCCGAGCTGATGCGCCACTTCACCTGCCAGTTCAAACGTCTTGGCTAACCGTTGGATACGATGCTGATTGTAGGGAATGTTCTCGTTTCGGAAGAACTGATCGACAAGTGTTTCTGCTGCGATATTGCGCAGTGTCAAGGCTCTTGTTGCGTGGATGGTGACCTCGGAGCGCCGATAACACCAGAGGAAGTGGCTGAAATTGAGGACAATTACCCTGATTTTCAAAAGTATATGACCGAAGAAGGTGTCGCCGTTGTCGAAAACGGCGGCACTTTCGTTTTTACCGGTGGTGACTCGTTTGATACTCCTTTGATGGCGAGCAACAACGCCTGCGCGTACGTCTGTTTCGAGGATGGCATTGCCAAATGCGCCATCGAGAAGTGCTTTCGCAACGGGGAGATTCCGTTTCGCAAGCCGATTTCCTGCTACTTGTATCCCATACGGGTTAGCAGGGTGGGGGAGTATGAAGCGTTGAACTACGACCACTGGTCCATATGCAAGACGGCGGTGGAGAACGGTAACCGCCTGAAACTGCCTGTATATCAATTCCTCCGAGAACCGCTGATCGCCAAATATGGTGAGGAGTGGTATGCCGAATTGGAGGAGATGGTTCGGATTAGGAACGAAAATTCCTAATCCGCGCATATCCATATTTTACGTATTTTTGCCGTTTGAAATAAAATTGAAAAACTATATGAAATTCATCGTATCGAGCGACTTGTTGTATCGCAATTTAAGTGCCATTAGTGGCGTGATGGGATCGAACAGCACCATGCCCATCTTAGACAATTTCTTGGTGACTATTGAAGGTAATCAGCTGAAACTCACGGCGTCTGACTTGGAGTCCACCATGACATCCGTCATCGAACTGGAGAATGTGGAAGGCGAAGGGTCAGTTGCAGTGCCCGCCAAGATTCTGCTTGAGACACTGAAACTCATGCCGGACATGCCGCTGGTGTTTGCCATCGATACGGAGAACAACATCGTGAAGTTTACGTCGGCCAACGGTGAGTATGGCGCTCCCTGTTTCCCGAGCGACGAGTATCCGCAGGTCAAGCCGATTCAGGAGCCTCAGAGTTTCGACATCCGCGCCACTGTGCTGCAACGCGCCATCAGCAAAACGATTTTCGCCACCGGTAACGACGAGTTGCGTCCGAACATGATGGGTGTTCTTTGCGAACTCTCCTCCGACTGTGTGACGTTTGTGGCCACCGATGCCCACAAGCTTGTGCGCTATCGCAATACGGAGGTCAAAACGGAGGATTTTTCTTCGCTCATCCTGCCGAAGAAACCCCTTGCGCATCTCAAAAATGTGCTGACCAACTATACGGACACTGTGCACATTGATTATTCTCAGACGACCCACCACATTCGTTTTGTGTTTGGCAATGTGGAGCTCTATTCGTCCTTGAAGGAAGGTAAATATCCTAATTACGAGCAAGTTATTCCGAAAGATAATCCCAAAATCTTGACTATCGGAAGGGATGAGTTCTTGAAGTCTATCCGTCGTTTGGGCATCTATTCCAGCCAGTCGACCTTCCAGGTGCGCCTCTCTCTCGGGGAGACCGGTCTGAACATGACGGCTGAGGATATGGACTTTTCCTACAAGGGTGCGGAGAATATCCAGTGCGAGTATGTCGGCGAGCCGATGGAAATCGGTTTCAACTCCCGTTTCCTTCGTGAGATGGTCGAGAATTTGGATGCCGAGACCATTCAGATGTCGTTCTCGAAGCCGTCCCGCGCCGCTCTCATCACGCCGGCCACCCAGCACGACGAGAACGAGGATGTGCTGATGCTCATCATGCCGGTGACGCTGAATTATTAATAACAGGTTGTAGGGACGCATGGTCTTGCGTCTTTACGGACATGGAAATAATGTAGAGACGTGCTACGGTGCGTCTCTACAGTCGTAAATTGAAAAAAGGAAAACCGAGTTGTCGCGGCCGCAAGGCTGAGGAAAGTCCGGGCAACGCAGAGCACCATACTTCCTAACGGGAAGGCGCGCGCAAGCGTGACAGACAGTGCCACAGAAACGATACCGCCCGCTTTGGTGGGTAAGGGTGAAAACGCGAGGTAAGAGCTCACGCCGCCGTCAGTGATGCCGGCGGGG
>Ga0310696_10002113_pt1 | contig 27022 bp, 20 predicted proteins | sample AusTroGonzalo_MG_4_FD_203885 | JGI IMG/M metagenome (GOLD analysis project Ga0310696, IMG submission 203885) | Bovine rumen microbial communities from tropical cattle in Woodstock, Queensland, Australia - Gonzalo_02 (v2) (version 2) | ecosystem: Host-associated > Mammals > Digestive system >...
GGACCGTGAGCCATCGGCCCTTATTCAACTTTGCGCTCCTACCGAAGTTCAGGAAGACGGACTGCCGCTGCAGGGCGTTGTGCACGATCCTATTGCGCGCCTTATCAACTGCGGCAATTCCGGTAATGCAGGGGTGTTTTCCAATGTGGAAGACCTTGCCGTTATATCGGCCGCCCTTCTTAACGGTGGCTCATGGAACGGCCGGCGCATTCTAAGCCCGCAAACCGTGCGAAAAATGTTTGAAGTTCCGGCGGCAAACTGCCCGTCAGTAGCCCGTGCCCTGGGCTGGGACACTTACTATTTAAGTCCTTACACCAGCGGCGATATCTTTGAACTGGAGCACCTCCGCGGCCACACCGGCTACACCGGCACTTCCATAATTCTGGACCCGGATACTTCTACGGCCGTAATCATCCTCACCAACCGCGTACACCCAACCGACACCGGTTCCGTAGCGCGCCTCCGCGGCACTGTAGCCAGCATAGCCGCCAGCGCAATAATGTAAAGCCATTACCTCTTTTATTATACAGAAATATTGAGTATATTTGTAGGACATAGAAAAACAGTTTAAAACATCAGATATGGACAAACTCCAGGAACTGACCCAAAGGCTTTATAATGAGGGTCTTTCAAAGGGAAAAGAAGAAGGCGAGGCCATTCTGGCCAAAGCCAAGGCCGATGCCCAGGCCATTGTAGAGAAAGCACAGCAGGATGCTGCAGCCATCATGGAAAAGGCAAAAAAGGAAGCCGAGGATTACCGCATCAAAGTGGAAGGCGACGTAAAGATGGCCTCAACCCAGAGCATCCAGGAAACCAAGGCCAGCGTTGAAAACCTCATAGTTGCCAAGGCCGTGGATGCACCTGTAAAGGCCGCTCTGGAAGATGTACCTTTCGTAAAGGAAATCATCACAGCCATTGCCCAGCGTTTCAGCGCCCAGGAAAGCACAGACCTTTCACTGGTCCTTCCGGAAAAGCTTCAGAAAGAGCTGGAGCCCTTCGTAAAAGGTGAGCTTGCCAAAATCATCGGCAAGGGCGTAGATGCTTCTTTCTCCAAGAAACTCGCAGGCGGCTTCAAGATCGGCCCCAAGGACGGCAGCTATTTCATAAGCCTGACGGACGAGAGTTTCCAGGAACTTATCGGCCAGTACATGCGTCCTGCAACCAAGAAAATCCTTTTCGGATAACAGATGAGCAATTTCGAGTACATCATCTCCAGCCTCCCCTACCTTACGGCCGACTTTAAGTACGACAGCGGTATGGGCTTCGGGATTGTGATGCAGGAAATCCGCGCCAACCTGTCGGACAAGGACGGGGAAAGCATGGATTTCCTCCTAAAGGGCTTCGATCCTGCTGCCCTTAACGAGGATTTCTATGCCCAGGCTCTCAAGCACCCGCTCAAGTTCATCCGTGAGTACTTCCGTTTTGACCTTAACCTCCGCAACGCCAAAGTACGCTATATTAACCAGCAGCTTGGCAGGGAGGCCGATCAGGACGTCATCACCGGAAAAGGCCAGGAGTACGACGAGGATCTGGACATAGATCTGTACCGTTTCAACGGCGGGGAATTCGAGGAAAAGAGCAAGGTGGAATCGGCCCTTGCCTCGGTAAGCCTGTTGGACAGGGAAAGAGACCTGGACGACATTGTGTGGGAAAAAGTCTCCCAGCTGGAGACCTTCCATTACTTTGACATCACCGCAGTGCTTGGCTATATTGCAAAGCTAAAGATAGTGGACCGCTGGCTGGCCCTGGATCCGGACACCGGCCGTGAACGCTTCCGCCAGCTGGTAAAAGAGGTCAAAGGAACATATAAGGGAATAGAGTATAAAAGTTGAATATAGCTCCCCAGTAAGTCCCTCCCCCGAGGGGAGGGATTTAGGGTGGGGGTAACGTAAAAATCATTTTTCATGAAAATGAAAACTAAAGGAATTGTAACTGGCATCGTTAGCAACCTGGTTACCGTAAAGGTGGACGGGCCCGTTGCGGAGAATGAGATCTGCTACATCGACCTTAATGGCGTAAAGATGATGGCAGAGGTCATCAAAGTCAACGGAGACGCAGCTTCCGTGCAGGTATTCGAAAGCACCCGCGGCCTCAAAGGCGGTAACACCGTAGAATTCGAAGGCCGTATGCTGGAGGTACAGCTTGGCCCCGGCCTGCTCTCCAGCGTATACGACGGCCTGCAGAACAACCTGGCCACCATGGAGAACGTATTCCTCCAGAGAGGTGAATACACAGACCCGCTGGACCGCAAGAAGCTTTGGGACTTCACCCCCATCGCAAAGCCCGGGGACAAGGTTATATCGGCCGACTGGCTTGGCGAAGTCAAGGAAGGCTGGCTGCCCCACAAAATCATGGTCCCCTTCAGCTTCCAAGGCACCTACACCGTCAAATCCATCAAGGAAGCCGGCCAGTACAACGTAGATACCGTCATAGCCGTCCTAACAAATGCCGATGGTGAAGATGTGAACGTAACCATGGTCCAGAAGTGGCCTGTAAAGGTTGCCATCAAATCATACAGGGAAAAACCCCGCCCAAGCCGCATCATGGAAACGGGCGTGCGCGTGATTGATACCCTTAACCCCATCGCAGAGGGCGGAACAGGCTTCATTCCCGGCCCCTTCGGCTGCGGTAAAACCGTTCTTCAGCACGCAATTGCAAAGCAGGGCGACGCCGACGTGATTGTTATGGCCGCCTGCGGCGAACGTGCCAACGAGGTTGTGGAAATCTTCACCGAATTCCCGGAACTCATCGACCCTCACACCGGCCGTCACCTGATGGAACGTACAACCATCATCTGCAACACCTCCAACATGCCTGTAGCCGCCCGTGAAGCATCAGTTTACACGGCCATGACAATTTGCGAATACTACCGCGCCATGGGCCTCAAGTGCCTGTTGCTGGCCGACTCCACCTCCCGCTGGGCCCAGGCTCTGCGTGAGATGAGTAACCGTATGGAGGAACTTCCCGGTCAGGACGCCTTCCCTGTGGACCTGTCGGCCATCATTTCCAACTTCTACGCCCGTGCGGGCATGGTGGTACTGAATAACGGCCAAACCGGCGCCGTCACCTTTATCGGCACCGTGTCCCCTGCCGGCGGTAACCTTAAGGAGCCCGTTACGGAAAGTACCAAAAAGGCCGCCCGCTGCTTCTATGCTCTGGAGCAGAATCGTGCCGACCAAAAGCGTTACCCCGCCGTGGGGCCGCTTGAGTCCTATTCCAAGTACCTGGATTATCCGGAAATAGTTGAATATCTGGACAAAACGGTGGAAGAAGGCTGGGTAGAGAAAGTGCTCAAAGCCAAGAACATCATACGCCGCGGTAAAGAAGCCAGCGAACAGATCAACATCCTTGGCGACGACGGCGTTCCCATGAGCTACCACGTAAACTTCTGGAAGAGCGAGCTTGTGGACTATGTTATCCTGCAGCAGGATGCATTTGACGCCATTGACGCCCTGTGCCCCCTCAAGCGTCAGCGCTTCATGCTGGACCTTGTACTTGATATCTGCGCCAAAGATTACGACTTCGAAGACTTCGAGAAATGCCGCGAATTCTTCAAGAACCTGATCAACGAGCTTCGCCAGATGAACTACAGCGCCTACGAAAGCGAACAATTCTGGGCCTACAACGAAACCGTCAAGAAAATGATTGCATAAGCCATGACTAAAGCATACCAAAGAATATATACCAAGCTTGAGGGCATTACCAAGGCCACTGTATCGCTAAGGGCTAAGGGCGTAACCAACGACGAACTTGCCGTAGTGGACGGAAGACTGGCACAGGTAGTGCGTGTTAAAGGCGAAGTCATAACCCTACAGGTGTTCTCCGGTACGGAAGGCATCCCCACTAACGCCGAGGTCGTTTTCCTGGGCGAGCCCCCTACCCTAAAAGTGTCGGACCAGCTTGCAGGCCGATTCTTCGATGCCTACGGCCATCCCATCGACGGTGGCCCGGAAATCGACGGCGAGGAGCGCCAGATCGGCGGCCCTTCCGTGAACCCTTACAAGCGCCGCCAGCCCTCGCAGCTAATTCCTACCGGTATTGCCGGTATCGACCTTAACAATACCCTGGTCTCCGGCCAGAAGATTCCTTTCTTTGCCGATCCCGACCAGCCCTACAACCAGGTAATGGCCGACGTAGCCATCCGTGCCGATGTGGACAAGATTATCCTTGGCGGCATGGGCCTTTCCAACGACGACTACCTGTATTTCAAAGGCCGTTTCGAGGCTGCAGGCGCCCTGGACAAGATTATCTGCTTCATCAACACCACAGAGAATCCCCCGGTGGAACGCCTCCTGGTACCGGATATGGCCCTTACAGCCGCCGAATACTTTGCCGTTGACAAGAACGAGAAAGTGCTGGTGCTCCTAACAGACATGACTCTGTATGCCGATGCCCTTTCAATCGTTTCCAACCGTATGGACCAGATTCCTTCCAAGGACTCGATGCCCGGTTCCCTGTACAGCGACCTTGCAAAAATCTACGAAAAAGCCGTACAGCTGCCCACGGAAGGCTCCATCACCATCATCGCGGTTACCACGCTTAACGACGGCGACATCACCCACGCCATCCCGGACAACACCGGTTACATCACGGAAGGTCAGCTTTTCCTAAGGGCCGATTCCGATACCGGCAAGGTTATCATCGACCCGTTCCGCAGCCTTTCCCGTCTTAAACAGCTGGTTCAGGGCAAGAAAACCCGCGAAGATCACTCCCAGGTGATGAACGCATCCGTGCGTCTTTATGCCGATGCCCAGAACGCAAAGACCAAACTGGAAAACGGTTTCGACCTGAGCGACTACGACCACCGCTGCCTTGCATACGCAAAAGACTATGCGCGTGAGCTTCTGGCAATTGACGTTAATATAAGCATCACCGAAATGCTTGACACCGCCTGGCGCCTCTTCGGCAAATACTTCAGCCCCGCCGAAACCGGTATCAAACAGGCTCTTATTGATAAATACTGGATAAAATAGAGATCCTTCACTTCGTTCAGGATGACAATTCTGTCATTCTGAGCATAGCGAAGAATCTATTAGTATAATATATGGCTATCAAATTCCAATACAATAAAACATCGCTGACGGAGATGGGCAAGCAGCTCAAGGTCCGGCAGAGAGCTCTCCCTACCCTTCAGAACAAGGAGAGCGCCCTGCGCCTTGAAGTGCGCAAAGCCAAGGCCGACAGCGACAGTTTGATTGCACGTTTGGAAGAAGCCCTCAAAGAGTACGATTATCTTGCGGCCCTGTGGAACGAATTCGACCCCGGGCTCATAGAAATAACCGACGTAGATCTGTACACCAAGAAAGTGGCCGGCGTAAAAACCCCCGCCCTTGGTGAAATTCACTACAACATACGTCCGTTCAACGCCTTTGTAAAGCCGGCATGGTATGCCGATGGCGTGGCTATCCTTAAGGAGCTCAGCCGTCTTGGCATAGAGTCGGAAGTTTACAAAGAAAAAGCACGTATCCTGGATTACAACCGCCGTAAGACAACCCAGAAGGTGAATCTTTACGAGAAAGTGCAAATTCCCGGTTACCAGGAAGCCATACGCAAGATCAAACGCTACATGGAGGACGAGGAAAACCTCTCCAAAGCTTCTTCCAAGATTGTCAAAAAACGCCACGCCGAGGAAGAGGAGGCCTCTACGCTATGATAGCTCCCATGACCAAATACTCCTTCATCCTGCTGAACGGAGAACAAAACGACCTTCTGGAGCGGCTCCAGGGCCTTGGCCTTGTGGACGTAACCCGCAGCACCAAAGCCATTGACGACCAGTCACGGGATATAGTTTCCGAGATAGAGCTGGTAGATGGCCTTATTGCCGGACTGGAAAAGGCCGTGGTTCCGGAAGGAACAGTCCCGGAGTTTATTGACGGCGACATTGTCCGTCTTGCCGGCGGCATGCTCATGCGTTATGCCGAAGACCGCGAAGAAATCAATAGACTGGAGACGGAACTGGAAGACTTTAACGCGTGGGGCACTTACGACCTTAATACCCTTAAACAGCTGGAAGAAGCCGGCGTACCCATGCACTTCCACGTAGCGCCCTCAAAACTCTTTAAACAATATAAGAAAGAGTTAAATGAGGAATACCCTATAAGGGTAATTAAAGCCGGAAAAGACCGCACCTGGTTTGTAGTGGCCGGAGAAGACGACCTTCCCTACGAAGTCTCTCTCCCCCGCTGCAACGTAGATGAGATTAAAAAAGAGCTTAAGGATAAAAAGAAGCACTACAAGAGAGTCCTCAGCCGCATTGCCAGCGCCAAGGAGCGTATTCCCGAATTAAAGCAGGTTCGCACCCAGGCCCTGGAAAAACTGGACATCTACCTTGCCGGATCGGCCGCAGTTCCCGCAGCGGAAGATACAATCGTAACGCTTGTGGGCTACGCTCCCACAGAGAATGAGGCCCAGGTTACAGCCCTTCTGGACGAATATGGCGTACTCTACATAAAGGAAGAAGCTGCAGCGAACGACAATCCGCCCATCGCCTTCAAGAACAACTCCTTTGTGAAGATGTTCGAGGTGCTCACGGACATGTACGGCCGCCCGGCCTACAACGGATTCGATCCCACTCCCTTCATCTCCGTATTCTTCCTGCTGTTCTTCGCCCTGTGTATGGGTGACGCAGGCTACGGCCTTGTGCTAATCTTGGTGGGCCTTCTGTTAAAGAAAACAGATGGCTTCAAGGACCTGGCTCCGCTTGTGACAACGCTTGGTATAGGAACGGTGATCGTGGGCTTCTTCATGCACTCGTTCTTCTCAATTGACATTTCGCAGTGGCCGGTATTCCAGCCGATAAAAGGCATATTCCTGCCCGACGAAATTGGCGGCTATGCCGGCGGCATGGTACTGTCAATAGTTGTCGGTATAGTGCACATTTGCCTGGCACTGGTTGTGAAAGCAATTGAGGCAGTGAAAGTTAAGGGCCTTACGGCTTCGCTTGGAACCCTTGGCTGGACACTACTCATAGTTGGCGGCGTAATTGTTGGCGGTCTGGCGCTTGCCGGAGTAATGGACTCCACAGTAACCAAGTGGGTGGTCATTATCCTTGGCATTGTGAGCGCCCTTGGAATCTTTGTGTTCAACGACCCCAAGCGCAACAAACTGGCCAACGTTGGAGTGGGCCTCTGGGACACCTACAACACCGCCACCGGTCTGTTGGGCGATGTACTAAGCTACCTGCGTCTGTACGCCCTTGGCCTTGCAGGCGCCATGCTTGGCATGGCCTTCAACGACATGGGCAAAATGGTGCTTGGCGACGGTTCCAACGCTTTGCTGTGGATTCCTTTCATCCTGCTTGTGGTTGTGGGCCACACCCTTAACATTGCCATGTGCGCCCTGGGCGCCTTCGTACATCCCCTGCGTCTTAACTTTCTGGAGTTCTTCAAGAATTCGGGCTACGAGGCTGCAGGCCGTAATTACAATCCCCTGAAAAAACAATAAACAAAATACATTAACATTATGGAACAAATTCTTGGTTATCTCGGACTCGGACTCGTCCTCGCACTGGCGGGTATCGGCTCCTCATTCGGCACCACTATCGCCGGCAATGCGGCCGAAGGTGCACTCAAACGCAAACCGGAAGGATCCGGTAGCTACATGGTGCTCTCTGCACTCCCCGCTACCCAGGGTATCTACGGCTTCGTAGCCTTCTTCATGATGCTTGGCAAGTTCACCAGCGGCACCATCTCCGGCGCTCTGTGCTTCGGCATTGGCGTTTCCGTAGGTCTGGTTTGCATGCTCTCCGGTATTCGTCAGGGCCAGGTTTGCGCCAACGGTATCGTGGGCGTATCCCAGGGGCACGACGTATTCACCAACACCCTTATCTACGCCGCTCTCCCTGAATTCTACGCAATTCTTGGTCTGGTAGGCGCCATCATGGCCCATTAAGCCATAGCACATAAATTAAGGAGGCAGTCCCCGTTTGGAACTGCCTCCTTGATTTTTATCTGCGCCCGAACAGAATCTCCCGGGCCAGGACCGGTTCGTTGGTTGTTATCTGATCAACCCCCAGATCCCTCATAAGTGCAATGTCCTTTTCACTATCCACAGTCCACACGTTCACGCTCATGCCAAGGTCGTGCGCCTGCTTTACCCATTCCGGATGCTTTTTGAAGCAGGAATAGTGGTAATCTATGCCGTTTATGCCATCGGCATATACCTGAGCGGGACTCTTATCCCCCTCCAGATACTGAACGGTAAAACCGGGACACCTCTTTGCCAGCTCCTTGCAAATAGGATAACTGAAGGAGATAAATGCTACTCGCTTGGGGTCCATCAGCTTTTGCGCCTTAAGGGCCTCCAGGCACTTGTCAATAAGAACATTTTCACGCTCTTGATTCCTGTGGGGTTTTAATTCAAGCACCAGCACGCAATCCTTGTTTGCGGCACCCTGTCGGAGATACTCTTCAAGTGTGGGCACCTTACCCTTCACCTTATCAAAAGGACTATCCTGAATACTTACCCCTTTCACAACGCCATCGTGGTTCACAAGCACTACGTTGTCGGTGCTCAGGTGCAGGTCGAATTCACTTCCCCAGCATCCGAACTCCTGCGCCATCTTAAGGGATTCAATGGAATTCTCCTGATTGCCCTTCCAATAGCCGCGGTGAGCCACAATCCGAGTATGCGGTACGCGGCCGGCAAGGAACGTTTTTACATCATTCCAATCATAATAGGGGCCTTCTACTGCGGTAAGGGCAGGAATGGCAGTTTCCCTCTCGTTCAAAAGGAACTTCACCAGCACGGGGGCGTCTTCTTTCTTTGAACGGTAGAAAATCATCTGCACATTGGCAGCAAAGGGGCAATTCCACGATGCCATCCAGCTGGCTGCGGCTTCATCGGCGCTCAGACGGTCCCCTACACCTTCCAGGCCCAGATAACTCACCAGGCCAAGGAAAGGCCAGTCGTGGCCGAAGGTAAGGTCGACCGCGCGGTCAGACATGCCACAGACAACACGGTCGGCCTGTGTCACAAGCGTGTCCACAAGGGGTTTGTTCAGGCGCAGGCGAAGATCTCCGTTTAGCTGCGAGTTGCACTGATTCAGATAGGCGCTAAGGAACTGCTGCTCGTGAAAACGGTACACCACGTCAAAGGGCAGATAGCGGAAGAGATTGTCGTTGATGTCATTAGCCTCGGCCACCTTGGCCACATAATAGATAAGTTGCTGGAATACAGCAGCGCCGGGCAGTTTCTCCCCCACCAGTTTTTTTCCTGCTTCCGGGTCACGGAAAAGATTGCAAAAAACGGTAGTGGAATCCGGCAGGGGCCGTGAATTGCGTGCCTCCAGTTCTTTCCTGGTGCGCGCCCTGATGGTCCCATTTTCTCCCTGGGCAATGTAGGCCATAAATTTCTCACCGGTATCAAGGTCTATCTCCAGGCTGGGCTGCAGAGCGCGCAGTTCGGCCGTAAAGCCGTTCATGCTAACGATGCAGCGGGGAACGGTACTGGACACGGCACGTATTTGACCGCTTCCATTGCGGAACACTTCCGGAAAACGGTGATACATTCGATTGGCCAGCTGAGCGTGCTCCAGCACGCCACGGCGAGTAAGCCTGCCGTCCATGCCATTGTAGCCCTCATAAACAAGAGCGGCTTCCCTAAGAAGAGAATCGCCGGCCGATGTAAGTTCAATCCCCTTGTCCTTGGCTTCCTGCAGAATATCCCGAACAACCTTATACGTATGGTCGCCGCCCCATTCACTGCGGGAACCGTGACGGCCATAATGACTGATATAGAAGGGATGATATCCGTGGGGAGCCGGTGTATCCTCAACTTCATTAAACTCGTAAGAATGGGTGTTGAAGGCAGCCCGCTGGGGAAAATCCTTCAGGAACTGAACCATCTGAGCACTCTGCTCCTGGGCCCGCGCAGCCACAAAAACAGTGACAAGGGCCAGTACGGCCAAGAATCTTTTCATTTCGGTGTTATATTAATACTCTCTTACTCCAAAAATATCGGTGCCGATACGCACCATAGTTGCCCCATGCCTTACAGCCACAGGCCAGTCCCCGGACATTCCAATTGACAACTGGTCAAAACCCTCCAGTCCAAATGCCTTTATCTTATTAAACAACGCCTCAATCCTGGCAAAATCCCTCTCCACCACCTCCATATCGTTAGTATTAGTAGCCATTCCCATCAAACCCCTGACCCTTATATTCCGTAGCGGAGAAGGTATACTATCTGAAACCTGTGGCCACCCTCGGCCGCATAAGAGGGAGGGGCCCGCCGCGAAGCGGTGGGAGGGGTCGGCGTAGCCGACGGTTTCAGATAGTATATCTTCGCAGCGAAGGATATCTAAGATCTCTGCCTCTGAGAATCCGTGCTTTGTCTCTTCGGCCCCAAGATGGAGTTCCAGAAGGACATCTATGACTTTGTTGTTGGCTACTGCCCAGTTGGAGATGGCCTGCAGAAGGTGAAGGGAATCTACCGACTGAACCATAGAAACGTAGGGCAGAACAAGTTTAAGTTTATTTGTCTGAAGATGGCCGATAAAGTGCCATTGAATGTCGGAGGGAAGGAGCGGAACCTTGGAGGCAAGCTCCTGCGGACGGTTTTCGCCAAAGATACGCTGTCCGGCATTATACGCCTCCAGAATGGCCTGGACCGGGTGGAATTTGGAAACTGCCACCAGTTGAACCCCTGATGGCAGTTTCTTTAGAATTGACTGTAGATTACTGGCAATCATTAGCGTTTCTTGCCTCTTTGCTTTTCCATCTCACGCTGCATCTTCTGTGCTTCTTCAAGGCGCTGCTGCCATTTGCTCTTGGGCGCGGGCTTATTATCGGCCGCTTCTACCTTGGCTATCACTGCCTTGGGATCTACAATCCACTTGCGGATAATCCAGGTTTCCAACATGGTGATAAGGTTGGAAAGCAGATAGTAGTAGCTAAGACCCGAAGACAGGTTGTTACAGATGAAGAACATCATGATGGGCATCATGTACAGGCTCATGGCCTGCATCATCTTGGCATTGGGGTCGTTGGCCGTTGCCTGGCTTTGCATGGTAATCTTCGAGTAGAAGAACATTGACACAGCCATAAGCAGGGCAAACAGCGAGATGTGATCCATGCCCAGGATGCTTGTGCTCCAATGGATTACGTCGTCGTATGCACTAAGATCCTCGGCCCACAGGAAGGGCTGCTGTCTAAGCTCTATGGATGCAGGGAAGAAGCGGAACATAGCCCAGAGTATGGGCATCTGCAACAGCATGGGCAGGCAACCTCCCATGGGCGACACGCCGGCCTTCTTGTAAAGGGCCATGGTCTCCTGCTGCTTTTTCATTGCATCTTCCTGCTTGGGATATTTGGCGTTGATCTTCTCCATGTACGGCTTAAGAGCCTGCATCTTGGCCGATGCCGAATAGCTCTTGTATGCGAACGGAAGAACCACAATCTTGATGAAGATGGTCATCAGAAGGATAATGATGCCGTAGTTGGAGATAAAGCGCGACAGCCAATCGAACAGAGGGATAATGACCCACTTGGTGAACAGGCCGATAACCTTACCGCCCAGAGGAATAACCTTCTCGTATGCGTGGCCGTATGCCTTGAGGCCCTTATAGCTGTTGGGGCCGAAGTAGAATTCGAAGGGAACGGTGATATTTCCCTGGCCCGGGTTGATATCGGCCCTTAATGCAGCCTTGCAGTGCATAAGGTCCTCGCTGCCCTTGGGCATGAATTCTATGGCAAAGTCTCCGTAGCTGAAGTTCTTGGGAGCGCGCATGATGGCGCTGAAGAACTGCTGCTGGAAAGCAAACCACTCTATGTTGTTATTGAAGCGCTTTTCTCCCCTGCGGCCGTTGCCTATGTGGCCAGGGTCGCTGTCGTCGGGGAAATAGTAGTTCAGGCGGGAGTACTGGGTTTCGTTCTTGTAGCCTTTCTCCATGCGGGGAATCATGGCATCGAAGTCAACGTCTATGGTGCCCGCACTGCGGGGGATAATCTCTCCCATTCCTACAAAAGACACCTCCTCATTAACTGAGTATGAATCCTTTAGCAGTACGTACTTTTGCTCTATGTATCCGCCTCCGGCAAAGGGAAGGCGCATTACCACGGTGCTGTCCGTAACATCGGCAACCTGGAAGTTGAACTTACGGGTATCCACTGCCGTGGGGGCATATACGGTATATCCCAGTTCCGACTTTCCGCCCTGCAGAATGTACAGGGGCTCCTTGGTGTAGGTGAGATAGTCCTTAACCTTTACGGAATACGGCTGACCGCCGCGGGTTGTGAACACCACCTCCAGTTTGTCGTTTTCCAGGGTTACGAACTGTGCATCGGCATGTGCGGCGGCGTTAAGAAGCGAGTCTGAATAGGCCGGAGCAGCAGCGGCTGCAACGGCTGTAACGGGAGCAGCTTCTTCCGGAAGGGCGGCCTCCGGATGCTCTGCACGCCAGATGCTGTCCTGCTGCCACTGGGCGTATGCCTCGGCGGCGGCTATGGAGTCCAGATGGGCCTGGTGTTCCTGCTGTTTTTTAACTTGACGGCTCTGATACCCGAAGAACCCTATCATTATAAGGAAAATCAGGACAAAGCCGATGATTGAATTCTTGTCCATAGGCTTTTATTCTCCGTCCTGTGCTTCCTGCTCCTTGGCACGGATCTGTGCCTTGAGGTCTTCCAGTTTGGCTTTTGCAGCATCGATACGCTCCTGCATCTGGGCCTTGAGGGTTTCGGCACCCTTGGACAGGCCGAAGAAGCCGATATTGTTCTCGTAAGTTTGGATTTCCTGCTGCAGCTGGGTGAATTTCTCCTTGAGACGGTCGGTCTCCGTCATGGGACGGCGCTCTCCCCTTCCGCCTTCCTTGCGGCCTGCATCGCGGCGGCCACGGGAGCCGAAGCCCGGGAATTTTTCGGCCATAGATTCGCGGTATGCAGCGTTTACTGCATCTTTTTCCTTGAAAGGAACAAAGCCGATGGCGTTCCAGCGCTCCTCGAAGCCCTTGCGTGCCTCGTCGTCCTTATCGGCAGCGGGAGTATATGCCTTGATTTCCTCTATGAGAGCCTTTTTGGCGGCAAGGTTGGCACCTACACTGCCTTCGGCGGCAGGACGATTGTCACGGGCCGTGAAGAATGCGTCGCATGCTGCACGGAAACGTTTCCAGATTTGCTCACTCTTCTTGCGGGGAACGGCGCCAATCTCTTTCCACTGCTTTTGCAGTTCAATCAGGCGGTCGCTTGTAGCTTTCCAGTCTGTGCTGTCCTTGAGAGATTCGGCCTCTTCGATGATGGCCATTTTCTTTTCAAGGTTGGCGTTCATGCTGTCCTTGAACTCGTTGAACGAGGCGCGCTTGCGCTCGAAGAATTTGTCGCAGGCTGCGCGGAAGCGCTCGTACACCTTCTGGTTTTCCTTGCGCGTGGCAAAGCCTATAGTGCGCCATTTGGCCTGGATTTCCTCAATCTCCTTGCTAAGGGCATTCCACTGGGCCGATGAGGTTATTTCCTTATTGGCAATTTCTTCCACCTGCTGGCACAGTGCAACTTTGGCTTCCAGATTCTCTCCCTGCTGGGCCTTGAGGCCTTCGAAGTGGGCCTGGTAACGCTTGTTGATTACGGAAGTGGCAGCGCGGAAACGCTCCCAGATCTGGTCCCTGTACTCTTTGGCTACTGGGCCAAGGTCTTTCCACTGCTCGTGCAGTTTCTGGAGTTCCTTGAAGGCATCCACCACGTTTTCATCGGCTGCCAGAGATTCGGCCTGCTCGCAGAACTGGGTTTTGGCTTCCAGGTTTTTCTTGAAGTCCAGATCCCTGAGTTCGCGGTTTATATCCACCAGGTCGTAGAACTTGGTTACATACAGCTGATAAGTATCGTTTACGTCGCGGAAATTCTGCTGGGGAACGGGGCCTGTCTCCCTCCAGCGGTTCTGTATGTCACGGAACTTGGGGAAGGCGTCTTTCATATCGGCCGGCTGTTCCACAAGGGCTTTGAGCTCCTCTATGATGGCCTGCTTCTTTGTGAGATTCTCTTCACGCTGAGCGTCCTGTTCCTTATTATATTCGGCACGCTGCTTTTTGTAGTCCATGTAAAGGGACTTGAAGCCGGCCTCTATGGCTGCGAAGGGGCTAACGGGGCCGCTTTGCATGGGGACGGTTGCATCCTCTGCGGGGGTATTCTCGTCCGGTTCTTCTACGGCTGCATCTTCGCCGGCATCGGCCTTCTCTTTGGAAAGCCTCTTATAGAAAGCCGATTTTATGGCTTCCGCTTCTTTTGACCGTTTCATGCGGTCGGCACTTTCGGCAAGACTTTGGAACAGTTCCGACAGTTCTGCAAGGGTTTTCTCCCCGTAGTTCACTACGTTTTCCTTTACTTCTTCCACAATGGTTTTAATTTCCTCTGCAGCAGGGACTTCCTGTTCCACTTTTGCTACATCTGCGGGCTCCTGAGGGGCCACAGGCTTAATTTCTTCACTCATAGTCAGTATTAATTTTACAATAACTTACAAATGTAATAATAATCCCTTACTTTTCCAACATCCCGGGCCTGCGCTCACGTGTACGCGCAAGCGCCTGTTCGTCCTGCCAGGCCTGGATAATCTTGGGATTGCCGCACAAAAGCACGTCCGGCACCTTCCACCCATTGAATTCGGCCGGTCTGGTATAAACGGGCGGTGATACAAGTCCGTCCTGGAACGAGTCGCTAAGGGCCGATGTTTCGTCGGTGAGTACGCCGGGGACAAGGCGGATAATACTGTCGGCAAGAAGGGCTGCGGGGATTTCGCCGCCGCTTACCACAAAGTCCCCTACCGATATCTCACGGGTAATGAGATGTTCGCGTATGCGCTCGTCAATTCCTTTGTAATGGCCGCACAGGATTATGATATTCTCTTTGAGGGACAGTTCATTGGCTATTCCCTGGGTTAGGATTTCGCCGTCCGGGGCCATGTAGATAACCTCGTCGTAATGGCGTTGGGCCTTTAAGTCATTGATGCAGTTGAACACCGGTTCCACCATCATCACCATGCCGGCGTCGCCGCCATACGAGTAGTCGTCCACAGTCTGGCGCGAGCCAAGGCCGTATTTCCGAAGGTCGTGGATATATATTTCGGCCAGGCCTTTCTTCACCGCCCTGGCAGGTATGGAATAACTTAACGGGCTCTCCAGCAGCTCCGGCACAACGCTTATTATATCTATTCTTAACATAGCCTTTTATATTGCGCACAAAATTACTAAAAATATAGTAATAACGCATGAGAAAGTTACTGACTATGGAGCCCTGAAAGGGCGATAGTAAGCCTCCTTCCCCGAGGGGAGGAGGTTTGGAGGAGAGGGACACGTTAAAAATTATTGCTCTTTGTTGCAAAGCAATAAAGAGCTCACATCACTGCGAGCTCTTTACTTGGTTAGTTAGTAGTGTATTCTTACCTTAAAAGAAGAAGGTTAATTAGTTGGTTAGAAGATGCGATTTTGGTTTTGTTTATGCAAATGTAAATAAATTATTTTATTCACCAAAATTTTTTAAACTTTTCTTTATTAAATAAATTTTTTTAAAAACTTAGGCTAAGCTTTATCATAAAATTGCGTGGGGCCTGGGGATATACCCCAATTCCTGTAGTAACTACCCCTGTATCAGGGTTATAGGTCTCCCACCGCCAGCCGCTGGCATAGTAAAGACGGTTGAACAGGTTGTTAACATAAAGCCTTACGCCAAGTATGGTATTTTTCAGCTTAAAATCCTGACCTGCAGATAAATTCGCCACCCAGTAAGCAGGAATGGCCATATCATCGCGCATGGAATTGTCTATGTACTGTTTACCCACATACTTACCGTCAAAAGACAGCATACCGCCCTCCCAGGGAGCGAAAGTAAGTTTAAGCATGCCAACAACCGACGGTGACATAAGTATATCTGTACGGCCGTAACTGACGGCATGCGTGCCCGAATAATCGTCGTAAGGGATATACGAGGTGTAGTCTTCTATCCGGTTAATGGAAAGGGTGACGTTCCCATCGGCCCTGAACCATCTTGCAGGGTTCCAGCCGGCACAAAGCTCTATGCCGCGGCGCCAGGCACGGGGCACGTTCTCCTTTATGGCATAGCCGGAACTCGAAAGCCGTCCCGTCTCTACCAGCATGTCCCAATATTCCATAAGGTATATATTGGCCGATAGCTGCACCTTGCCGGTGTGCAGCTCATAACCGGCCTCAACGTCAAGCATCTTTTCCGGCTCTATGGGTGCGCCCTCCCCTTTTATGTTCTCTTTGATGTCGGCACGGCCAGGCTCCCTGTGTCCCAGAGCAGCACTGGCGTAAAGCTTGTGAGGGCCCCAGGCTGCAGTAACGCCAGCCCTTGGATTGAAGAAAACCCACCGGCGCCTGTAGTTCATAATATCCTCCGGAGCGGCGCCATACTCCAGCCAGTCGTCATCGGTACCATAAAGATAATAGCCGATGGTTCTAAGCTGAAGATCGGCGTATGCCGTGAGCCAGCCAAGCGGATGATATTCGGCCCTTACAAAGAAGCTTTCATCGTCCTTAAGTCCTTTATTATCGTACCAGTTAACCAGATGATAATTGAAATCGGCCGGGGCCTCCTTTGCCCATAAAACGTTCCCCCAATGGCCTCCACGGTACATTGAAAGATTAACGCCGCCGGTTATGTCAAGCATGGGAGAACGGTAGCGGATGTTGGAATTGAACACAAGCAGGTCGTTGTCCATGAGCTTCCGGTATATCATGTCGCTCTTCCCCGAGAAAGTGTCCGGGAAGCCATAGTTTTTGAACTTCCGGTTCATCTTGTAATACTCGTCGTAGCCGTCGCCGCGGGAGTAATTCAGGGTGTTGGACCATATCAGACCATCGCGAAATGCATGGGTATAGTTCAGCTGAAAGTGGTGCTGGGCATAGTTGTCGGTCTGGTTGGGGTAATAACGCACATTACCGGCATCGTCGTAGTACATTCCGGCCCCGTTGTACCGCCTGTCCATTCTATACTGTTCCAGGCTTATGCCATCCCAGGTAATACCGCTTTTCTGTCGGCCCAGAAGGTAGGTAAAACGCATGGAATTCCGCTTCCCAAGCCATCCCAGGGCAGCATATAATGATTGGGAATCTACCCTGGCATTGCGGATATAGCCGTCGGTATGGGCCAGGTTTCCCGCCAGGTTCATATAAAATCCGCCTTTAAGAAGTCCGGAAGAAACGGCCATTGAACCAACAAAAGTACCGTACGAGCCTCCGCCAATGTCAACGGCAGCCGACAGAGTATCCCCTACGAACGACGTATTCATGTTGATACTGGCTCCAAAAGCCCCGGCTCCGCTTGCCGATGTTCCAAGGCCCCTCTGCACCTGAACATTGGAAATAAGGCTTGTAAGCGAAGGGATGTTAACCCAGAAAACCTCCTGGCTCTCGGCATCATTAAGCGTTATGCCATTGAGAGTCACGTTAATCTGCGAACCCTTGCTGCCGCGGATGGTCATGGCCGAATTTCCAAGGCCTGTGCCGCCCTCGTTATACGTTACAACCGACGGCAGCAGGTTAAGCGCCATGGGCAGCGAAGCCGACGGATCGGCCTCTTTAAGCACCTCCTTCCCTACTGTTGTAAATGTAATAGGCGTATCTTTTCCGGCCCTGGAGGCCGATACTACAACCGAATCCAGACGTTCGGTCTTTTCCTGTGCGTGGGCGCAAAAGGGCAGCACGCACAGCGCTGCAATAAGCACTTTTCTTTTCATTTCCTTACGACGGTATCAACCGTATCAAGTTCAAAGGGACTGTCTCAATCGGCCCTGCGGCCGATACCCCCAATTATGTTAGATTCTTCACTTCGTTCAGAATGACAGTACCTTTGTCATCCTGAGCGTAGCGAAGGATCTATTTACTTACCAATTCTATCCGGTACAGGCGGGGCCAGTTTTTGCCGGTGAGGTATATGTGGCCCTGGGCGTCTATGGCTATGCCGTTAAGGACGTCGGTGTCCCGCGAGCGGAGTTTATCCGGAAGAAGGCCTGTGCAATCAATAAGGCCTTCCACCTTGCCGTTTGACGGATTGATTATTACTATGGAATCGGTGGTATAGACATTAGCCCATACCTTTCCGTTTATCCATTCAAGTTCGTTCAGGTTTCTAAGCGGTCGGCCGTTCATGGTAACCTGCTGCTTGCGAAGGACTTTGAGGTTCTTGTCCAGAAACCAGAGATTGGAACTGCCGTCGCTGGCTATAAGCTGCTTGCCGTCGGTGGTAAGCCCCCAGCCTTCCCTGGGATAGCTTACGGTGGACTTATATGTAAGGCCTTCCGGATTATAGCGGAATGCCACCTTGTTGGTCCAGGTAAGGATGTAAAGTTCGCCGTCAAGTATGGCCGATCCTTCGCCAAAGTACTTGCTGCTCAGTTTCTTTATGGCAATGGGCTCACCGCTTGCAAGATCCACCTTGCGTATGCTGCTTTCTCCCCACTGACCAGTTGTCTCGTACAGGACACCGTCGTGGAAGAAAAGGCCCTGGGTATAGGCATCCGTGCGGTGAGGATACTCCTTCACCACTTTAAGTTTATATTCCTTTACCTGAGCATTGCAGCCGGTGGCGCAAAGCACAAAGGCCAGCAGGACAAGTGCAAATTTCCTCATACTTTCTTCTTAATCTTGCGCACCGGATCACACGTGAGGCCGATACCAAGCTTGTTGAAGGTTTTGCGGTCCACTTCGCTTAGCATTACCGTGGAGTGAACCTGCGAACCTTTAAGGTTGGGCAGCTGCTCCAGGGCAAGACGGCAATTTTCGTCCAAAAGGCCCATCATCGAGATGGCAACCAGAACCTCGTCCGTATGCAGGCGCGGATTATGGCCGTGCAAATACTGGACCTTGAGCTTCTGAATGGGCTCTATCATGGTCTGTGGAATGAGCTTTACGTTATGCGCAATACCGGCAAGATGCTTTATGGCATTTAGCAACAAAGCGGCGCTGGGGCCCAGCAGTGAGCTGGTTTCGCCTGTAAGGATGGTGCCGTCTTCAAGCTCTATGGCGGCTGTGGCAAGCGGACTGCGCTCCAGTCTTTCGCGGGCCGCCACCACGCACTTGCGGTCGTTGACCGTGATCCTGGCGCGCTTCATCAGCAGCGCTATCTTGTTCACTTCGTTCTCGGAACATTTACCATCGGCAAAATTGCAAAGGGACGTAAAGTATCGGCGGATAATCTCCTGGAGGGAGGCTTCGCGGCATACCTCGTCGTCACTTATGCAGGCGCCTATCATGTTCACGCCCATGTCCGTGGGGCTCTTGTAGGGCGCTTCGCCGTAAATATCCTCGAACAGGGCATTCATAACCGGGAATATTTCTATGTCGCGGTTATAGTTCACGGCGGTTTCCCCGTATGCGTCCAGATGGAAGGGGTCTATCATGTTCACGTCCTCAAGATCGGCCGTGGCGGCTTCGTAGGCCAGGTTCACGGGATGCGTGAGGGGCAGGCTCCATACAGGGAAGGTTTCAAACTTGGCATAACCGGCCTTTACGCCGCGTCTGTTGTCCTGGTAAAGCTGGCTGAGGCACACTGCCATTTTGCCGCTGCCGGGGCCGGGGGCGGTAATAACCACCAGAGGCTTGGACGTTTCCACATAATCGTTCCGGCCAAAACCTTCTTCCGAATCTATAAGGGCAACGTTGTTGGGGTATCCTTCTATGGTATAATGGTAATATACCTTTATGTCCATATTTTCCAGGCGCTTGCGGTATGCCTCGGCGCTGGCCTGGCCGTTGAAGTGGGTAATGACAACGCTGTTTACACTGAGGCCTCTGTCCAGGAATTCGTCCCTCAGGCGCAGCACGTCCATATCGTAGGTAATGCCAAGGTCGGCCCTTATCTTGTTCTTCTCTATATCGACAGCGCTTATGACTATCACAATCTCAAGGTCGTCCTTTAACTGCATTAACATCTGCAGCTTACTGTCCGGCTCGAAGCCCGGGAGTACGCGGCTGGCGTGATAGTCGTCAAAGAGTTTGCCGCCGAACTCCATGTACAGTTTATCGCCAAAAGCGGCGATGCGCTGCTTGATGCGTTCCGACTGGATTTTGAGGTACTTGGCGTTGTCGAACCCGTATTTCATTGCAAAGACGTGTTTAGTTGAATACGGGATGCAAAAGTAAGGTTTTTTTCGCAAATTGTGAAAGAAAAGATTATCTTTGTGAATCGGAAAATCTAAATTGTTATATAATTATGGTAAAAGTTGACGTGAAAGGCTGCAGCTCCTTTGTGGACCAGGCCAAGTATTCGGAGTATGTACAAAAAGCATTCGACGCTTTCGATGTCCTTAAGAACGAAACCGGTGCAGGCAACGACTTCCTTGGCTGGAAAAAACTCCCCCGCCAAATTACAGAGCGTGAGCTTCACGACTATGAAGCCATCCGCGACAAATGGGTCAAAAAAGGCGTAGACCTTGTAGTAGCAATCGGTATCGGCGGCAGCTACCTTGGTGCAAAATGCGTCATGGAGGCTCTCAGTCACAACTTTGCCAAACAGTTAAAGCGCAAAGACGCCCCGGAAGTGGTCTTTGCCGGCAACAACCTCTCGGAAGAATATCTGGCCGAACTTATGGACCTTATGCAGGAGCGCAACTGCGCCTGCATCGTTATCTCCAAGAGCGGCACCACAACGGAACCCGCCGTGGCTTTCCGTATCGTAAAGCAGTATCTTGAAAGCCATTACGGCAAGGCCGAGGCTGCCGACCGCATCGTTGCCATCACGGACGCAAAGAAAGGCGCCCTCAAAACCCTGGCAACTCAGGAGAACTACGAGAGCTTCGTAGTTCCGGACAACGTGGGCGGCCGCTTCTCCGTGCTCACTCCGGTTGGCCTTCTGCCCATCTGCGTAGCCGGTTTCGACATCAACGCCCTTGTGGCTGGCGCCCTGGATGCCGCCAAAGGCCTGGAGATCAAGAGCGAAAAGAACCCCGCCATCATCTACGCCGCCATGCGTAACCTCCTGCACACGGAGTACGGCAAAGGCACGGAAATCCTGGTGAACTACAATCCCAAGCTCACCTACGTTGCCGAATGGTGGAAACAGCTTTACGGTGAGTCCGAAGGCAAAGACGGCAAGGGTATCTTCCCCGCCAGCGTCAACAATACGGCCGACCTTCACTCCATGGGTCAGTTCATCCAGGAAGGCTCACGCGTAATGTTCGAGACAGTTCTTCACGTAGAAAGCGCCCAGCGCAGCGTTGTAATCGAGAGCGATCCCCAGAACCTGGACCAGCTCAACTTCCTTGCAGGCAAGCATGTAGAGCACTGCAACCATATGGCCGAACTTGGCACCGTGCTGGCCCATATCGACGGCGGCGTGCCCCAGATGCGCGTACTCCTGGAAAAGGTGGATGCCTTCAATATAGGCGCACTCCTGTACTTCTTCGAATTTGCCTGCGGCATAAGCGCTTACGTCCTTGGTGTGAATCCGTTCAACCAGCCCGGCGTAGAAGCATACAAGAAGAACATGTTCGCCCTTCTGGAAAAACCCGGATACGAGGAAGCTTCAAAAGCACTTAAAGCGCGGCTGTAAAAGAAAAAAGCTTGGCAGGGCCGTAAGCCGCTTTCTGTTTTTGAATCTGTCATTTATCTACGCAACCTACCCCCCGGCATCAGGCGGGCAGCCCTCGGCTGCCGGTATATTTGGTCTTGCAGGCCCGGTAGCGTACCCGCGGCATGTCGCCATGCAACGTCGTGGGCTCTTACCCCGCGTTTTCACCCTTACCGGAGAAAAAAAATAAAAACTCCGGCGGTAATTTTCTGTTACGCTATTTGAAGATTACTCCCCACTGTGCTTTCCACAGACGGGTGCCCTGTCCTGTGCGGACTTTCCTCGGCCCTTTTAGGCCGCGACAGATCGTCCTGCCAAGCTGGGCGCAAAGTTAGCGCTTTGAACTCAATTTTGCAAGGGCGGCATCTACGGCATCGTACTGGTAGCCGCGGGAAAGGCCGAATTTAAGAAGCTTAAGGCGCTTTTGGGGATCTCCCTCCAGGCTGCGCGCCTTGGTCTGGAGCAGGCGTTCCAGTTTGTCATCGGCCTTTTGGGGCTCAATTTGGGCTAAGGCTGCAGTGATGGCTTCTTCCGAAATGCCTTTTGCGCGAAGCTGGAAGCGGATTTTCACAGGCCCCCAGCCCTGTATGGAGGCCTTTTCACGGGCAAAGGCGGCGGCGTAGCGGGAGTCGTCCACATAGCGGTCTTCAACTAGGGAGGCCATAACCTTTGCGGCTGCTTCCCTGTCCCCGTCAAATGCCTTGAGGGCTTTCCGGAATACATCGGCGCTGCAATACTCTGCCTTGGAGCATTGCTTCTGAAGGCGGGACAGTATGCGGGTGAACTCCGGCGTTTCCATCGGCCTAGAAATTAAAGCCCATGGAAAGGTACAGGCCCACTTTTTTAGTGAAACTTGACCAGTGAACCTGGAGTTTGAGCGGGCCGGCGATTGAGTTGTATGCATAGCCAAGGCCTACACCGCTTATGAACTGCCCAGTAAGGAAACTCTGGTCAAAGCCGTCGAAGTTGTAAGCTACGTTGCCCATGAGAGCCACATAATGGTTTTTCAGAATCTTATATCTGGCATCAAGGCGGGCCAATATAACATGATCCCTTACCAGCAGAGCGTCATTCAAGCCAATAAAAGGAAGCTGCTGATCCAGGTACCTGCCCGGCATATCGCCGCCTATGGTATTTGCATAGAGCAGCGGAGCGGACGGGCCGAATATGAACCTGGTGTTGAACTGCGGAATGAACGTAAGGTTTCCAAAGCTGAATGGGAATTTTCCGTCGGCCGTAACCGTCATTATCCAGGGACGGCTGTCTCCTTTGTACAGGGCATCGGCCTGTGCGTCCAGCCTGAGTCCGGCCGAAATGCCTTTGGTAGGGAAATAACCATGGTCCATGGTTTCTACACGGCCATCCAGGAACACTCCAAGATAGTCCTGATTATTCTCCTCCACAAAATAATTGACACCCAGATCGTCGGGACCAAGTTTGTCGAACGTCTTGGCGAATGTGTTCTTGATACCAAGCTGGATATCAATGAGCGACCAGTGCATATTGGACAGATACAACTCCTGTGTAGCGTTAAGCAGTCTGTAGTCGAAACGGTCACCGTCAAGGGTTAACAATACGCTTCGGCTCAAATATTTACCGCTTGCCCTTACGTTGAACGTGGCAAAATTTGGAGCGTTATATGCGTAGTGAACGTCCAGATATGGATTCAGGCTTATCCTGGTGGTGATATCCACAGACGAGCCGCGCATGGCGTGAGTGTAAAAACCTACGTTAAGAAGCAACGACACAATGTCCTGCGAGTCTATGCGGGCACCAAAGCCTATCTGATGCATGGGGCCCCTCTTGCAGAGGATACGCAGGCGGTACGGATCCTGTTTTCCTCTTAGCTCGTATGTTACGTAATCGTAGGCGCCTTTACCGAAAATGACGGCTATATCATTCTCTATAATCTCCCTGTTCACAATCATTCCAGGCTTAACGGCCATTTTGGAGCGGAGATATTCGGCCTCTCTGTCGTCCACGCCAACAATGTCAATCCCCTCTATCACAACGGGTTGAAGGCCGATATCCGTGGCCGGCTTGCCGTTAAGGCGGCGGCCGGCTTTTCCAAGACGCTGGCGAAGGGCGTCAAACTGCGGTTTCATGGCCTCGGCTGCCTTGTAGCCCCTGTTGAACATGGTATCCACGGCCGTACGGTTGAAACTTAGCATGTTGTAGCCGGTGAGGTCCGGATGCACGTGTACGTCCACGTTCTTGACGTTCATGTTAAAGGCGTCGTCGTCGAACAGGTTCATGGTAGCCATCATTATGTCGCCAAGATTCTGGATATCGTCCGACGAACTGGTTCCGCCTGTGGAAAGGTCTATGCCGATGACGATATCAGCCCCCATCTGACGGGCTATGTTCACGGGGAAGTTGTTGCGCATGCCGCCATCTACCAGCACCATGCCGTCCGTACGTACGGGAGCAAAGAGACCGGGGATGGACATTGTGGAGCGCATAGCCTGGTTAATGGAACCGTCGTGCCATATCTTTGCCCTGCCGGTAACCATATCCGTAGCTACGCAGGCAAAGGATATGGGCAGTTTGAAGAAGTTTGTGGAGTCACTGTAACCAACTGTACGTGAGGTTATTATATTGTTCACGTTCTGGCCGAACACAAAGCCGCTGGGAAGGCTGCCCATAAGGCTGCCGCGTGCTATTGAGGAAAAGTCCCCGCGTCCGTCGTCGGAGTCCGAGTCGGATTCGGCACCAAGGTGAATCTGGCGCGAACGGCCGGCGGCAAACGGCATGTCTCCCGCAAGGAAGTTCTTGTAATCATCGGCCCTGTAGTAGAACGGGAACGACAGCAGGTATTTCTCCTTGTAGCGGAGCCTTGAATACGGAATGTACTTTTTGTCCACTTTATCGCTTAAGGCTACGCTCCAGTCCATTTCCTTGAAAAGGTTCTCAAGGTAGGTTGCGTCGTAGCCCAAGGCATAAATGGCACCCACAAGACCGCCGATACTGGTTCCCACAATCATATCTATGGGAAAATCGTACTGCTCCATGAACTTGAGCACGCCCACGGTTGCGGCACCTTTTGCACCACCGCCGGAAAGGACCAGCGCCACAGTGGGCCTGGTTTTACGGATCTGAGCCATCCTGTAGCGTATTTCGCGTACGGCTGCGGCATCTTTTTCGTCCAGGCCGAAGGTGGACGATTCCGGCGCATTCTGAGTATTCTTCTGCGCGAAGGCGGCCGATGCCATAATGGCGGCCAGTATGAGTGCAAATACCTTTTTCATAGTTTGTTATGTTTTCCGGCCAGAAGGCCGCAGGCTGCAAAGATGTCTTCCCCGCGCGAAGCGCGTATGGTTGCGGTGAGGCCGCCGGCGTTTAGGATGTCCCTGAATGCTTCCATTTTCTCCGTTGGAGCCGGGCTGAACGGGAAGTCCGGGATCTTGTGGAAACGGATAAGGTTAACGCGGCATTCAAGGCCGTGGAGAAGTTTTTTAAGGGCTGCGGCATGGCGCTCCGAGTGGTTCCAGCCCTCAAAAACAGTGTATTCAAAACTTACGCGGCGCTGGCCGGTAAAGTCGTATTGCTTAATGAGGCGCACAACCTCCGTAACTGGCCAGGCCTTTTCCACCGGCATAAGCTCTCCCCTTTCCTGCGGGAAGGGATTATGAAGACTTACAGCCAGGTGGCACTTGCTTTCTTCCAAATATTTTTTTAGCTGCGGAAGGACTCCTATTGTACTTAGCGTTATGCGTTTGGGACTCCAGGCAAGCCCCCATGGCCCGGTGAGTATTTCTATTACGCGCTTTACGTTTTCCCAGTTGTCCAGGGGTTCTCCCATGCCCATGAAGACGGTGTTTGTAAGATCGGCCGCTTCTTCTATTGCAAAGAACTGGCTTAGGATATCGGCCGCATCCAGATTGCCGTGAAAGCCCTGACGGCCTGTCATGCAGAACTTGCAGCCCATCTTACACCCTGCCTGTGAGCTTACACACAGCGTTTTTCTGTCCCCGTCCGGTATCATCACCGCCTCTACGCAAAACTCCTCCTTGCCCGTATTTACAGGGAACAGGTACTTTCTGGTGCCGTCGGCCGATGTCTGAACGTCCGTGGGCTCTATCATACCCACTTCATATTTTTGAGCCAGCGCTTCCCTGCCCTGCTTGGACAGGTTTGTCATATCCTGTATGCTCTTAACGCGCTTCTGATACAGCCACTGGGCAATCTGCTTCCCCGCAAAGGCGGGCAGTCCCACCTCTACGGCAATTGCCTTTAACTGTTCCGGCGTTTTTCCAAGCAGTCTTTCCTTCATACTGCAAAAATAGTAAAATCCGGCCGAAATTTCAATGCGCTTTTGTTCATCAATGGACACAACGACGCCGCATCCCGCATTTTTGGCCGATTATGTGGGATGGCGCGTCGGAGCGACCTGGCATCCCGCATTTTGGCCCGTTTTTGCGGGATGCGGCGTCGTGTGGCATCAGACCTACAGCTCCGACACTTTGGAGCCGCGGGAGATGTTGAATTTGGAATGAAGCAGGCCGCCGTTCAGGGCTTTGTATCGGCAAGCCGATGCGCCGGAGGCCTCTACGTCCAGACTTTCCTTTACGGCAACGCGGCAGGATGAAGCGCCGGAGAGTTCCACTTTTGCTGCAGTAGTGGGTGCGTCAACAGCGTTCATGGCCGATGCGCCGGTGCCTTCGTAGCGCAACAGTGCGGAAGGAACATATACCTTGGCTTTGGCCGCACCGGATGTTTCTATATCAATGGTATTGCACTCGGCACCACCCATTTCCACCATACCGGAACCGGAAATAACTACATCCCAATCGTCGGCATCGGCATTGATCTCGCACTTTGCAGCGCCGGAAACTTCCATTTTAACCTTTTCAAAAGCACCTTGAAGACTCTTGCATTTGGAGGCTCCGCTAATGGCAAGCCTTGCACTTCTGGCATCTATTTTCAGGTTGTCGGCCGATGATGCACCGGACAGTTCAAGACGGAAGTCCTTGTCCGGGACCGAGAATTTTCCATCTTGCCACAGTTTTGCGGCACCGCTAAGGTAAAGCCTGTCCAGGTCGGGCATGTGAATTGTGGCCGATAAAACCTTTCCATCTTTGTACTGCCTTGAATTGCGTAATGATGACGGAAGATCCTTAAGGTACAGGCGCAGAACCCCGTCCTTAACTTTTACATCGATGTATTTCTCAAGGAAGTCGCTGTATTCAAGTTCAACTATCCACTCGCTGTCCTGGACAAGGTTAACGTTGAAGGAGTCGCCGGCGGCAACGCCATGGAAATCTGTAAGGTCATAAGTCTTGGTGAGGACTTCGGCATCTTTTCCGGCCTCTTCGGCCTTCAGGCCCATGACAGAAATGGCCGTCAGGGCGCACAAAACTGCAAAAAACTTTTTCATACTATTTAATGGTTTTAACTACTTTATTCACTCCTTCCAGAAGCTCTCCGTAATAGGCGTTTAGTATTTCGGCCTGCGCCTTGGGACTTAAATCTTCCGGCAGCTGGTCGGCCAGCGGAACGGCTTCGTATGTAAGGCT
>Ga0310696_10002115_pt1 | contig 27015 bp, 26 predicted proteins | sample AusTroGonzalo_MG_4_FD_203885 | JGI IMG/M metagenome (GOLD analysis project Ga0310696, IMG submission 203885) | Bovine rumen microbial communities from tropical cattle in Woodstock, Queensland, Australia - Gonzalo_02 (v2) (version 2) | ecosystem: Host-associated > Mammals > Digestive system >...
AAACCCTTTAGAGGATTCCGTCCTCCGAAAGAAATCGTTGAAAAGTTAGCCTCACGTCCGTACGACGTGCTGAACTCCGAAGAGGCCCGCAAGGAGTGCGAGGGCAACCCCTACAGCCTGCTGCACGTCACCAAGGCCGAAATCGACCTGCCCGCCGGCACCGACGAGCATTCTCTGGAAGTCTATCTCCAGGTGGTGAAGAACTACAACAGCTTCAAGGATTACGGCTGGCTGGTGCAGGACAAAGAGGAGAAGCTCTACATTTATGCCCAGAGCATGAACCCCACCGCCGCCGACGCGCACTGGCAGTACGGCATCGTGGCCTGCGCCTGGAGCGAGGACTACGTCAACAAAATCATCAAGAAACACGAGCTCACCCGCAAGGACAAGGAGGAGGACCGCATGAAACACGTGCGCATCACCAACGCCAACGTGGAGCCGGTGTTCTTCGCCTACCCCGCCGTGGACCGCATCGACGAGATTGTGGCTTCCGTGACCGCCAAGGCCCCCATCTATGACTTCATCGCCAAGGAAGACGGCTTCGGCCACCGCTTCTGGGTTATCGACGACCGCGCCCTCATCGACGAGCTGGTGGAACTGTTCGCCACCAAGGTGCCCGCCATGTACATCGCCGACGGCCATCACCGCAGCGCCGCCGCCGCCCTCGTGGGCCAGGAGAAGAAGGAGCACAACCCCAACCACACCGGCAAGGAGGAGTACAACTACTTCATGACCGTGATTTTCCCCGACAACCAGCTCAACATCATCGACTACAACCGCGTGGTGAAGGACCTCAACGGTCTGAGCAAGGAGCAGTTCCTCAACGCCGTCAGCGAGACTTACGACGTGGAAGATATGGGCACGGACATCTACAAGCCCAGCAAGCTGCATGAGTTCAGCATGTATCTGGACGGCCATTGGTACAAGATGAACGCCAAGCCGGGCACCTTCAACGACAGCGACCCCATCGGCGTTTTGGATGTCACCATCCTCAGCAACCTGGTGCTCGACAAGATTCTGGGTATCAAGGATCTGCGTACCGACAAGCGCATCGATTTCGTGGGCGGTATCCGCGGTCTTGGCGAACTCAAACGCCGTGTCGACAGTGGCGAGATGAAGGTGGCCTTCGCGCTCTACCCCGTCTCGATGAAGCAGATCATCGACATTGCCGACACCGGCAACATCATGCCCCCCAAGACCACCTGGTTCGAGCCGAAACTTCGCTCCGGCCTTGTGATTCACGAACTGGCTTAATCAATGTATAAGGTACCCGTTTTACTCGTATTGTACAACCGAATAGAGGAGGCGCACGACGTATTCCAAATGTTACGTACGGTGCAGCCCACCCAGTTGTACGTGGCTGGCGACGCGCCAAAACCCGGGTCCGTCCTTGACAGGATGCGCACCTACCAGACCCGCGCCGTCATCCAGCCCGAGTGGCCGTGCCAACTTCACACCTTATGGCAGGACAATCATCTGGGCAAGTCCCGGATGATTGCCACCGCCATAAAATGGTTCTTTGAGCACGAGGACGAGGGTGTCATCCTATTCGAGGACACCGTACCCGGTTACGACTTTTTCCCCTATTGCGAGCAGCTCCTGGAGAAATACCGCAACGACAAGCGGATTTACAGCATCGGCGGATTCTATTGGCGTCATCGCAGCCGTCAACGCTACAAAAAGCGCATGAAACGCGGTGAATCGTCCTACTTCTTCTCCGCCTACGCCTCCACGTGGGGTTTCGCCACTTGGAAGAACCGCATGACGGATTTCACCCTCTCTATGGAGTCTTACGACAAGGAGAGCTTCGAGAAGATGATTGAGCCGTACATGAAAAAACGGAAGCAGAAAAACTACTGGATGAACCGTTTCAACGTGCTCAAGAAGTACAACGCCACCTACTGGGACTACCAGTACAACTTCCATGTGTGGGCGCACCAGGGTCTCTGCATCACCCCGTATCTGAACCTGGTCTCGAACATGGGCTTCCGCAAGCAGGCCAAACGCAAGATCCGCCGGATGAAACGCAACGCCTACCCCATCATGCCGCTGGTCCATCCCGAAGGGGAAATCGCGCAGGATTACTCCGAAGACCGCTACATGTTCCGGCACATCTTCAAGCGCGCATTCGTCTCGCTGTTCCACCGTTGGCTTAACGAATTAGACACAGACACTGCCAACAATATTTAACCAACCGATATGGATAAGAAACTGACAGCCAAGAAAGTATTCAAGGAGATCAAGAGCTACTTCTTCATCTTCCTGGGGCTTGCGCTGTTCACTTTCGGATGGTCGGCGTTCCTGACCCCTTACGAGGTGTCAGGCGGCGGTGTGGCGGGCGCGGCCTCCATCCTCTATTTCGCCACCAAATTCCCCATCGGTATCACCACGTTCGTGCTCAACGCCATTCTCATCGCCATCGCATGGAAGGTTCTGGGCACAAAGTTTTGCGTCAACTCGCTGATTTGCACGGTGGTAATGAGCCTTTTCTTTTCCCTGTTCCAGCCGATGTTTCCCAAACCGATTGTCGATGACATGTTCATGAGCGTCATCATTGGCTCAGCCCTAGCAGCCTGCGGCATCGGCATGACCATCAACTGGGGCGGCAACACGGGCGGCATCGACATCATTGCGCTCATGATTGGCAAGTACCGCAACATCTCCTACGGCCGCGTGAGCCTTTTCACCAACATCCTCATCGTGGGCTGCTCCTATTTTGTGCTCCACGATGTGCAGAAACTGGTTTACAGCTTCGTGGTGCTTATCGTCTCCATCATCGTCTCCGACCTGGTGATTGACGGCTACCGACAGACCTACCAATTCATGGTCTTCTCGCAGAAAAACCACGAAATCGCACAACACATCAACACCCAACTGAAGCGCGGCGCCACGTTTTTGAAAGGTTACGGCTCCTACAACCAACAAGAGACCGATGTGCTGCTGATTGTGTCGCACAAGACTGACAAAAGCGCAATCACCCGCATCATCAAGGAGATCGATCCCGATGCCTTCATCACCATCTCGAAAACCGCCAGCGTTTTTGGCAAAAATTTCGACAATATTAAAATATGAGGAAGGATTTCAATCCCATAAACGCGTTTATAACCGCCAAAATCAACCTCGGTCTGCAGATTGTGCGCAAACGCGAGGATGGTTACCACGACCTTCAAACGGTTTTCTACCCGACATCTTTCTTTTATGACATCATGACGATCTCCCCTTGCTCATCTGAATTGGAGTTCGAGCTGGAGAGTGAGGAAGATTTGGGACCAACCGAAAACAATCTGTGTGTAAAGGCATTTCGTATGCTTCAGCAAGATTATGGCATTGAAGGCGTGTGCTTGACGCTTGACAAAGGCATTCCCACGGGTGCTGGTTTGGGAGGCGGGTCTGCCGATGCCGCCTTTACACTCAAACTGTTAGTCAACGCCTTTCATCTGCCCGTCACGGAGGAACAAATGCTACATTATGCCCTGCGATTGGGCAGCGACGTGCCCTTTTTCCTCTACAACCAGCCGATGTATGCCACCGGCCGCGGCGAAATCATGACCCCCATCGACTTGGATCTCACTTCATATCAGTTAAAAATCGTTAAACCGGACATTCACGTTTCCACCAAGGAAGCATACGCCGGCATCACCCCGAAAGAGCCCAATGTATTCTTACCCAACATCTTACAACAGGATATAAAGACTTGGAACGGCTTGGTGGTGAACGATTTTGAAGAATCTGTATTCGCAAAGCATCCGGAATTAAGAGAAATTAAGGAGAATTTCTATCGCGAGGGGGCACTGTATGCCGCGATGTCGGGCAGCGGATCCGCCATCTTCGCCCTCTTCCCGCGTTAACCTTGAACCTTGAACCTTGAACCCGAGCCCTGAAACCAATAGAAATATTTTGTACTTTTGCGGCCGAAAAAGTTAACTATGGCAAATAACTATCCAGACACCATTGACAGCATCACGAAAGCGAGACTCCGGCTGTCGGCTTTCGGTTCAATTTTCAGCATCGCGCTCACCATGTTCTTCATCGGGGCGCTTGCCTTTTTTGCCTTTTTCTCGATGCGGTACTTGCAAAACCTCTCGCAAAAAATCGAGATGGAGGTCCTTTTCTACTCAGACGTCAAGGAGGCCGACATCGACGCATTGGAGAAGCAAATCAAACTGAAGCCCTACATCGAGAACTCACGCGTGTCGTCGCGGGAGGAGAACACACGCACCGCACAGCAAATCATCGGCAGCAACTACACCGAGGTCATCTCCAACCCCATCAACGCCTCCATCATCATCAATGTGAAACCGGAATACGCCAATTCTGACTCCCTTAACATGATTTCCAAAGAGCTGAAGCGTAATCCGAATGTGCAAGACGTTGATTATCCAGATTTTATCGTAAAATCCATCAGCAATAATTTCAAGAAGATTCAGTGGGTGATTCTGGCAATATGCCTCGTCTTCATGGTTATCTCCATGTTGTTGGTAGCCAACTGCATCCGGCTGAACATCTTCGACAAACGATTCAATATCAAGAGCATGCTGTTGGTGGGCGCAACCCCGAAATTCGTGCGCAGACCGTTCGTAACCAAGGGTTTGCTGCAGGGCGTTTGGGGCGGCATCATCGCCGTGATCCTGCTCGCGCTGCTGCTGCTTTACGGCAACAACATGGCCCCGGACTTCGTCGATTTCTCGGCCATGCTCTATATCGTCATCATCCTCGCCGCCGTGCTGCTTTTCAGCATGCTGTTCACCATGATTATCTCCGCCATCTCCGTGAACCGCTACATCCGCATCGACGACGAGCGACTTTATCTGTAAATTATTAACATTCAAAACAATATGAGTACAAATTCCAACAATACCGAAAAGATGGAGAACGTGAAAGGCAATCGTCCGCCGTTGTTCCGCAAAATGAACTACATCCTGATGGGTGTCGGCGCATTGCTGTTGCTCATTGGCTATATCTGCCTGAGCGGCGGCAAAGTCCCGGACGAGGTCTTCGACGGCGAGATTTTCAACACGCGCCGCATCGTGGTCGCCCCGATCCTGATTTTCATCGGTCTGGCCACCGAAATCGTAGCCATCATGTGGCATCCCAAAGCTCCGAAAACCGACAACGAATAACCCTTCAATATGAGCTGGTTAGAAGCCCTAATCCTTGGTATTGTCCAAGGGTTGACTGAATTTCTGCCCGTGAGCAGTAGCGGGCACCTTACCATTTTGTCTAACCTCTTCGGGCTGGAGGGAGAATCCAACCTGACGATGATTGTCGCACTGCACGTGGCCACCGTGTTGAGCACTTTGGTCATCCTGTGGAAGGAAATCGTCTGGATTTTCAAGGATTTGTTCACCAAACAGTCGTGGAAAAGCTATTCCGGACTGAACGAGGGCACCCGTTTCGCCATCAACATCCTGATTTCCATGATTCCCATCGGCATTGTGGGCGTTTTCTTCAAAGATACTGTGGAAGAAATCTTCGGTTCCGGACTGTTGATTGTCGGCATCATGCTGTTGGTCACAGCAGCGTTGCTGGCTTTCTCCTATTTCGCCAAACCGCGCCAACGCGAGGAGATTTCCCCGCTGCACGCCTTCATCATCGGTATCGGACAGGCCGTGGCCGTGCTGCCGGGACTGTCGCGTTCGGGAACCACCATCGCCACTGGCCTGCTGTTGGGCAACAAGAAAGAGCGGATGGCGCAGTTCTCCTTCCTGATGGTCATCCCGCCGGTTTTGGGCGAAGCTCTTTTGGACGTGATGGACATCGCTGAACAAGGGTTCGGCACCGCCATGGCCGGCATCTCGCCGGCGGCACTCATCATCGGCTTCTTGGCAGCGTTCATCACCGGATGCATCGCCTGCAAATGGATGATCAACATCGTGAAGAAGGGCAAACTCATTTGGTTCGCCGTTTACTGCGTGATTATCGGCATTCTGGCCATCGTTCTCAGTATGTTATGAGAGAGAACCAAAAGTTCCAACATGTCTCCTTTGATTTGCCCGGACTGGAAATCAATCCGGAAGGGGATCTTTTGCTGATTGACAAGCCTTATAACTGTACCTCGTTCGACGTCGTGGGGAAAGTGCGCAAGATGGCGACGAAGATTGCCGGGCACCATGTGAAGGTGGGCCATGCCGGTACACTTGACCCACTGGCCACGGGGCTGCTGATTATCTGCGTGGGCAAGATGACCAAGCAGGTGGATACGCTGCAGACGCAGGAAAAGACCTACACGGGCACGTTCCACATGGGCGCGACCACCCCGAGTTTCGACATGGAAAAGCCGATTGACGCCACCTACCCCTACGAGCATATCACCCGCGAAATGGCCGAAGAGGCCGCCCGCACTCTTACCGGCGACATCCAGCAGATACCGCCGGTTTTCTCCGCCGTAAAGCACCAGGGCGAACGCGCCTACCTCATCGCCCGCCGCGGCGACGAAGCGCAACTCACCGCCAAGAACGTCACCGTCCACGAGTTCGAAATCACCCGCTTCGAACTGCCTGAGATCGACTTCCGTATCCGCTGCTCCAAAGGCACCTACATCCGCGCCCTCGCCCGCGATTTTGGCACCGCACTCAACAGCGGCGCACACCTCACCGCACTGCGAAGGACGCGCATCGGCAGCCTCTGCGTGGAAGACGCCATCCAACCGCAAATCCGGGAAAGGGTCGGCTAATTAAGGGTGGTCGGCTAATTAAGGATGGTCGGCTAATTTAGCGAAGTCAGCTAATTAAGGGGCAGCAGCTAATTAAGGGAGAGCAGCTAATTGGTTGAAGGCATTCTTTAAGCAGTCCCGAAGGGACAACACGCACGAAGTGCTAATAACCCCACATAAGGCGATAGCCGCAGTGTGGGGCTTCCACAGTGATGAAGACACAAAAAGGCGACCGATACGGCCGCCTTGTAAGTTTTACGTCTCACGTCTATTATTCCGCCAGGACCAATACTTTGTCGTGGCTGACCTCAACCACGCCTCCTCCGATGTCGAAGAACTGCTCCTGATTCTGGTCGTCCACTACCTTCACGCGGCCTTCCTTCAAAGCGGAAACGAGCGGGGCGTGGGATTTCAGAATCTCGAACAAGCCATCGATGCCGGGGAGCTGCACCAGCGTGACATCGCCGGAGAACAGTGTGCTTGAAGGGGTGATAATCTCCAGTCTCATAGCGCGTTATTTTGCAGCTGCCAACTCTTTTTCACCCTTTTCGATGGCCTCCTCAATGGTGCCCACGTAGCTGAAAGCATTTTCAGGCAGATAGTCAAGTTCGCCATCCAGAATCATGTTGAAGCCCTTGATGGTGTCCTCAATGTTGACGAATTTGCCGGGCATGCCGGTAAACTGCTCGGCCACGAAGAACGGCTGCGACATGAAACGCTGCACACGACGTGCGCGGTGCACGGTCTTGCGGTCCTCTTCGGAAAGTTCCTCCATACCGAGGATGGCGATGATGTCCTGCAGCTCCATGTAGCGTTGCAAACACTCTTTGACGCGCTGCGCGGTATTGTAGTGCTCCTCACCCACGATGTCGGGCGAAAGGATACGGGAGGTAGAGTCAAGCGGATCGACAGCAGGATAGATACCCAGCTCGGAAATCTTACGGCTCAACACCGTGGTAGCATCCAAGTGGGAGAACGTCGTGGCAGGAGCCGGGTCAGTCAAGTCATCAGCAGGCACGTAAATAGCTTGCACAGAGGTGATTGAACCGCGTTTGGTGGAGGTAATACGCTCCTGCATGGTGCCCATCTCGGTGGCCAGCGTCGGCTGGTAACCCACGGCGGAAGGCATACGTCCGAGCAGTGCGGAAACCTCGGAACCGGCCTGCGTGAAACGGAAAATGTTATCGACGAAGAAGAGGATGTCGCGGCCGCCAGTGGTCTCGTCGCCATCGCGGTAACCCTCGGCCACCGTGAGGCCGGAAAGAGCCACGCGAGCACGTGCTCCAGGCGGTTCGTTCATCTGTCCGAAAACGAGGGTAGCCTGCGATTTAGCCAGTTCTGCCATATCGACCTTCGTGAGGTCCCAGCCGCCTTCCTCCATGCTCTTCATGAAGGCGTCGCCATAGCGGATAACGCCGGATTCGAGCATCTCACGCAGCAGGTCGTTACCCTCACGAGTACGTTCACCCACGCCGGTGAACACGGTCGTGCCGCCGTAGTTCTTGGCAACATTGTGAATCATCTCCATGATAAGAACGGTCTTGCCCACACCTGCGCCACCAAACAGACCAATCTTACCGCCCTTGGCGTAAGGCTCAATCAGGTCGATGACCTTGATACCGGTGTACAAAACCTCCTGTGTTGTGGAAAGGTTGTCAAATGTAGGCGGCTGACGGTGGATGTCGCTGCGTTTCTTGGACTCAATCCGACCGATACCGTCGATACTTTCGCCGATGACGTTCATCAGACGTCCGTTGATGTTCTCCGTGGGCATGGTAATCATACGGCCGGTGGCCACCACTTCCATGCCGCGTTGCAAGCCGTCGGTGGAATCCATAGAGATGCAGCGCATGGTATTTTCACCAATGTCCTGCTCACATTCAAGAATAAGCGTGTCTCCGTTTTCCCTGCGGACTTCCAGTGCATCATAAATATTCGGCAGTGTGACGGCCTCGTCAAAATGCACATCCACAACTGCGCCAATGATCTGGGATATTCTTCCTTTGATTTGTTCTGACATATAATTCAACAATTTACGCTCTGAAATTTGAGCCGCCAAAGATACAAAAAATATAGATAAGAACCCTTGTGAAAAAAAAATTTCGCCGAATGTCGAACCATATCAAAAAAAGTGTATTTTTGCCGCCGATTTCAACCAGCGGAAGTAGCTCAGTTGGTAGAGCACGACCTTGCCAAGGTCGGGGTCGCGAGTTCGAGTCTCGTTTTCCGCTCAAATGTAGAGACGTTGCGCGCAACGTCTCTACGTGTTTTAAACCGAGATGGAGCCGGAACAAATCATGCTCATGTCTGTCAAACGAATAAAAGAAGGGTGCCCGTATGGACACCCTTCTCTATATGCAAACACTTGTTGACTGATAAAAACTTCGGCGCTGTCGGCTTACTTCACTAAATCGACAATAGCCTTGAATGCCTCAGGATTATTCATCGCGAGGTCGGCGAGAGCCTTGCGGTTGAGCGCAACGTTCTTCTTTGCCAAATTGCCCATCAGGACAGAGTAGGACATCCCATACTCACGGGCACCCGCGTTGATACGGGTGATCCACAAGCTGCGGAAGTTTCTCTTTTTAGCCTTTCTGTCGCGGTAGGCATATTGCTGGCCTTTCTCCCACGAATTCACCGCTACGGTCCAGACGTTTTTGCGTTTTCCGAAATAACCGCGGGTGCGTTTTAAGATTTTCTTTCTTCTTGCTCTTGAAGCAACATGATTGACTGATCTTGACATAATCTTTTCTCCTTTCCGTTCACGTCAGTGGCGTTGAAGCTCTTCGGGAACTGCGCGTGAACATTATTTGTTAATAACTTAAATTAGTACAGTCCGAGCATTTGCTTGACAGTACGATCCAGATTTTGTTCGACAATAGCGCTGTAAGCCAAGTTACGTTTTCTCTTTTTGGACTTTTTGGTGAGAATGTGGCTATGGTAAGCGTGATGTCTCTTGATTTTGCCGGTGCCGGTAAGCGTGAATCTCTTCTTGGCAGCGGACTTTGTTTTGATTTTAGGCATTTCTGATAATTTTTAAGGTTAGTATATTAAGTGTTTGACATATAATTTCTATTGCCTTTTGCCTGTTCCCTACTCCCTACTCCCTGTTCCCTTTTGCCTTTTGCCTTTTGCCTGTTCCCTGTTCCCTATTGCCTTTTGCCTGTTCCCTATTCCCTATTTCTTCGTTTTCGGGACCATCAGCAGGGACATGTTGCGGCCGGTGAGGACGGGCATCTGGTCGACTTTGCCGTAGTCCTGAAGGCGTTCGGCGAATTTGAGCAGTTCGAGCTCGCCGTTGTCCTTGTAGATGATGCTGCGACCCCGGAAGGTCATGATCACCTTGACCTTGTAGCCGTCCTGCAGGAAACGGATGGCGTGGTTGCACTTGAACTCCACATCGTGCTCGCTGATCTGCGGGCTGAGGCGGATCTCCTTGACCTCCGTCTTGGCGCTGTTGGCTTTGATCTCCTTAAGTTTCTTTTTCTGTTCGTAGAGATACTTCTGGTAGTCCATCACCTTGCATACGGGCGGATTCGCCTGCGGGGAAATTTCCACCAAGTCAACGCCACGGGCGTCTGCGATGGACAATGCCTCACGCAAGGAGACGATGCGGGGCTCGATGTCGTCCCCCACCACGCGCACTACCTGTGCCGTGATGTTTTCGTTAATTCTGTGCTGGGCCTCTTTTTTCGTTCTCGGCCCGGAAGGCCTGTTGGGCCGATTGTTTTGAGCGATGATCAAATCCTTTCTTTTTAAGTGTAATAAATTTACTTATAAAATTTTGGGCGGCAAAAATACACAATTTTTTATTGTAGAAATCGTTTACGCATTTTTTTTATTTTTGCAGCCTTTTAATAATGAAGAAGATGAAGAAGATAATTCTCGGAATATGGGTGTTTTGCATGGCATTGTTCGTGCCCGTCCAGACCGTCCGTGCGCAAAATTCGGAGATTGGCGCGTGCGTCGGTACGACCTTCTACATGGGTGAACTCAACCCCACGAAGCTGTTCGCGCAACCCGGACTGGCGGCAGGCCTCGTCTACCGCTACAACCTCTCGCCCCGATGGGCCCTGAAAGCGGACTTCCTGTTCGGCAAGGTCTCCGGCAGCGACGCACTCACCAACGGAGGTTACGAACGCAACCTCAGCTTCACCTCGCCCATCACGGAATTCTCCGCCGTGGCTGAGCTCAACTTCCTGAAGCTCTATAACACCGTGGGACAGAACCACTTCGCCCCCTACATTTTCGCCGGTCTCACCGTTTTCTCCTTCAATCCGAAGGCCACTTATCCCGACGGCACCGTCTATGAGCTGCAGAGCCTCGGCACGGAAGGACAAGGACTGGAGGGCATGCCGAAGAAGTACTCGCTGACCAGCGTCGCCATCCCGTTCGGTATCGGACTGCGCGTCAACATCGGCAGGTACGTCTGCATCGGCGCGGAGTGGGGCTTCCGTTACACCTTCACCGACTATCTTGACGACGTGGGCGGCCGCTACTACGACAACGACCTCCTGCGCGAGCAGCGCGGCGACATCATCGCCAACATGGCCGACCGGACACCGGAACTTCTTGACCCTACCACCGGCGCGCCACTTCCCCGGCACCAGGAGGGTGAGCAGCGTGGTAACTCCACCACCCATGATCTCTACTCCTTCGCAGGCGCCACCGTCACTGTGAAATTCGGAAACTCCGACCGCACATGTGAGTTGAAAAAAGCGAAGAAAAGACATTAGGCCGTTTGGGTCTTAGACCATAAAACAGGTATTCCAAAGTGAAAATAACCCTTACAAATAAAATGGATAACGATAAGAAAATCAAACATATCGCCATCATTATGGACGGCAACGGGCGTTGGGCCCAGCAACACGGACACGAACGCTTTTTCGGGCATGAGCACGGGGTGGAAACCGTACGCCGAGTGGTAGAAGAGACCACTGCGTTGGGCATTCCCTACCTCACCCTCTACACCTTCTCCACGGAAAACTGGAACCGCCCCAAAGCGGAGGTGGATATGTTGATGCGGCTGCTCACCTCGGCCATCGCCAAGGAGGTGGATGACCTGCATGCAAATGGCGTGCGCCTGCTGACCACCGGACGTATGGAGAGCCTTCCCGAAGACTGCCAGAAGTCCCTGCGGGCGGCCATGGACAAAACCGCCGGCAACACACGCCTCACCCTTATCCTGGCCCTCAGCTACAGCGGTCGCGCCGAAATCACCGACATGGCAAAGGCCATCGCGCGAAAGGCCGCCGAAGGGCAACTTACACCTGACACAATTGACGAAACCACAATACAACAGCATCTTTACAACCCCGAGATTCCCGATGTGGACCTCATGATTCGCACCGGCGGCGACATGCGCATCAGCAACTTCCTGCTGTGGCAGGTCGCCTACGCGGAACTCTTCTTCACGCCCGTGCTTTGGCCCGATTTCAGCAAGGAGGACCTCCGCGAAATCGTGACCCAGTTCGGCTCCCGTGAACGCCGCTTCGGAAAAACAGGGGAACAAGTCCGCGCACATTGAAATTTTCACTATCTTTGCCGACTTTTTTTGAAAGAATGCAGTTGATACGAAACTTGGCTCTATTACTGGTGTTTTGCCTCGGCATAACCCTGTGCCGCGCCCAGATTATTTTGGGTGGCGACTCCATTCGCGAGCCTGTGAAGATCGACTACACCTCCCCGAAAGCCTACGAAATCGGCGGTATCACCTCCTCCGGGTCCGCTCCTCTTGACCAACGGTTGCTGCCGTTCCATGTGGGCGACATCATTGAAGTTCCCGGCGATAAAATCTCCAAAGCCATCAAAAGCCTTTGGAACACAGGACTCTACGAAGATGTAGAAATCACCGCCACCCGCGTGCAGGGCGACCTCATCTTCCTTGACATCCGCCTCGAAGACCGAGACCGACTGGTTGCATTCGGCTTCAAAGGCACCACCAAAAGCGAAGAAAACGACCTCCGCGAGAAACTGGGCATCTCTCAGGGCAACATTGTCAACGACAACCTGAAAATCACTTGCCAGAACATTATCCGCAAATATTATATCGACAAAGGATTCTACAGCTGCCAGGTCGATGTGCAGGAAATCCCCGACGAGAAGGTGAAAAACGCCGTCAACCTGCTGTTCGACATCAAGAAGTCCAAGAAAGTCAAGATTCAAAAAATCAACATCAACGGCAATAAAGGGGTCACCGATGCCGTGCTTCTCCGCTCTATGAAAGAGACCAAGGAGTGCTTCCGTTTCATGCCTCTCTATAAGGCTGATACCGCCATCGCCTACCTCTTCAAGCACCCGGGCTACTATCAATCCAAAGATATTAAAGACCACCTTGACAACTATTTCGCAGACCGCGTGAAACTCCGCATCTTCAAACCTTCGAAGTTCATCAAGGAAAACTATGAAAAAGACAAGGTGAAACTCATTGAGCGCTACAACGAGCTCGGCTACCGCGACGCCGTGATCACGCATGACACCTTCTACGTGAAAAACAACAAGATGTACATTGACATCGACGTCAATGAGGGACGGCAATACTACTTCCGCAACATCGAATTCGTCGGCAACACCATCTACCCGACCTCGCTGCTGAAACAGCTGCTCGGCATCAACAAGGGCGACGTCTACAACCAGACGTTGCTGACCAAGAACCTGACGATGAAGGAAGACGGCGATGACCTCGCATCCCTATACATGAACAACGGCTACCTCTTCTTCAGCGCGAATCCTGTGGAGGTAGCCATCGATGGAGACTCTATCGACATTGAAATCCGTATCCGCGAGGGCAAGCAGGCGCGCTACAACAAAATCACCGTCATGGGCAACACCAAGACCAGTGACGCCGTCATTCTGCGCGAACTGACAACCATCCCCGGACAGCTTTTCAACCGTGCCGACATCATCCGGTCGCAGCAAGTGCTCATGGCGATGGGTTATTTCAACCAGGAGAAGATGGACGTGCAACCGAAGCCGAACGAGGCTGACGGTACTGTGGACATCAACTACGTGGTGGAGGAAACCAGCTCCGATCAGCTCTCCCTGTCGGCAGGTTACGGCGCCACGGGCTTCATGCTCACTGCCGGTATCACCTTCAACAACTTCTCCACGAGAAAGCTCTTCAAGAAAGATGCTTGGAGCCCCATTCCCGGTGGTGACGGACAACGCATCTCCCTGCAAGCCTCCGTCAGTACGAAATACTACCAATACTACAGTTTCTCGTTCACCGAACCGTGGCTCGGCGGCAAACGGCCCAACGCACTCACGCTCGGTGCTTACTATCAACGGCAGAACAACGCTTACTCCAAGAAAGACAGCCTTTACGCTTACACAAGTATCGCCGGAACCTCGCTCTCCTTAGCCAACAAGCTCCGCTGGCCCGACGATTATTTCAACATGTCACACACCTTCTCCTACGAATACTACAAAGTGAAGAACTGGAGCGGATTCATCTTCTCCACCGGTTACGCTCACAGTATCAGCTACATATTCACATTGTCGAGAAACTCCATCAACGCGCCAATTTACCCGCGCGAAGGTTCCGACATCTCCTTCTCCGTACAGCTCACCCCACCCTACTCCATTATCGGACACAAGGACTACACTGGCGCCACGGACCAAGAGAAGTATAAGTTTTTGGAATTCCACAAGTGGAAATTCAACCTGTCATGGTTCACGCGCATCGTGGACAACTTGGTGCTCAACGTTCGGTTGAAGATGGGCTTTATGGGCTGTTACAACCAAACCATCGGCATCTCGCCGTTCGGCCGGTTCTATCTTGGCGGCGACGGCATGACCAACTGGTCGTATGACGGCCGCGAAATCATCGGTATGCGCGGTTATGAGGACGAGGCGCTGTCGCCCAACGTGAACGGCAGGGTTGTGGGTGCCTCCATCTACCACAAGTTCACGGCAGAATTGCGCTACCCCATCACGCTGAACCCGTCTGCCACGGTCTATGTGCTGGCCTTTGCGGAAGCTGGTAAGGGCTGGATTGACAAACGGCAGTACAACCCGTTCGACCTTTACAAGTCGATGGGCGTGGGTGTGCGTGTCTACCTGCCGATGTTCGGCCTGCTCGGTTTCGACTGGGGCTACGGCTTCGATCCCGTCCCGGGTTTGTCGGCCAGCGCCTCCGGCAGCCACTTCCACATCTCCATCAACCAATCCATTGATTAAACTTATTTCAAAATAGAAGTCAAACCAACATCATTAAAAAATATAGCAAAATGAAAAAACAGCTCCTATTCATCGGATTATTCACCATGATGATGTTTGCCGGTTTCGCGCAGAAATACGCGTACATCAACTCCGAATACCTCCTCTCACAGATTCCCGAATACAAGGAGGCACAAGCCGAGCTCGACCGCGTGGCCGTGCAGTGGCAAAAGGAAATTGAAGCCAAGTTCTCCACTATCGATTCCATGTACAAACGCTACCAAGTGGAATCCATCACCCTGCCCGAGCAGATCAAGCAGAGCCGCGAAGAGGCTATCATGGCACAGGAGAAAGCCGCCAGAGACCTGCAGAAGAAACGTTTCGGCCAGAATGGCGACCTCTTCAAGAAACGTGAAGAGCTGGTGAAACCCATCCAGGACCGTGTCATCAACGCGGTGAACGATTACGCCAAGGAACGCGGTTTCGCCTTCGTGTTTGACACCGCTGGCGACCTCACCATCATCTACGCCGACCCGAAATGGGACATCAACGAGCAGGTGCTCCAGAAAATGGGCATCTCCGTCAACAGAGATTTGGACGAATAATTTAGTACGAACATAAAGTAAAGAAAATCAATGAAAAAGATTGTTTTGATTCTGGCCATCGCCGGACTTTTCTCCGTCCAGGCCGCGCACGCACAGAAGTACGGACACGTGAACTCAAGTGAAATCCTCGAAGTGATGCCCGGCATCGACTCCCTGCAAATCAAACTGCAGGCCTTCCAGTTGGAACTTCAAGGCATGTATGAGAGCATGATGACGGAATACCAGACGAAGAAGGACAAATTCGACCGTGAGGTGGGTACCATGTCATCTTCCGTGCGCCAGCTGCGCGAAAAAGAACTGGCAGATCTTGCCAACCGTATCCAGGAGTTCCAAGCCGGTGCGCAGGAAGATTTGGAAGACAAGCAGTACGAACTGGCCAAACCGTTCCAGGATGCTATCCAGGCCGCCATCGACAAAGTGGCCAAAGCCAACGGATACGCTTACATCTTCGACACGAAAACGCTGCTCTACTACAGTGCCAGCGACGACATCACGCCTTTAGTGAAGAAAGAACTGGGCATTAAATAACCACGACGATGAGAAAGTTACTGACCATTATATGCGTCGCACTTCTCTGTGTGACAACGGGTTACGCCCAAAAGGCTAAATTCGGCCATGTGGACTACGGCGCCGTCTTGAAAGAGATGCCCGGCATCGACACCGCGCAACAGGCCTTGATGACGTACCAACAGGAATTGGAAGCTGTCGGACAACAGATGGCCGACGAATTCAAGACCAAACAGGCTGAATACACCAATCTGGCCAACAGTACCACCTCTTCTGCCATCCTCAAAGTCAAGGAGGATGAGCTGATGAAACTCTACAAGCGGTTACAGGATTTTGTCTCTTCCAGCGAACAGGAGCTGCAAGCCAAGCAGATTGAACTCCTCAAACCGTTCCAGGAGAGATTGCTCGCCGCTATCAAAACCGTGGCCGAACGCGAAAAATACACCTACGTGTTTGACATCACGATGTGCGCCTTCCACAACCAGGCCGACGACCTTACCGCCGCCGTCCGCACCGAACTGGATATTAAATAGCTATCTATTGTATATATGTAATATGATACCGTAGAGACGTTGCCCGCAACGTCTCTACAACGTTTTAAATAACCATCATGAACCCCTTAACCCAAAAATGGAACACGTTGCGGCAGACACCGCCGTTCAATGAAATCAAAAACGAACACTGGCTGCCAGCTTTTGAGGAAGCGGTGGCGGAGGCAAAACAGGAAATCGAAGCCATCGCAGGCAACACTGCCGCACCCGATTTCGAAAACACCATCGTCGCGCTTGACCGCACAGGAGACAAGCTCAGTACGGTTGCCGACCTCTTTTTCAACCTGCTAGAATGTAACGGCGACGACGAGATGAACGCGATTGCCGAACAGGTGCAACCGATACTGGTGGCATACGAAAACGAGGTCTACCAGCACCCCGCACTTTTCGCCCGCGTGAAAGCTATCTACGACCGGCAGCAGTCTGACAATGCGCTGACGGGAAGCGATAAGATCCTGTTAGACAAGACGTACGACGCTTTTGTATCGGGCGGTGCCAACCTCCCCGAGAAGGAGAAGGCACGTTACCGCGAGCTGACGTTAGAACTGGCCAACCGGCAGCTTGACTTCGGGCAACGCGCCCTGAAGGCCACCTACGCCTGGTCCGTGCATTTGGAGAAGGAGTCGCCCCGGCTTTCCGGCATTCCGGAAAGTGCCCGCGCCATCGCCGCCAAAAAGGCCTCCGACAAGGGAATGGACGGTTACCTCTTCGACCTTTCCGCCCCTGACGTAAACACCGTGCTCACCCACGCGGACGACCGCTCTCTGCGCGAGGAGGTCTACCGGCACTCCAGCAAGAAAGCCTACGGCGGCGATTTCGACAACTGCGACAATATCAAAGCTATCTTGAAATGTCGTGAAGAAATCGCACATCTGCTTGGTTATAAGCATTATGCCGACTACGCCCTCCGCAACCGCATGGCCAAAGACCTGAAACATGTTTACCAACTTTTGGATGATTTGAAGGCCGCCGCCCTACCCGTCGCGCACCGAGAAATAGAGGAGTTGAAGCAATTCGCTAAAAGTCAAGGGTTTGAGGGAGAGTTCCAACGCTGGGATCTGAGCTATTATATGGAGAAACTGCGGCAGGAGAAATTCAGCCTTGACATGGAGAAACTGAAGGTCTACTTCCCGCTCAATCAAGTGATTAACGGTGTCTTCGGATTGGCTACGACGCTTTACGGACTGCGCTTCGAAAAATCGGAGGCCATACAGCCCTATCATCCTGACGTACAGGTGTATGAGGTTTGGCGTGACGAGCAGTTTATGGCGGTGCTCTACCTCGACTTCCACCCGCGCAGCACGAAACGCAGCGGTGCGTGGATGACCGAGTTCCGCGACCAATACATCGCCACCGACGGGCAAGACGTGCGCCCGTGGGTGAGCCTCGTGATGAACTTCACCCCGCCGACCCCTGACCAGCCTTCCTTGCTGACCGTCGATGAGGTAAACACCTTCCTGCACGAGTTCGGACATGCACTCAACGGCATGCTGTCGGAGGTGAGGTACGCCACATTGTCCGGCACGCACTCGCCCCGCGACTTTGTGGAACTGCCGTCCCAACTGAACGAAAACTGGCTCACCGAACCCGAATTCCTGAACACCTTCGCCCGTCACTACCAGACCGGCGAACCGATTCCCGAAGAATATGTCACACAGCTAAAGAACCTGAACAAATTCATGGCCGGTTACCTTTGTGTCCGGCAGCTCTCGTTCGGCTACCTCGACATGATGTGGCATACCATGTCCGCCGCCGACGTGGACGACATCCTGCGTCTGGAGCGTTCCATTTTCGACACGGTGGAGGTGCTGCCGGTAGTACCAGGGGCCTGCATGAGCACCTCGTTCGGGCATCTCTTCTCCGGTGGTTACGCAGCGGGTTATTACGGCTACAAATGGGCCGAAATGCTCGAAGCTGATGCGTTCTCCCTCTTCAAAGAGACTGGCGTGATGAACAAAGAGACGGCGAAACGCTATTTGGAGACCATCCTCTCCAAGGGCGGCTCTGTGGACGCGATGGAGATGTTCGTCAATTTCCAGGGGCGCGAACCGAAAATCAACGCCTTGTTGGAACGCGACGGATTATTGTAGAGACGCGGCGCGCCGCGTCTCTACAAACGCGATGCACACGTTATTACAGACGTACCATGGCGCGTCTCTACAATATGTCGGATGAACGGGAAAATTGTGTACCTTTGCAGCGGTTAATCAAAATCATTAACTGTCTATGAATGAATTTGTTAGAGGTATAAAACGCGGGTTCCCCATCTGTTTGGGTTACATTCCCGTGTCTTTCACCTTCGGATTGATAGCGGTCAAGATGGGGTTCACGCCGGCGCAGGCGACCCTCATCTCCTTGACCAACATGGCCTCCGCCGGACAGTTCGCCGGCATCCGGCTGATTGAAGGTGGAGCTCCCTATATCGAACTGGTAATCACCACGTTCGTCATCAACCTGCGTTACTTTTTGATGTCGCTTTCGCTGTCGCAAAAGGTAAACCCGGAGATGCCGTTCTACAAACGCGCAATCATGGCCTACTGTATCACGGACGAGGTGTTCGCACTGGCGTCAATGGAGCCCGAAGATGTGACGTTCCCGTTCTTCGGCGGACTGATGCTGACGCCCATATTAGGCTGGACATCAGGCACTTTGCTGGGCGCTATCGCCTCCAACCTGCTCTCCCCGATGATGCAGGGTTGCATGGGTATCGCTCTCTACTGCATGTTCATCGCCATCATCATCCCGCCAGCACGCAAGAGCCGTAAGGTGGCGCTGGCCGTGGTGGTCGCCGCCGCCTTGTCCTGCATCTTCAAATACGTGCCCGGCATCAACGTGCTGTCCACCGTCGGGGGTGGCGGCTGGTCCATCATCACTGCGGCCATCCTCGGTGCCGCCATCTGTGCGAGCATCAAAGAGGTGAAACGCCGCCGTAAAGCCGCCCTGGCGGCAGAAAGGAGTGCGCAATGAACCACCTGTATATCTGCATGTTCCTGATGTTCCTGACCACCTATCTCATCCGGGTGATTCCCATCGGATTTGTCCGGAAAAAGATGGAAAACCTCTGGATTCAGGATTTCATCTACTACATCCCGTTCTGTGTGCTCTCGGCCATGACCTTCCCGGACGTGCTTTACTCAACCACCGCCACGGGCGTGGAACCGCATATCTCCGTCTCCGCAGTCATCGCCACGGCGGTGGCCATCATCATGTCGTGGCGGCGCAGAGGCCTTGTGGCTGTGGCACTCGTCGCCGTGCTGGTCGCCATCATCGTGGAACTGGCATTGCCGGTGCTGTTCTGACGTTTTTTCCAACGGCACTTTTCTTTAGAGACACTTTGTCTCTTTCTTTATAGACGCACGGCCGTTTTCGTTTGAGACACACGGCCGTGCGTCTCTACGATTCTCCCTAACAACGTAACCTAAAAAAATGTATCTTTGCGCTTTTATTCTAAAAAGAGTTAAGATGCAGAATATCAGGAATATCGCCATCATCGCGCACGTTGACCACGGCAAAACAACCCTCGTGGACAGAATTTTATACCAATCGCACCTCTTCCGCGAAAACCAGCAGGTGCAAGATTTAGTGTTGGACAACAATGACTTGGAGCGCGAACGTGGTATCACCATCCTTTCCAAAAACGTTTCAGTAAGATATAAGGGTGTCAAAATCAACGTGATAGACACTCCCGGCCACAGCGACTTTGGCGGCGAGGTGGAGCGTGTGCTCAACATGGCCGACGGCGTGCTCCTCGTGGTGGACGCTTTCGAAGGTCCCATGCCGCAAACCCGCTTCGTGACACAGAAGGCCATCGAACTGGGCCTCAAACCCATTGTGGTCATCAACAAGGTGGACAAGCCCAACTGCCATCCCGACTTGGCGCAGGAGGCCGTTTTCGAACTGATGTTCAACCTCGGCGCGACAGACGAGCAACTGGATTTCCCCACCGTTTACGGCTCTGCCAAAAACGGCTGGATGGGTCCCGACTGGAACAATCCCACCAGCGATATCTCCTACCTCCTTGACACAATCATCGAGCACATCCCCGCCCCGAAAGTGGAGCCCGGCAACCTGCAGATGATGATTTCCTCCCTCGACTACTCCTCCTACGTGGGACGTATCGCCGTGGGTCGTGTCAAACGCGGCACCGTGCAATGGGGCCAAACCGTCTCCCTCGTGAAACGTGACGGCACCGTACAGAGCTCTAAAATCAAGGAACTGTATGTGTTTGAGGGACTTGGCAAGGAAAAATACAAAGAGCCCGTGGAAGCTGGCGAAATTTGCGCCCTGCTCGGTCTTGACGATTTCGAAATTGGCGACACCGTAGCCGATGCCGAAAATCCCGAACAGCTCACCCCCATCAAAGTGGATGAGCCAACCATGAGCATGTTGTTCACCATCAACAACTCCCCGTTCTTCGGAAAAGAGGGCAAGTACGTCACTTCCAGACACTTGCGCGACCGTCTTTTCGCCGAATTAGAGAAGAATCTGGCCATGCGCATCGAAGAGACCGACTCTCCCGACCGTCTGAATGTCTTCGGACGCGGCATCCTGCACCTCTCCATCCTCATCGAAACAATGCGCCGCGAAGGTTATGAGCTGCAAGTGGGTCAGCCTCAGGTGATTATCAAAGAGATTGACGGACAGAAATGCGAACCCGTGGAGCAACTTACCGTGCTGGTGCCCGAGGAAATGTCAAGCCGCGTCATCGACTACGTGTCGCGGAAGAAGGGCGACCTGATGTCAATGGACACGGTGAACGACCGCGTGCACCTCAACTTCAACATCCCGTCGCGAGGCCTCATCGGACTGACTAACCAGCTGTTGACGGCCACCGAAGGCGAGGCCATCATTTCGCACCGTTTCATCGAGTTCCAACCCTGGAAGGGCGAAATTGCGGGCCGTCATGCCGGTTCACTCATCGCCATGGAGACCGGTCAAGCGTATGCCTACTCGCTCAACAAGCTGCAAGACCGCGGCCGTTTCTTCATTGAACCGAACGATCAGGTGTATGCCGGTCAGATCATCGGCGAGCACATCCGTCAGGGAGATTTGGTGATTAACGTCTGCAAATCCAAGAAGCTCTCCAACATGCGTGCTGCCGGTTCCGACGAAAAGCTGGTGCTCGCTCCTGCCATCAAATATTCGCTGGAGCAGTACATGGAGTTCATCGCCAAGGACGAATATCTGGAAATCACTCCCCAGAGCTTGCGCGTGCGTAAGATCATCCTTGACGAAACCGAACGCAAGCGCGCCGAGAAACGTTCCTCCAACGACTAATCACAAGACAGTATGGAGCCCGAGGTCTTCTACGAGCATCTTTGCGAGGAGCTGCGACAGAACCGCGGCCTTTATCCGTACTACAAACTCACGAACGGCACACCTGCGCAGCAGCAGTTCCGCAAGGCCTACTTCCTGCAACGCCTCGAATACATAGACCAGCACATCGACGTCAACCGGCATCCCAAAATCTGGGACTGCGGCTGCGGCTACGGCACCACCGGCCTCTTCTTCGCCATGAAGGGGCAGCCTGTGTATGGCACCACGTTAGAGTACTACTCCGAACAGTGGGAAAAACGCCGCCAGTTCTGGAGCCAGTACGGCGACACTTCGCTGCTCACCTGCGAATACGCCAACCTTTTCGACCAGCAAATTGAAGAAGACAGCTACGACTACATCATTCTGCAAGACACGCTGCACCACATCGAACCGCTCGACGAGGCCCTGCCCATCTTCCGCCGCGCCCTGAAGCCCGACGGCAAACTCCTCCTCATCGAAGAAAACGGCGGCGGCTGGATCAAGAGCGCCATGCTGTTCGCCCAGCGCGGCACCAAACGAATCATCACCGTCCACGACGACGTGTTGGGAAAGGATGTCCTGATGGGCAACGAAAACATCCGTCCCGAGAAAGTCTGGCGCAAACACTTCGAGAAAGCGGGTTTCAAGATGGACGAGGAGAGCCTCCAGTACGTCCGCTTCCTGCCCGCCAGCCGCTTCAACGAACAAAATATGCGGCAAAATATCGAAAAAGAGCAGCTTATATGGAAAAAAAACGCATTTTTGCGCCATCATTTCTTTTGGGGCGTGAATATGGTTTTTGGGAAATAGGCATTGGGCATTAGGCATTAGGCAATAGGCAAAAGGCAATAGGCATCAGGCAAAAGGCAAAAGGCAACAGGCAATAGACAACAGGCAATAGGCAACAGGCAATAGTTTTAAAGGGAACAAATACATTTTAATATGAACGAAAATATACAAACTCAACAACAACACAATCAGCCTGAGACCCGGTCGCGCAAGTTCTGGCGCGTGGTTCTCGGCTCTATGGTGGGTTTCGTGCTCGCCAACATCATCGTAGGTATCCTCGGGCTCCTCATGTTCCTCGGCATGATTGCCTCTTTCGAGAAGATGGGTGCCAGCTCGTCGTCCGGCTCGGTCAAGGACAACAGCGTCCTGGTGATGGACCTCTCCTCCTCCATCGAGGAGCGAGCCACGGATATCCCCTTCAACTTCGGTCCCTACGTGGACGAAACCTTGGGGTTGGACAACATTCTGGCCGCTATCGAATCTGCAGCCAACGACCCGAAAATCAAAGGTATCTACCTGAAATCCAAAACAGTAGGCGGTGCTCCTGCCACCAACAAGGCCATCCGTGATGCGTTGATGGATTTCAAGAAATCTTCCGGAAAATTCATCTATGCCTATAGCGACGTTTACACCCAAAACGGTTACTACATGGCTTCAGTGGCGGACAAGGTCCTCCTGAATCCGTCCGGCGACCTCACCCTGAGAGGTTATGCCTTCCAGGTCATGTTCTACAAAAACCTGCTCGACAAACTGGACATCGATGTGCAGATTTTCCGTCATGGACAATTCAAAAGCGCTGTGGAGCCTTACTTCTTGGACAAGATGAGCGACGCCAACCGCGAACAGATGTCCACCTTGGCCAACTCCCTCTGGACCGTCTTCCTGCAGGATGTTTCCAAATCACGGAAAATCCCGGCAGAAACACTGAACGGCATCGCCGACAGCTTGCTCTGCTCCTCGCCGAAAGAGGCCCTCAACCTGAAGCTGGTCGACAAGCTGGCCTACGCAGACGAGGTGGAACAGATGATTAAAACGAAACTGGACTTGGGTGCCGATGAGAAACCCAACTACATCTCCATCAACAATTACGTCAAAAGTATCGACAAAAAGAACGAAAGTGGCACCAAAGTGGCTGTCTTCTACGCTTTCGGCGAAATCAGAGACGGCAAAAACGACAGCGACATCTATTCGGAGACCTTCATCAAGGAATTCCGCAAGGTGTACAAAGACAAGGATGTGAAAGCCATTGTGTTGCGTGTCAACTCCCCTGGTGGCAGTGCCTTGGCCTCCGAAAACATCTGGCACGAGATTGAAAATGCCAAGAAGGAAGGCAAGAAGATTGTCGTTTCCATGGGTGATTATGCTGCTTCGGGCGGATACTACATCTCCTGCAACGCCGACTACATCATTGCTGAACCCAACACCATCACGGGTTCCATCGGCGTTTTCGGGATGGTGCCCTCCGCTCAGAAATTCCTCAAGAACAAGATTGGTATCACTATCGACCAAGTCGAATCCAACCAACATTCCGCCCCTGGCGGTGGCTACACCCCGATGGATGAGTTGGAAAGCGAGAGAATGCAGGCTTCTATTGAGGAGATTTACGGCACCTTCACGAAACGGGTGGCCGACGGTCGTCATCTCACTGTAAGCTACGTAGATAGCATCGGTCAGGGTCGTGTCTGGGCCGGCAGCGACGCGCTCAAGCTCGGTCTGGTTGATGAGCTTGGTTCCCTCGATAAAGCCATCAAGAAAGCGGCCGAGTTAGCCCAGCTTAGCGACTACAAAGTCTGCCGTTATCCTGCCCAGAAGGATTGGTTCTCCACCCTCTTCTCCATGAAGGACGATGCCGTGGATGAAGCCTTGCACCAGAAGTTAGGCCAATATTACAACATTTTCAATGACATGCAGCAGGTGATGGAATGTGAAGGGGTGCAGGCCCGCATGCCGATGACCTTCGTCATCCAATAAGCCACCTCAAATCAGAATGTCATGGATGCCTCTTTTCTAACTTCCGCCTTTTACATCTACCTTTGGGTGATGATAGGCGTCGCACTGGTGGTCTTCATCGCGCTCTACCATATCAAAGCCGGCTACGGGATGTTCGCCTCCAAGAAATGGGGCGTGAGCATCAACAACAAAGTGGCGTGGTTCCTGATGGAGTTTCCCATCTTCGCGGCCATGATTGTCCTCTGGCTGCTCTCGCCGCACCGCTTCGAAATCGTGCCGCTCGTCTTCCTGATTATCTTCGAAATCCACTACTTCCAACGCGCCATCATCTTCCCCTGGCTGATGAAGGGCAAGAAGAGCAAGATGCCGCTCGCTGTCATGTTCATGGGCATCACCTTCAACCTACTGAACGCCATGATGCAGGGCTATTGGATTTTCTTCGAATCCTTCAACCAAAATTATACCGTTTTCGGGTTGTCCTATTCGGATACGGCATGGCTTCGGTCACCGTGGTTCATCATCGGCGTGATTATCTTCTTCCTCGGTTTTTACGTCAACTTGCGTTCGGACTACATCATCCGGCACCTGCGCAAAGACGACGAGGATACAAAGCACTATTTGCCGGAAGGCTTTATGTTTGAGTACGTTACGAGCGCCAATTACCTAGGCGAACTGATGGAGTGGTTAGGATTCGCCATCCTCACCTGGTCGCTGTCCGGACTGGTGTTCTTCATCTGGACATTTGCGAATCTGGTACCCCGCGCCGACGCCATCTACAAACACTACAAGGACGAATTCGGCGAGATTATCGAGCGTAAGAAATTGAAACGGGTGTTTCCGTTTGTTTATTAAGGCAAGAGGCAAGAGGCAACAGGGAACAGGGAACAGGCAATGGGCTAAAGTGAATAAGTAAAAAGTCAAAATAGTATGAAAAGAAATCGTTTTATCATTTTGCAGTGTCTTTTGGCGACAGTTTTAGCCGGATGTCTGCTTATTTCCTGCGGCAAGAAGAAAACCCCCGAGAAGCCCCAGGTCAAGTTCGAGACAAAGGTGCTGCAACCGGAATCTCGTACTTATAACATGACGTTCCCCGCCACGTTATCGGGCACAAGCGAAGTGAAGGTCTATCCGCAGGTGGAGGGCATCATCAAGAAGAAAAACTACACCAGCGGCACCCACGTGCGAAAAGGGCAGGTGCTCTTCATCATTGACCCAACGGAATACCGATTGAGTGTTCAGTCGGCGGAAGCCAACCTGAGTGCCGCCAAGGCGCAGATGGAGACTACCAAACTGCAATACGAATCCAATCAGGAACTGTATGCCAAGAAGGTCATCAGCGACTATGTGCTCAAGACCAGCCTCAACGCCTACAATGCCGCAAAAGCCGCTGTTCAGCAGGCGGAAGCGCAACTCAACATCGCGAAGACAAACCTCGGATACTGCACGGTCACCTCGCCACTTGACGGGGTCATCGGCAGCAACGGTTTCGATGAAGGCGATATGGCCGTCCGTGGAAGCTATCTCTGCGAGGTCAGCGACAACAGCGAAATAGACGCCGACTTCTCCCTGAACGAGACACAGCTGCTGCAGACCATCAAGAAGTACAACCTGAAGGTGACGGAAAAAGGAATGGAGGGACCCAAAGGCAAGCTGCTTCGCGATGCCATTCCCGCCATCAAACTGCAATTGAAGGACGGCTCCATCTACGACCATGATGGAAATGTGACCCGGATTGATGCTATCTTGAACCAAGGGACCGGTACGGTGACCTGCGAGGCGTCGTTTCCCAACCCCAACGGTGTGCTTCGTTCCGGTTTGACGGCCATAGCAATCCTGCCGATTGATATGGACAGCGTTCTCTGTGTGCCGCAAACCGCCGCCGTACGCCTGCAAGACCAGCTGATGTTCTATCGTGTGAAGAAAGATGGCACGGTGGAAGGTGTTATCTGTCAGGCTTTCCCGTCCAATGACGGCAAGGAATACTATATCACCGAAGGTTTGGAACCCGGCGACGAAGTGGTCACCAACGGTGCGCGCAAACTCTCTAATGGCATGAAAATCCGGTAGCGATGGAAGAAAAAGTCAAGAAAACCAAATTCTTCGTGGAGCACTGGGTGGCGGCATTAGCTGTCGGCATTTTGCTCTGCCTTGTCGGTTTGGTGAGCATTGTTTCCCTGCCGGTCGAGCAATACCCCAACATCGCCCCGCCCATGGTGATTATCACGGCCAACTACAGCGGCGCGGATGCCAACGCGGTGCAGAAATCCGTCATCATGCCCATCGAGGAGCAGGTGAACGGTGTGGAAGACATGATGTACATGACCTCCACAGCCCGCTCGAACGGCACCGCGGAAATCGACGTCTATTTCAAACAGGGAACGGACGCCGACCAGGCCACCGTGAACGTGCAGAACCGAGTGAACCAGGCGTTAGGTCAGCTACCCTCGGAAGTGACTACCCAAGGCGTCACTGTCACCAAGAGTGTGAACTCCATCCTCCAGATTTTGTC
>Ga0310696_10002116_pt1 | contig 27013 bp, 15 predicted proteins | sample AusTroGonzalo_MG_4_FD_203885 | JGI IMG/M metagenome (GOLD analysis project Ga0310696, IMG submission 203885) | Bovine rumen microbial communities from tropical cattle in Woodstock, Queensland, Australia - Gonzalo_02 (v2) (version 2) | ecosystem: Host-associated > Mammals > Digestive system >...
TGGCCATGTCGCCGATGATTTGCAGCTCCTCCTCGGTGAAACAGATCCAGGAAGGATTGTTGGGGTTGGAGTACATGATGGTGTGGATGTTGCCCTTTTCGAGGTAGCTTTCCAGTTTGGCGCGAAGTTTCGGACCGCGGAAGTTATAGACGTCGAAGGTCTCGTACTTAAGGCCCATAACGCGGTGTTGTTGCTTCTGCACGGGGAAGCCGGGGTCGATGAAAAGGGTGGTGTCGCGTTCCTTGCGGCAGCGCACGAAGGTCATGAAGCCAGCCATGCCGCCCATCATGGATCCGACAGTCGGGATGCAGTTTTCGGGCTCGACTTCGAGGTCGATGAAGTTCTTGACGAAGCGTGCGGCTTCCTGTTTCAGGGCCGGGATGCCCTCGATGTCGGGGTAGATGGCGGCGACGCCCTTCTTCAGGGCTTCGATCTGCGCCTCCACGCCCACGGCGCAAGGCGGAAGACCGGGAATGCCCATTTCCATGCGCACGAACTCCTTGCCGGAGGCTTGCTCGATTTCGTTGATCAGACGTTTCACCTCGCGGATGGAGGCCTTGCCCACGCTGCTGATGCCACTCTCGGCAACTTTCTTGTCCACAATTTCTGCGGGAATCGGTGTGTTCTTCATACTGATATATTGATATTTACAGTTTCTGAAATTTTTCGGCAAATATACATTTTTTTTGGGTTGGTCGGAATTGGACCTTGATTGTTTGTGTTTTTTATATTTTTCCTGTAAAACGTAGAGACGGGGCATGCCCCGTCTCTACATAAGTCAATTACAGTATGCACGCCCCGTCTCTTCGTAAGTCAATTACATTATCCATGTCCCGTTTCAGCATACAGCGATCACACGATTTCTGTATATATCAAAATTATGTACATTTGCCGAATCTTTTGCTTAATAGGTTGATTAATAAAATTTCAGCGCTATGAGAAGAATCCTTACCACAATAGTGTGCTGTTGTCTGGCGACAGTTCTTTTGCATGCCCAGTCGGTAATGGTGACGTTCACCGGTCGCGATACCCAAAATCAGTATGTTCCCTTGAGCCGCGTAGAGGCCCGCAACCTCACCAAAGGTTGGCAGGAAACGTTGATTTGGCCGGACACCGTTTTGGTGATGACGGCCACGGGTATCGAGAATGTAGAGACGTGCCATGGCGCGTCTCTACGATTGTTTCAAAACAACCCTAATCCTTTCAACGGCACCACATTGGTGACCCTGCAGGTGGCCGAACCTGGAGAGGTGGAGGTGGTGGTTACCGATATTACGGGGCGCATTGTGGGGACGTACCGTGTAGGGGCAAATGATTATTCGCCCTTACATCATTCGCCCCTACAACCGGGCATTTACGAAATCCGCGTTACCCTCGCCTCGGCGGGCCTATATTTTTTGACGGTCCGGCAGAACGGGCGGACGGCCACGGTAAAAATGGTGAACCGAGGCAACGGCGGCAACGACGCCATTACGGTTTCTCCTTATGTAGAGACGGGGCATGCCCCGTCTCTACAACAGACCAAAAATTCCCACCGTAGCGTTACCGACAACCCCTTCGACCTCGGCGACCAGATGGAATACGTGGGCTTCGCCGTGTTGAACGGCGCGGAGGTGGAGAGCAACCACGTTACGAGAACACAGTTCGCGTCGGAGACGATAGAACTGATATTTGTCAACGTCCAGCCCTGTTCCGATTTCCCCACCGTGACGGACATCGACGGAAATGTCTACAACACGGTGCAGATCGGCAGCCAGTGCTGGATGAAAGAGAACCTGCGGACGACGCGCTACGAGGACGGCGATTCGATACCCGCCGGCACGTACTATAGCAGTACAGAACCCTACTACTACGACTACAGCAGCACTAGCATTCCTTTGCCGGAGCGGGGTTATCTCTACAACTGGCCTGCGGTGATGCACGGGGAATCTCCCAGTAATACCGCTCCGAGTGGGGTGCAGGGCATCTGTCCCGAAGGCTGGCATGTGCCGAGCGATGCGGAGTGGGAGGTGTTGACGAGCTATGTGAGCAGCCAGCCGGATTACGTATGCGGCGGAGCCCCGGGCTACATTGCAAAGGCGTTGTCGTCCAAGTCGTGGTGGTCGAGTTACAACGGGGCGTGCAATCCCGGCGACCAAAGCGTAAACCCGAACGATGTTACGGGGTTCGCGGCCGTTCCCGCCGGCAGCTACTGGAGCTACGGTTATGACGATATAGGAAAGTATGCGAGTTTCTGGTCTTCCACGGTATTTGATAGCAACCTTGGTGTCGCCCGCTATTTTGGCGTAGACTACGACGACCCGGAAGCCCACCACGCCGTCGCCGGCATGGACCGCCGCTTTTCTGTCCGGTGTCTGCGTAATTAGGAGCGCACGCTTCTAGCGTGTGAGAACGCATCGCACCCGCTCGTAATCTTCACACCGACGGCGTGATGAACACCCGCCAGGAACCCTCTTCCAATCCTCGTTCAATGTATTTCTTTTCAAGCAGTTGGTTGACCAGCTTTTTCACGGCCGACATGTTGATGTCGAGGTGCCGTTGCATCTCTTCCAACGTAAGCACCGGCTCCGACATCATCAGAACTAGCAACTTGCCGTAGTTAGGTGATCGGAATTCTATCCGCTCGCCGTCATACCACCATAGGTTTTCGTCATGCTCGGTCAGGAAACAAACATCGGTATATATTTCTTTGGCTATCAGTTTCTTGAAATATTGAACAAAGGGTTTGATGTTTTTCAAAGAAGCTTTCGCGCCCGCGCTTGGCGAGGTTCCAACCAGCAAATCGGCGGCATGCAGCGCCTCAAGGTATTCGTTTTTCAATCGGCTGCGTACCACAATCATCGGGGAGTCGTGTTTGGTCAGGATGTAGTTGACCAGCAGTCGGGCAATGCGTCCGTTCCCGTCTTCGAACGGGTGGATGCGGATATAGCGGTAGTGGAACAGCACGGCCAGCTCAACGGGCGACAACTTCCCTTCTGCCTCCGCTTCGTTGTACCAATCAACGAGGTCGGTCATCAGTGCAGGTGTTTCCTCTGGCGAAGCGTACTCGAAGCGGTCTCCATAGCGGGTGATGACGCTGTTCGGACGGGTCTTGTATTGTCCGGCATGGACAGTATAGTTCGTCTGCATCCCTCCAGGCAGATTGCGATAGACTGTGTAATCCTCACGCAGCAAAGTGCGGTGTAATGTCCGGATAAAGGCTTGGGTCAGAGGTGTTTCTTTTACAAGAGCCTCCTCTTTCATCATATTGAGCGTGACATTGCTGGCGGTCATGTCTTGCACGTCTTTCACATTGGCTTCGCCGATGACTTTGCCAAATAGCAGGAGGATTTCTGTCTGGCCGTACGTCAACGTATTGCCCTCGATATGGTTGGAGTTGTAGTTGAAGTCGATGGTAAACCTGCGGCTCAACCGTGCTTTGTCATCCTCAGACAGCGGTTGGATTCCTCTCCATGCATCAATAGCCTTGTCTAACGTTAAGTATCTCATAGTATAAAATGTTTGTTAAAAGGTGGCTGTGTAGCCACCAAATCGGCCGCAAAAATACAATTTTTTTTAAATTTGCACCGACAGAATGAAATTACAGTATGTAGAGACGGGGCATGCCCCGTCTCTACGACTAACAAAGGAAAGATGCGAAATAAATGGATAAGATGGAGAGGATTCGACATTGTTTGGTGGTAATAGTACCACTAATTTCGGTGGTATAAATACGTTTTTTCATATCAACGCTTTACACTTGCATATTATTTTTTCGGCAGCAGAATAAGTTGCAACTCATACGCCGGAGTCGTTACAGTGCCACCAACAAGATAGTAGCCGTCCGCTTCGATGTGGACAGTCGCCGTCAGCAACTCGCTGTTGCGGTGCGGGTACCAGTTGTCCTCGCGTCGCAGCGCGATAGTCCCATCGGAAGCGCGGTCCTTGGCCAGCGGGATGCTATAGGCGAACTTCACCTTGACAGGGTTCCCCGCGAAGGTGACGGTGTCGCCGTTACGCTGCCACCCGTCCAAGCTGAGGGAGTCTATGTTGATTGCGGATGACAGCAGGAGGTGATTCCGATACCTGTTTTCGTAGGAAAAGTAACAGGTGCCAGACAACCGCATGGTGTCGCCGTCGATGCGGCAAGTCAGGCTGTATTGGTTGTAGTTCACAAGTGCCGGGTGGAAGAGGATTTCGGTCAGATCATAGCTGGCGAGATAGTTCTCAATTGGCCCCAAATTGACCTGTTCACGCCGCTCGGCCAAATGCTCGATGTCCTCGATAGGTTTGAGCGCCGTGATCCCGTCCTGACCATGAAACTGGGTGCCGTACAGTTGCGGTTTCCCTTGGTAGTTCAAGTCGCGGTCGGTCATATAGGCGATCCATGTGAGGTTGAAATCCCCTGTGTCGGCGGCGGCTTTGGCCTGTTCCAAGTACCAGTGAAGGAACTCCGGCGGCTGGTGCTGCGCGATGAGCGAGGCGAGGTCGCAACATTTGTAGCCCACCTTGGACAACGTCGGGAACCCGCGCTCGGCGATAAGATGCTTTAACTCAATGAGATTGGCGGAGTCTACCTTGTGGATGACCCGCCATGCCGAACCTTTGTCCACGTCGCTGTTTAACATTTTTCTTGCGTTTTGATCGGCGTCCGACATCGCCCGCAGGCGCTCCAAATAGACCGGATCAGGGACTTGCTGTGGCAATTGGTTTCCGTGTTGCGCTTGCGCCGAAAAAGCGAGAAATAGTACAGAGAGTATCAAGAGTTTTTTCATAATGTCACTGTTTTGTCGGTAAACTTACCATTGGTTTCTGTGGCAAAAATACTTTTTTTCTCATATTACGGTGACCGGTGCACCACTGCCACGCCCGTCAAATCCTCGAACACGCCAGTCTCCAAGAACCCTATGATGCTTCGGATGATTAATGCCAAAGCGTTGTCCACTTTTCGCAATTCCTTGCCCGTGTATTCGTATTCGTCTAAAACAACATCTTTGTGCGGCTTGAACTTGCCTTTCATTTGTTTCTTCCTAACTGAAATTTTGAGATTATACTCTAAATTGCAGTCGTTGTCAATATATGTTTGAGCATTACCGTGATGGTTTGTTAGAGATATTGTTGCTTCTAGTACAGAACCGTCGTTTTTAGGTATATAGACGATACCGTATCCACTTACACCTTTTGTTGGCTCTATTCCTAAAGCGTTTTTCATGTCTGTAAGAAAACCATATATCTGATTGCTTTGTTGATAACTTTTTTCAAGTAATTTTAATTTTTCTATTGCCAGTTTGCGAAAAATTTGTATTTTTGTCGCGTCATTTTTGCAAGAAGGTCGATTGGATGAAAGATTCCTCCTTAACAGTTTGCGAAAATGACTTTTTTGTTTCTGTTTGTTCGGTTTTTCGCTTTCGTTTGTTTTTGATTGATCAATACTATCGCTCATAATTTTGTTGTTTCATTTGTGTGAATAAATTGATTTCAATATCACGGCAAATATACAACATAGAAAACTTTTTGTCAATACTTTTGAAAAATATTTTTATAATTGATGTTCAGAAGGTTGCACAAAGCACGTTAACTATTCGACTTTGAATAGTTAATTTTTGGATTGAGATTTCGCGGTAAATGACTTTTTGCCTGTACGATTTTCTGCAGCCCCAAAATCCCGTGCCCTCATATCCGAAAAAAATGTACTTTTGCAGGTTTTTTGAAAACCACATTTATTTTGGATATGATAAACATTACATTGCCTGACGGCTCTGTCAAACAAATGGAAAAGGGCTGCACCCCTTACGAGGTGGCGCAGGCCATTAGTGAGGGTCTGGCCCGCAACGTGCTCGTGGCCAAGGTTAACGACCAGATGGTCGACCTCGACAGACCCATTAACGAGGACGCTAAACTCACGCTCTACACGTGGAACGACGAGGAGGGCAAGGAAACTTTCTGGCACAGTTCCGCGCACCTCATGGCCGCTGCCATCGAGTCGCTTTACCCGGGCGTCAAGTTCGGTATCGGTCCCCGCGTCGAGACCGGCTTTTATTACGATATCGACTTCATGGACTACACCATCTCCTCCGACGACTTTCCCAAAATTGAGGAAAAGATGAAGGAGTTGGCATCGCAGAAAATCCAGTTTGTGCGCCGCGAAGTACCCAAGGCCGAAGCTCTCGACTACTTCACCAAAAAAGGTGACGAGTACAAGTTGGAACTTATCGACGGTTTGGAGGACGGCCAGATTTCGTTCTACGAGAGCGGTCCGTTCACCGACCTTTGCCGTGGTCCGCACTTGCACGATACATCCGCCATCAAGGCCATCAAGCTGCTGAAAACGGCTGGTGCCTACTGGCGCGGCGACGAGAAGCGCAAACAGCTGACCCGTATCTACGCTGTTACCTTCCCGAAGAAGAAAGAACTCGACGAATATTTGGCTCTCCTCGAAGAGGCCGCCAAGCGCGACCACCGCAAACTCGGTCGTGAGCTGGAATTGTTCACCTTCTCCCCGCTCGTGGGTCAGGGTCTGCCGTTGTGGCTGCCGAAGGGTGCCGCCTTGCGCGACCGCCTCGAACAGTTCCTTCGCAAAGTGCAGAAAAAGTATGGTTATCAGCAGGTTATCACCCCGCATATCGGTAACGTCAACCTCTATAAGACCTCCGGTCACTACGCCAAATACGGTGCGGACTCCTTCCGCCCGATCACCACTCCGCAGGAAGGCGAGGAGTTCTTCCTCAAGCCGATGAACTGCCCGCACCACTGCCAGATTTACGCCGCCCGTCCGCGCTCTTACAAGGAGTTGCCTCTCCGTCTGGCGGAGTTCGGCACCGTCTATCGTTACGAGCAGAGCGGTGAGCTGCACGGTCTGACCAGGGTTCGCGGCTTCACGCAGGACGATGCTCACCTCTACTGCACCGCCGACCAGATCAAGGAAGAGTTCTGCAAGGTCATCGACATCATTCTCTACATTTTCAAGACCTTGAAGTTCGAAAACTATAAGGCTCAGGTTTCCTTGCGCGATCCCAACAATAAGGAGAAGTACATCGGTACGGACGAGAATTGGGAGAAAGCGCAACGAGCTATCATTGAGGCTGCTGCCGAGAAAGGTCTGAACACCATCGAGGTGGAGGGCGAGGCTGCGTTCTACGGTCCGAAACTCGACTTCATGGTGAAGGACGCCATCGGCCGCGAGTGGCAGCTTGGTACGGTCCAGGTGGACTACAACCTGCCCGAGCGTTTCGGTCTGGAATACACGGATGCCGATGGTCAGAAGAAGCGTCCGGTGATGATCCACCGCGCCCCCTTCGGCTCCATGGAGCGTTTCGTGGCTGTGTTGTTGGAGCACACCGGCGGCAATTTCCCGTTGTGGCTCACCTCCGACCAGGTCGTCATCCTGCCCATCAGCGAGAAATACATGGACTATGCCCGCAAGGTGCAGGCCGCGTTGGACGAGCAGGACATCCGCTGCTACATTGACGAACGCAGCGAGAAGACCGGCCGCAAGATCCGCGACGCCGAAACCGCCAAGATCCCCTACATGGTCATCGTGGGTGAGAATGAGGAGAAAGACGGCACCGTCTCTGTCCGCCGTCACGGCAACATCAACGACGGCACCATGCCGCTCAACGACTTTGTCACGCTGATCCGCAAGGCGATTGCGGAGGAGCTGGAAAACTAGATTTGAGACGTAAGACTTGAGACTTGGAATTTTCAGGGGGACTCGGAAGGGTTCCCCTGTTTTTTCGTTTACGATTTTGCGTCTATACAAATGGCACGTCTTTGAATTTTTCCGAAAAACGACTACAACCCAATTATTTTCGTATTTTCGCCACCTGAAATATCAACCCTGATTTTTTACCAAACCTTAAAGAACATTATAAACAAAAACTGAAATTATAACATATTGACGTAAAGCGTTTTCGCTTTTCTTTAACAAGTTCGAAATGTAGGGGGGCGTGATTTTAGTGCGGAAGAAAGGAGAAACGCTCGCGGTAATATTCGTAGGCTTTCTTGTTGCACAAATAGTTTTTTCTACGACCTTGAACTTGAACAAAATGTTTCACGGATTTTTTATGTCTGTGATTGACGAGCGGAAACGGTTTGGAACCAGTCGAAATCCAATTTAGTATAAACATAAAAGAAAACGATTATGAAAAAGATTTTATGCATTATTATGGCACTGATAAGCATGGTAGTGGTAATTGCTCAAACGCCTGATTATCAGGGGATAATCTACGTAACCCCTACAGGAGCGGGAACAAATTCCGGCGACAGCTGGGCGAATTCCATCTCCTCTATTGCGGATGCTCAGACCTTGGCACAGACGCATAACGCCGTGGTGTGGGTAGCGGCAGGAACATATTATGGAGATACGTCTGCCACGGCCATAAAGGCTTTTTCTATGGTGGGTGGGGTAAACGTCTATGGTGGATTTATTGGTGTTGAACCCGGCAACTACGACCTGTCTTTAAGAGATATTGAGACTAATGCCACAATTTTGGATGGACAAAATGCAAGAATAGTGTTAAATGGTGGAGGTGCTATTTGGGATGGATTCGTTATCCAAAATGGCAAAACCTCAAGTCCTGTCAAAATGGGAGGTGGGGTATATCTCACCGGGAATGGTGTCTTAAACAATTGTATTATACGAAATAACATATCTTTATGGTGTACAGATAACTCTGCGGGCGGTGTGTATTTAAGACAATCCACTCTTTCCAATTGTAAGATTTTAAATAACAGATCACACGACGGAGGAGGTGTCTATGCATCTAATGCTACCGTTATTAACTGTGAAATTTATGATAATCAGGGTTCATACAAAGGAGGGGGAATATGTGCAGACGGTTCCCAAGTGATTGGTTGCCAAATACATGATAATATTGCTAGCTTTGATGGAGGCGGCATGGCAGCAAGAAACAATAGTTATGTGTCAAAATGTGATATATATAACAACACGTGTAGTCAAATGGGTGGTGGCGTTTATGCAGACAATAATTCTATAATTGACATGTGTAATATATTCGAAAATACTAATAATCAAATTGGACATTCAGGAGGCGGGGTATACGCAGCTAATGCCACAATAAAAAACAGTCATATTCACCACAATGTGGCTCGAGCAAGTGGTGGTGGTATTTCAGCAACGAACAATGCTATTGTTAGTGGTTGTATTATTTCTTATAACACCTCACACTATCTTGGTGGAGGCGCGGTAATAGGCGGAAATAGCATTTTTGTAAATTGCCTTATTTCAAACAACACTCTGTTGTGGGATTATGATTATTCTGGTCGTGCTGGCGGTGTATTTATAGGTCTCGGCGGCGGAGGCGGCAGTCTTCATAATTCAACAATTGTATGTAATGCCGCACAAAATGTCGCACAAGGATATGGAGCAGGTATTTCTGCTGGTACGAGTTCTTATAATGTGACAAATTGTGTTATATGGGGCAATGAATGTGATGGCATACTTGACAATTTTGGCACTACGGTTTCTAATTATCCTCCAACATGCTCTTATTCTGCGATAGAGGGAATTTATGAAGGCGAATACAATGTTGACATCAGCGGACAGCAGATTTTTGTAAATCCTTCACTCACTGCTGGAGCAAACGACTCCACAGAATATGTGGATTGGCACTTGCTGCCCAATGCTGTTTGCATAAACCAAGGGAATAACAGTTTTGTCTCCGATTCTACAGACCTTGATGGCTTTCCCCGGATTGCTTGCGATGTTGTGGATATGGGCTGCTACGAGTTCTACCGTGTGAATCACGTATATCAAACAGCGCCTGCAAGCTATACATGGCATGGTAACACCTATACCGAAAGTGGTGACTATTCTTGGCTGGGCTTGCTCACCACCCACTGCGATAGTATTGAGATTCTACACCTTACCATCGGACCTGTCGGTATTGATGATTTCAACACCGTTAAAAAAGAAACAATGACGGTCTATCCGAACCCTACCACCGGCATCGTCAATGTACAATGTGCAATGAACAATGAACAGCGGGAAACAGTGGAATTTCATGTGTTTGATGCATACGGAAAATTGGTGGGTATCGTAGAGACGGGGCATGCCCCGTCTCTACAGACAGACACGAACGGTAATTCCACACAAACCGTGCAAATCGACCTGTCCCGTTACGCCCCCGGCGTCTATTTCGTCAAGGCCGTGGCAGACGGGAATGTGGTGGCCGTAAGGAAGGTGGTGAAACGGTAAATCCCCGCACACCTATGGCGTTCGCGTTTCCCTTTGTTCGCCCCATATTACCAAGCCTTGCACCCCTGACGGGGTGCGGTCGCGGGCGGGACGTGATCTGCAGTGGCGTCTTGTAATCTGCAACTGGCAGGCCGTAGGTCTGCGGGCAGTTTGTTTGCCCCTGCGGAATGTGTTATTTTATGAAACCGGTCAACCGCAAAAAATCTTATCTTTGCGGTTTCATTATGAAGAAGAAATTCGACCTTAAAGAAAAGTACCGCCAGTTCAAGGCATGGCAGGTGAGACCTCGGGAAGTTGCTCCGATGTCCCAGGAAGAGCACGAGTGCTTGAACTGCCACGACCATTACACCGGCAGTTACTGTCCTCGTTGCGGACAGCCGGCAACCACCACTCGTTTCTCATGGAAGGTGACCGTGGCAAGCTTTATTAATGCTTACGGTCTCGGGGAGCGCGGGATGTTCCGTACCATGGGGAATCTTCTTCTTCGTCCCGGTTACCTTATTCTCGATTATCTCCGTGGCATGAGGGCCTCCTATTTCGCTCCTTTCAAGATGTACTTCCTGCTCTTTGCTGTTTCCTTACTTGTTACCCACGGGTTGAACGTCAGGGGGGAGGATTTCTCGTTTTCTGCCGATTTTGAATCAGCAGTACATGAGGTGAGAGAGGAAGAACAAGCTGAAAAGGCGGCAAAGGCGGAAATGGATGCTTCAGGGAATGAAAAAAAGGAGATTTCCGATACTGACCGTATTAAGGAGGTACTCTATGGTGTTTTTGAGAATGCAGTGCATTTTGCGAATAAATACCCTGCCCTAAATATATTGCTGCTGCTGATCATGATGTCGGGAATTCTCTACTTTTTCTTCCGGCGTAGCCCAAACATCCCCGATCTGCACTATTCCGAGTTCTTTGTCACGCTGCTTTATACTACCAATATGTACACCATCTATAGCATTGTGTTTGACTTCTTCTGTCTGGAAAAGTTGTCTTCGTACGCTTTCTTCCTCACGATGATTCCTCTCAAGCAAATGAGCGGCTTCAGTTGGTGGCGTACGATCTTGAAGTTCATCGTTGCTCTCGTCACCATGTTGGTACTGTTCATTTTGTTTATCATCTTGGGGGCGCTTCTTATTGGCTTTTGTGTAAAGAAGTTCGGGTAGTTAAGAAACTCGACTTATGCCAGCCTAATTCCGAGAATCCTGCATTTATGAATTTGAATTATGATTTTAAAAGTGGATACATATCGTTTTAGAAAACAGATACATAAACTTCCGGGCAAGGTGATCCACCATGTGCCGACACCGGAACCTCAGGTCCTTGAAGGTCATGGGGTGCGGGCGCGTATTGGCGAAATCTGTAGCAAGTGCGGCTATAAACATGTGTTAGTAGTCACCGACAGAACTTTGCGGAATCTTGGCTACGAGCAGAAAATCCTGCAGTCGCTGAAAGAGGCCGGCGTGCGGTACACGCTCTTCTACGGCATTGATTCCGAACCGACGGTCGCGCTTGTGGACAAGGGGCGCAAAATCGCATTAAAGCACGATACCGATTGTGTGATAGCTTTGGGTGGCGGATCGGTGATGGACACCTGCAAGATGATTGCAGCGGGGGCCCGGTTACCCCATATTCTGACGCGCTTCTTGTTGTTGAAATTCCTTGTCGTGCCGGGCAAAACCCTGCCGATGATTACCGTACCCTCCACGGCGGGTACGGGGGCGGAGATTACGGTAGGCGCGGTGGTGACCAACGCGCGCGGCTCCAAAGGATCCACCGTTATTTTCGGTCTTGACGTAACGCATGTGGTCCTCGACAGCGAACTTACCGTGCATGCACCGCAACTGGTGACCGCCGCCTGTGGGATGGATGCCCTCAGCCACGTCGTGGAAGGGGCCATCAGCGATGTTGATCAGGACGACGAAAACATGCGGCTGTCTTTGGAAGGCGCGAAACTGATTTTTCAGAATCTGCCCGTGGTGCTGCGCGAACCTGGGAATGTGGAGTCGCGGTTGGCGATGTGCCGCGCGGCAATGTACGGCGGTAACGCAATCAACACACAACTGGCGGGCTACGTGCATGCTTTCGCGCATAGCATCGGTGCCAAATATCATATCCCGCATGGACAGGCCATTGCGCTGATGATGCTGCCCGTGTTGGAGTATCAGCGGGCGGTCTGCATGGCAAAATATGCGCGGATAGCTCGTTATTGCCATCTTTGCGACGAGACCGCCGACGACAGAGTGGCCGCAGAACAGTTCCTGCGGGCCATTAAGGAACTTGTCGCCACCTGTGGCCTCGATACACTGCCCTTACCAGTGAAAGAGTCTGATTACGAAGAAATTACCCGTATGGTTGCCGTCGACTCTATCAACTATTCTCCCCCGATGACGTTTAGCGAAGAGGATATTGTGAGGGTGCTGGAGCGAGTGACAACTATTGAGAATTGAAAATGCAGAATAATTAAAATAAATGTTTAATAATTATAAAATTTAAAATGATGAAAAAAGTATTTTTATCTGTGATTATTATGATGGCGGCATTATCCGTCTTCGCCCAACAAGAAATGCTGACCTTTGAGGTGAAGGGACCTGAAAAATCCTACAACCAGGTCAAGGTTGTCAACGAAACATCAGTCGAGAGTTTCCACTGCAGGGTAGTGGTACTCAATGATGACAAAACAATAAAAGAGGTCTATGGCGACTATTACCTCAATGAGAAAGGGGCTTCGGATATGAACACCAAAAGTGGCAACCGAATCAAGAAAGGAATGTCGTTGGGCGTCCAGTTTATGAAAAATTTCCCTGGGAAGGCCTCATTTTACGTGGAATACAAAGATTTCCCGTTCTTTGATGTTATCGTTATCCATGTGACGGATAAGGGTGCGGAGTATGACGAGTGATACTAATTTTTCGTCCAGATCCAGCGTTGCTCACGCCAGTAATTCAGCTGGCCTTCATCCCACATTTCGTTTCTGGAGTACCACTCCATCTCTTTTTTCGTGCATTTTTCCACGGAGTAGTTCTTGACAGTGATTTCAGAGCGGGGGTAAAGGTAGTCATCATGATAGTCCCACCGTCCGGTTTCCTCCACTGAGCCGTCTTTGTATAATGAATAAGTGCCTAATTTTCATATATTTTGGTATACTTTTATGGAAAAAATGAATGAAACTTTGAAACTGCAAAAATAGTTTTTTTTGAACCGAATAAACCCTTAAACCACTAAACTACTAAACCACATTAACTTTTAACCCTTAACCATTATTATGTTATATACCAACGAACAAATCCATGAAATCGTCGCTACGCAGCGCAAATTTTTCCGCACGGGCACGACACTGCCAGTCAAATGGCGCATACAGCAGCTCAAGAAGTTGAAGGCAGCCGTTATAGAGCATGCCACCGAATTCGAGAACGCGTTGGCCGAAGACCTGGGCCGGAGTAGGGTGGAGGCTTACCTCTGCGACGTGGGCCCTATTATCGTGGAAATCAACGAGATGATTAAGGGTTTGCGCCGATGGGCACGCCCTGAGAGGCATTTCAGCGGGCTGATGTGCTTCCCAAGTCTGTTTACCAAAGTCTATAAGATGCCTTACGGCGTGTCGTTGGTGATCAGTCCGTTCAACTTTCCGATCTTGCTCACCATCGGGGTGGTGGCGGCGGCGATGTGCGGCGGCAACACCGTCGTTATCAAGTCGAGCAGCAAGTCTGCCGCCAGCACCGAAGTGCTCAAACGCTTCTTCGCGGAGGTTTTCCCGCCCGAGTACATCACCCTCATCGACGGCGGCCACGACGTGGCAGATATGTGTCTGGCACAGCGTTTTGACAAGATCTTCTACACCGGTTCGCCTGCCGTGGGCAAGCATGTGATGGCGGAGGCTGCCAAGAACCTCACCCCCGTGGCGTTGGAGTTGGGTGGCGAAACCGGCAACTGGTGTGTGGTGCGCAAGGACGCTGACCTCAGCGACGCAGCTCGTAAGATCGCTTTCTTCAAACTGCTCAATGCCGGCCAAATCTGCATTAATATCAACCAGATAGCTGTGGCTGAAGAGGTTGCGGAGCCTTTCTTGGAAGAACTCAAGAAGGCCTTTACGAAACAGATTGGCGAGCATCCGATTCATAATGAAGAATACCCGAAACTCATCACGACGGCGGCTTACGACAAGTGCGCGGCTCTGGCCGATGAATACCGCGACCGCATTGTCTTCGGCGGCGAGGGCGATCGCGATTCGCAACGATACGCTCCGACCCTCATCTATCCTGTGGACAAAGACGAACATATCGTTCAGCACGAACTTTTCAATCCGTTGCTGCCTGTGGTGCCTTTCCCCGATGCGGAAGTTGACGCGCTGTTGGAGATCATCGCCGACCGCGAACATCCGTTGGCTATGTATTTGTTTACCAGTAATATACGATGGGCAGAACGAGTGATGCAGACCCTGCAGTATGGTGGCGGTTGCATCAATGAGGTCTGCATCCACATGATGGTCAAGGGTGTTCCGTTCAACGGCACGGGCCATTCCGGCATGGGCGCGTACCACGGCGAGTGGGGGTTCCGCGAGTTCACCCATCCGCAGACCGTTCTCCGAGGGCGCACCCATTTCAACCTTACCTTGCGCGAACACCCGTATACGGGCAAAATCGGGGAGTGGAAGATGAAATTGCTGAAGTGGTTTGAGAGATAGTTTTATTGCCCGCACACCTTACGGCGTGCGGATTCTGTGTTGTACCGATTAGTGCTACCGAGCCCCGCAGTTCCACCAAGCCCGGTATCCCTGTTTTGTCCAAAATCCATAACTCATGATGTTTTATGATTCGGCGGTTTATTGTATCAAAAATTGTGTATCTTTGCCCGTTCAAAATTATGGATATTTCAAATAAAAAATTAGACAATATGAGCAAGTTAGTATCAATTGAAGAAGCTGTAGCACACGTGAAGGATGGAATGACCTTGATGATCGGCGGCTTTTTGGGCGCCGGCACGGGTGTGAAAATGGTGGAAGCCATTGCCAATAAAGGTGTTAAGGATTTGACCCTGATCTGCAACGACACTGCCTATCCCAATAAGGCTATCGGTATGCTGATTTCCAACAAACAGGTGAAGAAACTCTATGCCTCCCACATCGGTACCAATGCCGATACCATCCAGCAACTCAACGACAAGACGCTGGAGATTGAGTTCTGTCCGCAAGGAACATTGGCTGAGCGCATCCGCTGCGGCGGCGCAGGCCTCGGTGGCGTTCTCACCCAGACCGGCCTCGGCACGGTGGTGGAGAACGGCAAACGCAAAATCGAAGTCGACGGCAAGGAGTATCTTCTGGAACTGCCCCTCCATGCAGATGTCGCCATCATCGGCGCCAGCATCTGCGACGAGATGGGCAACGCCATTTATAAAGGTACAACCCAGAACTTTAACCCCATGATGGCCGCCGCCGCCGACACGGTAATCCTGGAAACGAAGGAACTCGTCCCCACCGGCTCCATCCCGATGGAACAAATCCACACTCCGGGAATCTATGTCGATTATATTGTGAAATAAGACGTTAGACTATAGATTTTAGACGACATTAGACGTTAAATCTGGTGAAGCCGTGTTCCGAAATCTTGACTCTTTAGTCTTAAGGTTCAGGTTTCAAATCTTAAATCTTAAGCCATAAGTCCTAAGTCTCAAGTCTTAAGTCTCAATAATGAAAAAAGTACTTTTCCCCATAATAGTACTTCTCATCCTATTCCGTTCGGGTCTTGCGCAAAGCGGCCCGGACGGTTTTGATATGACCCTGGATAAGAAGTCGAAAAGCGTCCGTTGTGTGTCGTGCGGGGAAAACGGCTTTTGTATCGTGGAGGAGGTGAAGAGCCGGAAAACGCACCACCTCAATTTCGTGCATGTGGACACGCTGATGCGCCAGCGCTGGGACACCACGCTGAGCCTTCCCCAAGAGTGGCAATTGAGCGACGTGCTCTACGAGGACGGCACGCTAGTGACCCTTTGCCGGTGGAGTCATAAATCGCATCTCCTGGACGGGATGACCATCCTTCTCTATAATACCTCCGCCCGGAGGTTGGAAACGCGTGAAATTACGGGTCTTCCACCAACAGTGATTCTGAACGACTGGCACTTCTATAGGGGTGACATGATGTTTACTACCCTGTCGAAGAGCGGTGACGGGGTATGGTTTCTGCCAGCCGGCTTCAGCCAGCCGTTCCCGTTTACGTTCACTCGGGAAAACCGTGGTCGTGTACTGACTACGGCGGTAGACACGGCGCAGGGCAACGCCATCATCTGTTTTAGTTCCGGTGCACGCACGATGTATTTCGAGACGGACTTTCAGGGGAAATCCTCGTTCGCAAATATCATCAACGAGGCGGCCACGCGCGCGCAGTGGATTCCTGTTGGACGTGACCACTCCGTTTTGATGCTTTATTACCATGATGACGAAATCTTCTTTATGCACCCGGTTAACATTTTGAACCACAAGGTGATGCCTGCAGACACAATCTTGTGCGCCGATATTAACGCACCCAAATCGCTGCCGCAAAATGTCTCGGGAAAGCGTGTGATTATTGTCGCGTCACACAACTACGACCTTTTCTATCCTACATACGCAACTTGTGAAAACGGTAAAATAGCCTGTATTACAGAACTTTACTATCCTGAATATAGCAATTACTTCAACGGAAGGTATGTGGAGTCACGGTTTGACGGTTATCGATATGTGCGTGCCGATGTGCATTTCTTCGACACCAACGGTGTCTTCCTGACAAATGTCATATTCCCATACGATGAGGTGATGTCATTACACTCATCTATTTATAAAATATTGAATATCAGCAATTTGCCAAACAAGGATATTTTGCTGTATCATATCGGTTCGCGTTATCTTTCCACGATGCTGTTGGATAGTGAGTGCCAGCTCAAGAGTCCTGTCAGCACATCGGAAATTCCGCTGTCGCGTGTCTCTTCGGCGGGTCGCTACAAGACCGTGCCTGCTGATATGCAGTTGTGGTACGGCAACCGTTACCTGTTCACCGCCTACCGTGTTGCCCCCGGCTCGCAGCGAAAAATCGGCATCACCGCAAACAAACTGGTGTATTATTAAACCAATAAACCGTTAAACCGTTAAACTTTGATGATCAGAATGTCGTTCCAGTCAGTTGTGTAGTTAGGCGACAAGTGGTTGCGGTTCATTTTGATGCCGTCGAACCCGGCCGTGGCGACGACCACGGTCCGCTGCCCCTGTTTTTCGTTGATTTTGTCAAGCGCATGCATCAGTCTGTCGTGTTTTTCGCGATCCACCTCGTCGAAAAGGACGGTCTGCATGCACTCTTTGGGGGTGAACTGGGTCAGGATGACGCCGGCCTTCTTGTAGAAAGTCCCTTTGCGGAAAATGGCAGAGGTGGCCTTGACCGCCACGTTGACCAATTCCACGGTGCTGTCGGAAGGGGCGGGCAGGGTGACGAACTGGTTGTCGAAATGCTGCTCCTGCTCATGGCGGAAGCGGTTGGTCAACAGGAAGACTTGAAGAGCGTGGCAGGCGCTGCCCTGATGGCGCAACTTTTCGGCGGCCATAGAGGTGAACAACGAAACTTGTTGGGTCAGGTCATCGAGGGAACTGAGTTCAGTGCTGAAACTTCTCGACACCATAATCTGTTGTTTCTCAGGAATATGCGACTCGAATTCAATGCATGGTTTGCCGTGCAACTCGTACCATGTCTTCAATCCGCCGATATGCATCTTGCTTCGCACGAAATCTATCGGTTGTTGGGAGAAGTCGTAGGCGGTGATGATATTGCGGCTTTTGAGCATCACGGAGAACCGCCGCCCGATGCCCCACACATCCTCGATGGGGAATTTGCGAAGCACCTTTTCAATGTCTTGCGGTCGGTGCATATAACAGCTGCCGCGAAGTTTGGGGTATTGTTTGCACAATTTGGAGGCGATTTTGGCGAGCGTCTTGGTGTGCGAAATGCCAACACTGATAGGTATTCCCGTGTCTTTTAGCACTTTTTTGGAAACATAGTGTCCAAAGTTATCCAGGTTCTCGTCCTTGATGCCGCGCAGGTTGAGGAACGACTCGTCGATGGAGTAGACCTCTGTTGCGGGGCATAAGTTTCGCAGGGTCTGTTGCACCCGCTGCGACATGTCGCTATAGAGGGCGTAGTTGCTGGAGAAGACGGCCACGTTGTGCCGTTTGACGATGGCGTCGAGTTGGAAGTAGGGGTGTCCCATTTTGATGCCGAGACGTTTGGCCTCGTTGGAACGGGAGATTACACATCCGTCGTTGTTGGAGAGGATAATAACCGGCCGCCCGTTGAGGTCGGGTCGGAACACCCGCTCACAGGATACGAAGAAGTTGTTGCAGTCGGCAAGTCCGAACATGGGCGAAAGGTGATTGGTGAGCAGTGAATGTAGAATGTAGAATGTAGAATGTAGAATGAAAAAGTGGGTTGCAAAAATAGTTTTTTTTTTATGATGGGCTGGAGGTTTTTGTTTTTATCCACAAGTTATCAACAATTCAAATCCAATAATATAATATTGTATATTTGCCGCCGGATTTTGTGTAATTTTAAGGTGAGTTATAACCGGTTGTGAATAGGAGGCGGTGGAATGTTAACCTTAAGTGTAAATGAAATAAATATATAAATAACTAATAATCAACAAATTAAAAAAAAGTATGAAAAAAGTTTTATTATTGATGCTGACATTGTTGACGCTTGGCTTTTTTGCCGCGCCCTTGTCGGCGCAGAGCGCCTTGACGGTGGCTGAGGGTACAACAACCAACAGTTATGTGCCCATTTATGGCTACTGGGCAGATGCCGATCAACACAACCAAGTGATTTATCCGGAGTCATTGTTGGGTGACATGCTGACCGGTTCCATCAGTTCAATGACCTTCTATCTTAACGGGAATCCCGCATGGAACAATAGCTATGTTGCCAGCCTCGGAATTACCCAGAACATCCAATTCAGTTCGAGTACTCACGATGCTTCCACGTTGACCCAAGTATGTTCGGGTACGATAAGTGTTTCGAACAACCAACTTACCTTCACGTTTGATGCCCCGTACAACTATACGGGTGGTAATTTGCTGTTTGACCTGGTGCTTACCGGTTCCGGTTACATAGATGGCAGTTTTTACGGTATTAGTTCCACAGGTGCCAGTATTTACCAATATTCCTACGGTACAAACACACAGAACTTCCTGCCCAAGACCACATTTACCTATACGGGCGGTGCCTTGTGCAAAACTCCCAGCAATCTTGTGGTTTCCAATATCACGACTACTTCGGCTGACCTCGCTTGGCATGGTGACTTGAATGCTTCTTCTTACAATATCCAGTACATGCTCTCCTCGGAGACCGATTGGACCAACGCCCAGACGGCCACCGTTACCGGTGACACCACTACTACGCTTTCGAATTTGCAGCCGTCATCCTCCTATAAGGTGAGGGTGCAAGTGGAATGCAGTGACAATACCCAGACGGTCTGGTCTTCTGTCAAAACGTTCATGACCGCTTGCGATGCTCTCACTATTACGGCGACCTCTCCCTGGACCGAAGGTTTTGAAGGTTATTCGGGCAGTGGCGAGCAGCCGTTCCAGTGCTGGGCCACCCCGGTGACCACCCCTGGTGGCGGACCTTTTGTCTATTGCGGCTATTCCGCTTCCTGTCACAACAGCCAGAATTCTGCAGAGTTAAAGGGAGCGAACAACATGTTGGTGCTCCCCGAATTTACTAACGACATCCACGATTTGCGCCTTTCGTTCTGGGCAACTGCCGTCACCCCGAGTAACGGTACATTGGAAATCGGTGTGCTGCCTGACATGGACGACCTTACCTCTTTCGAGGTGCTCGGTACTGCCGGAACGCCCTCAAGCCGTGACGGTGTCGGCAACTACATGGGACCGTTCGATTTCAACGGCATCCAAGCTTCCTCCGGTCGTATTGCTCTGCGCTACACCAGCAGCGGCACCGGCAACTCCTGGAACCTCGATGACTTCACGGTCGAGCTTTCACCGATGTGTACCTCTCCTGTGAAGACCAGCGTGACATCCACCGGCATTGACGGCCATAACGCCACCATTTCTTGGGTTGATAACGATGCCACGCATAACTCCTGGACACTTTATTACAAGATGAGCACGGAGACCGACAACGACTGGCAAGCCGTGACGGCGAGTGACACGTTCTACACGCTCACTGGCCTGACCCCTGAAACCACTTACAATGTCTATGTGGTGACCAATTGTAACGGTGTGCCCTCCGATGATGCCACCCTCACTCACAACTTCACTACGCTGGTGGCTTGTCCCGCACCTACGGCGGTGACGGCTTCACCCGTCTATATCAACGATGCAACCATTACATGGAACAGCACGTCCACCGTTTTCAATATTGAGTATGGTGAGACGGGGTTCACGCAGGGCACGGGCACCACGCAGACGGTCTATGACAATACCGTCACCTTGGACAACCTTAACGCAGCAACCTCCTACACAGTGTATGTGCAGGCCGACTGCAGTGGTGACAACGACGGCCTCTCCCAATGGACTTCCGTGCAGTTCACCACACTGCCGAGCTGTCCCACACCCACGCAAATCCACGCCAGCAATCTGACCACTACATCAGCTGATTTGGAATGGACTCCTGGCTATCAAGAGTCGGAATGGGAAGTGAAATTCGGTCCTCAAGGCTTTGATCCCGACACTGTCGTAGGTGATATTGTGACGGGTTCACCGATCTATCAACTTCAGAATCTGAATCCGAACACACGTTACGATGTCTATGTTCGTGCCGTCTGCTCCAGTTCAGACTCCAGTGCATGGTCAGCTGTTTACTATTTCCTCACTCCTTGCGCTCCTGCTTCACTGCCTTACACGGAAAACTTCGATGGCTATCCTTCTTGGTATTCCCCAGATTGCTGGCGTAAATTCGAGAATGGCAACAGCGGCGGATATGTTTCATTTGGTGCATATATTTATAACGAGCAGGCTTACTCTGGCGACAAGGCGCTGAAATTTGTGGCTGGCTCTTCATCAACCGGTTATGCATTGCTTCGTCTGCCTGACTTCGACACGCAAGACATCACCGAACTTCAAGTGAAAATAATGGCGAAAAAGTCTTCTGGCAGCCGTCCGTTGATTGTGGGTGTTGCCCCTGATTTCAACTCTGTTGACAGCATCTATGTTTTGGGCACCTTCTCAGATTTAGGCAGCAACTATGAGGAAAAGATTGTCTCGTTGGAATCTTATCCTGGCACTACAGGTTATATCGTGATAGGCCTTCCCAAGGGTTATTCCAGCTCTGCCACGATTTATGTCGATGACGTGACTGTGGAGGTCCGCCCCAACTGTATGTATCCCACCGATTTTGCCACCACCTCTGTCGGTGAAACATCTGTTTCACTCGCATGGACAGAGTTAGGCACTGCTCAATCTTGGAACATCGAATACGGCCCCATGGGCTACACTCAAGGCACAGGCACTACGGAAATTATTACAGATTCTACCCATTACACGGTTGAGAATTTGTCCGCATCTACAGCTTACGATTTCTACGTGCAGTCCGACTGCGGCGGTTTCGGCAGCCAGTGGGTGGGTCCCTTGACTGTGGTCACCAGTCAGTATCTCATGGGAATTACCGGCAGTGACACCATCACCACCTGCGGCATGGCTATTTATGACAACGGCGGTCCTAACGGAGACTATAGCATTAGCTGCAACTACACGTTGGTCGTCAACCCCGCCAATGCGGGCAGTGGCATCTCCATCACGGGTACGGTGAGCACCTACAACGGCAGTTCTTACTATGCTGGCGTTCTGACTATCTATGCCGGCGTAGGCACTAGTGGAGAAGTGTTGGGCACGTTCAGCGGCAATGCTACCGTCAACGTCGCATACGCAGGCCCTGTCACCCTTAATTTCACTTCCGGTTCCTATTACAGTGGGGCAGGCTTTGCGTTGATTGCGCAGTGTACCGACTGTTTCCCGCCGACTAATGTTTCCATTTCCAGCATTACGATGACCGGTGCTACGGTCACTTGGAGTGGTGCGGCCAGTGAGTATTCTCTGCTTGCTACCAGTGCTACGGACACGGCATACGCCACCGCGAGCGACACCACCTACACGTTCACTACACTGATGCCTTCCTCCCACTATACGGTGCGTGTGCGTTCCCTTTGTGGAGGCGACTCTTCTTTGGCTTCTGCTCCCGTGACCTTCAACACGGCTTGTGACGAGATTACCATAACGGAGACTACTCCATGGGTTGAGAATTTTGAGGGTTATAGCAACCACAATTTTGTTTGTTGGGAGACACCGGTTGCCTACAATGCTAGCAACGGCACGTTCCCGATGGTTTATTGCGGACATGCGCAATCCTGTTATTCCGGTGAAAATTCGGCAGAATTCAAAGGTGATGTCAATATGTTGGTGTTGCCCGCGTTTACCAACAACCTTTCCGAACTTCGTCTTTCCTTCTGGGCCACGGCCGTTCCTCACCCCGGTAGCGGTGTGGTAGAGGTCGGTTATGTGACCGATATTTTAGACGCTTCAACCTTTGTGTTCGTGTCTGACGCCGGAACTCCCGGTCCGCGCGGCGATCAGGAGCATGTGGCTGGAAACGGCAACTATATGGGACCGTTCGACTTCAACGGTGTGACGGCTCCCGCGGGTTCACGTATCGCCCTTCGATACACCAATGCCAGTGACGCCACTGCATCCTGGAACCTCGACGACTTCACTGTCTCCTTGGCTCCTAACTGTCTCTCGCCCGTGAAGAACAGCGTGACGGCCACCAATATCGGCACCCAAAGCGCCACGATTTCCTTCACGGACAACGATCCTAACCACAACTCCTGGACGGTCTATTACAGGCCTACCACCGACAGCGTCTGGAACCAGATTGTGACGGGCACCACCACGGTGGATTTGACCAACCTTGACCCGCATACCTCTTACTATGTGTATGTGGTGACCAACTGTGCCACGCCTGACATCGTGGAGGACGCCACGCTGACGATCCAGTTCTCCACCGCAGTGTGTGAGCTGTCTGACCAGTGCCAGTACACCTTCAACCTCACCGACAGCTACGGCGACGGTTGGAACGGCGCTACCATCACGGTGCAACAAAACGGTATCACGGTGGCTACAGTGGCAATGACTTCCGGCGACTTTGCAACAGAGGTTGTCAACTTGTGCGACAATCAGCCCACCACTCTCATCTGGAACACTGGCAATTGGGATGCTGAGGCCAGCTTTGAAGTACTTACGCCGAGTGAAAATGTTGTCTATACCTCATCTACTCTCTCCGCCGGCACGCTGATCACGTTCACCTCAGACTGCACGCTTCCTTCCTGTCCGAGACCCGCCAGCATTTCGGTCACCAACATTGGCGCCACGACTGTAGATGTGAGTTGGGTGCCTACAGGTTCAGAGAGTAACTGGAACCTTGAATATAAGACCGCAAACGATGCTACCTGGACCGTTGTTCCGGTGACCACGACGACCTACACATTGCCCAACTTGACGGCTGGTACCAATTATAGTGTGCGTGTGCAGGCTGATTGTGGCGCAGGCGATGTGTCCGACTACAGAGAAACCACATTTGCGACTGCCAACTGCGAGATTGCCAACCAATGTACCTATACATTCACTTTGTCGGACAGCTATGGCGACGGTTGGAATGGCGGTTCTTCCCTCGAAGTGCAGCAGAACGGCATCACGGTGGCGACACTCACTCTCTCCAACGGCAGTTCATCCACGGAGATTATTTCTCTCTGTGACAACGTGTCCACCTCTTTGGTGTGGAATTCCAATAGTGTTTATTTTGATTACGAATGCGGATTCTCATTGGCCGGCCCTGACGGAGCTGTGATTTACTCCGCAACGGGCATGGACAACTATACAACCTATACGTTCACTACGAACTGCAGTGGTTCCAGTGTTACCGCTCCGACAGTAGTCACCGATGCGGCCACCAACGTTACACAGACTTCAGCCACAATGAACGGTACGGTGACTAATCCCGACAACCTGAGTGTCACCCCGATGGGCTTCGAGTGGAAAGAGGCTTCCGCTATTTCCGCCACGGTCGTAACGGTGTCAGGCTCGGCTCTGACTTACGCTCTCGACAATCTGACCCCGGGTACGCAGTACACCTACAAGGCGTTCATCACCTACAACGGCACGACCATTTATGGCGATGAGGTGCCTTTCACCACGCAGTCGCAGGGTCAAATCACGAACCCGACGGTGGCTACCGACGCTGCTTCCACCATTACGCAAACGTCAGCCATGCTGAACGCCACCATCACGAATCCCGACAACGTGACTATCACGGCGAAGGGCTTCGAGTGGAAGACTACCACGGGCGGCACCTTTACGCAGATTGCGGGTGTCGGCACGGGTAACACCTTCACGGCTAATCTGTCTGGTCTCACGGCCAACACGGGCTACACCTACAAAGCGTTCATCACCTACAACGGCAATACCGTCTATGGCGGTGAGCAGACCTTCACTACGTCGCCCGCGGATGTTGAGCCTTGCGAGACCCCGACGAACCTGCATGCCACCGAGTTCGACACCCACAGCATCACCATTGGCTGGAATGCAAACGGCAATGCCACGAGTTGGAACATCCATTATCGTGTGGAGAACGGCGGCTGGAACAATGCAAACACCACCACCAATACCTACGTGATCAGCGGTCTGGTTGCCGAAACCACTTACGAGATCGAGGTGCAGGCCGACTGCGGTGGCGGCAACTTGAGCGACTGGAGCGCGCCCATCCATATCAGCACGGCCATCGATGGCATCGAGAGCTGGTTGAAGAACAGCGTGAGCCTCTACCCGAACCCCGCCAAGGAATACATTGACATCCGCGTTGACGGCGATGTAAACGTAACCCTGATGGAGGTGTATGATGTGTATGGTAAATTAATCAACACGATGAACGTGGTTGAAAACCCGACCCGCATCAACGTCAGCGGTTTGGCCAACGGCATGTATTTCGTGCGCGTAACCACCGAAAAGGGTGCGGTGACGAAGACGTTTGTCAAGAAATAAGACTTAAGACTTGAGACTTGAGACTTGAGACTTAAGACTTAAGACTTGATGATGTATATTCAACGGGTATCGGCAATGCGTCGGTACCCGTTTTCTTAATTTGTGAAAAGTGATTTGTGAAAAGTAATCTGTGAACAGTGAACAGTGAATAGTGAATAGTGAACAGTGAACAGGTCTGTTATTCGTAGAGACGGGGCATGCCCCGTCTCTACAGACAGTAATTTCATTATGTTTGTTTATATTTAAAATTTATGTACATTTGCAGTTTATATTTTTGAGTATATTAAGAATAATAGTTATATGAAAAAAATGTTGCTTTTGATGGTCGTCTTGGCCGTCAGTTCGTTTGTTTGGGCGCAAAATCTTCAATTTTCGCAGAATACTTATCAGAAAGTGGCGTTTTCGTTTGAAAACGGTGCAATTTCTGTGGATGAAGTTTCTCTTCCCGATGGCGTTTTTTCGCTGATTTCGCTGCCGGAATGCATCCCTTCCAACAATCCCGGTGCTCCGCAGCTGCCGGTGTGGAGTAAGATGCTGCAGATTCCCGTCTGCGAATCAGTGAATGTCACGGTCGTCAATGCGCAGTACACCGACTATGATGCGGCTGACTTAGGCGTTACATATCCCGTATGCCCGGCGCAACCTTCCATCTCCAAAAGCAGCACGAATCCTCCGTTCTCATATAATCAGACGATTTACAGTACCGACGAGTTCTATGCGCTGCCGCTGGTAAGTGTGGAGAAATCCGGTGTGAAACGCAGTGCGGCTCTCGCCAACATTAATGTCGCTCCGGTGCAATACAACCCGGTTTCCCGAAAGTTTAGGGTTTATAGCCATATAGATGTGGAGGTTACGTTTGTAAATGTTGACATGGCCGCCACCAACGCGCTGCAAAAATACTCCTCGCCGATGTTTTCATTGGACAAGAGTATGGTGGTCAACAAGATGCAGGAGACCCGCAATGAGTTCTCTGCAGCTCCGATTAAATATCTCATCATCGCACACTCCATGTTTGCGGAAAATGAGGACTTGATTGCTTTTGTGGAATGGAAACGCCGTTTGGGTTATATCGTGGAATTGGCCCTTACCAGCCACACGGAAGTGGGCACCTCCACCACCTCCATCAAGAATTTCATCCAAAGCCGTTATGATGCGGCTACCGCCGACGATCCCGCCCCGACATATCTTCTGCTGATCGGTGACGTTGCCCAGATTCCCGCTTTCACCGGCACCACCGACAACGCCCATGTCACCGACCTCTACTATGCCACCCTCACCGCTGGCGACCACCTGCCCGACCTTTACTACGGCCGTCTTTCCGCCACTAATAACACACAATTATCGAACCAAATCGAGAAAATTTTGATGTACGAGCAATATTCTATGCCCGATCCCTCCTATCTCGGCAATGCGGTGCTTATCGCGGGTACCGACAATAACTGGTCTCCGACTCATGCCAACGGCCAAATTAACTATATCACAAATAATTACATGAATGCGGATAATCCGCGTTATACCAATGTGATGGCGCATCTCTACAATTGCACTTCTCAAGCCGCCCAGATCCGCAGCGAGGTGAGTGCCGGCGCTGGATGGGTGAACTACACGGCACACGGCAGTGAAACTGGCTGGTACCAGCCTGAATTCTCCAACTCGCAGATCGCCTCTCTTCAGAATACCGACAAATATGGCCTTTGGATTGGAAACTGCTGTTTGACCGGCAAGTTCCAGTATAGCGAGTGTTTTGCCGAGGCTTCCGTCCGCGC
>Ga0310696_10002117_pt1 | contig 27006 bp, 16 predicted proteins | sample AusTroGonzalo_MG_4_FD_203885 | JGI IMG/M metagenome (GOLD analysis project Ga0310696, IMG submission 203885) | Bovine rumen microbial communities from tropical cattle in Woodstock, Queensland, Australia - Gonzalo_02 (v2) (version 2) | ecosystem: Host-associated > Mammals > Digestive system >...
TGAGAATTTCTTCTGTAGTCACTTGTCCACATTGCAACAAGTCAATCATTCTAAATCCTATCTCCTGATATTCCAAAAATCGCTTACGCTGTGATATTGGAGCGTCATTTATATCCCACTTCTCTATGGGCTTACTAAAACTAAGAATATCCATCCTGCTTATCTCAACTGCATCTGGCAGATGCTTATGGTCAGGCAACTCTCGTCTTATTCGTTCACAAAAGCCCTCATAGTCGCCATTGGTATGCACTTTTAATTGCACCATAGCTCTGTAAACAGAGAACCACCAACGATTGGTTGTGATTGCCGACTGCAGTTGCTGTATTGCCCACGATACATGGTCTTGAGTAATCATTCTGAAATTCTCCATTTTCTTCTTCGCCTCCTCTATCTGTTTTACGCAGTCATCATATTCTACTCGCAATACTTCTCTATCCATATGAATCACTCGCCCTATCACCTCAGGATTATTCTCATCAATCATGCATATTGAAGCATATCTGGAGTTTCCCGGCACCAACCATTTCCTTCCATCTCTATCCTTAAAGTAAACCATAATATAACTACGTTCATTATATCTGATTAATACCACATCACCACTAGAATATGGCGTGTCTACTCTTATTCTCAGCCTATCTCCACGTTGAATGTGCGCCTCAATCATCGATTCGTCAGGCATCTCAGCCTCTATTATAAGCGACTTTCGCGATCCGATATCTTTTGGCAATCCTTTAGAACCAGGCCCATCTTCGCACGCCGTTAGTCCATTGCAAAAACTCCAATGCTCTCCACTTTCCGTATCTACAAGACACGGACAAAAACAATCCTCCGCCATTTGGTTTAGAAGTTTGTTAAGTCTTTCCTTAGTCATTATCCTATCTTTATACCTTATTAATATAATGAGCAACATGCTCTTTCGGAGCGCAAAGATAATGCTTTTCCTCAAGATTACAAAGGCTTTTCGCAAAAATTGTGTTAGCGTTACACTTTTATTTCAAAAACGTTTGGTATTTCCAAAAAATAACAAGAGTTCTTAGAAAGAAATACATAGACATAGGGCCCGCAGTGATGCGCGCCCTTTATTTTTATCATTCAAAAACCATTTATTCTTGCCTAAAGCTATCCAACTTACCATTTTCAAACCTGAAGGTCAAGTCAGCAAAGCCTTTATCCTTAACTTTATAAACAATCTCATTAATAATGATACTGCCAATAGAATAGGCTTCCGATTCATCTGGTTCGCCCAAAAGCAAAATCACCGAATCTTTTGGCATACCAAGATGTAACGTTACATTACCCGTTTTAGTTACAACCTCAAATGGCTGAGATTCTCGTTCTGGAGTATCAGACACGACGCAAATCGAATAGATAACAAACAGAACGGCCAATAACACCATGCCCAGACAGCCAATTTTAAAACATCCGTTAACTTTAAACATAAGCTCTATATTTTTTAATTATTCCTCGTTAGTGGTTCACAATATGTCTTATTCACTACCCTATCTCTCATAAGCTTCATATCCGTGAAGTTTCTGGAGATATTTTGTATTAGTTCAATATAATTATCATGATCCTTATCTTTCTTATGATAATATGGCTTGATCGATACGCAATTCTTATGTTCGAACAATGTATTTAATAGAGTTCGATCAGAGTTTCCGCACGAATGTCCCATAATAAGGATTTGGTACGGTTCCGATTCTATAAACGATAGCAACTTACGATAGTTATCAGCCTCAAGATACTTTATCGACTTCATATTTCCCAAGAACATGTTTTCGTTCTTATCAACTATCGATTTATAGTTATCGTCAAGTTCATCACCATAGCCGAAGATGACACTTTGCGGTTGTTTCAAATCGCCATGAATCTGGTTGACGGTAAAAATATCAGTTTTCTTACAGTATAAGTCTGCAGTATGAGTATAATTGAAGTTCAGCAGCATAATGTGGTTAGGCAACATCAACTCCATTGGAGGTTTTTCCTGGTTCAGTATATCAGGATTCTTCTCATACTCAACTCGATAATCGTCAACACATCCTTTCGATAAGCAACTAATTCCATACAGCTCCGACAACCATCTCCAATCAATATCTTCACGCTTAAAAGCTGATTCTATATGTTCTTTTAGTGCATTCTGCCCACCCAAAGAGATATCTGAAGTTAAGAAGACGTCATAGATTTTTTTTCGTATTTCATCTTTTGCTATTTTGTCTGATATCTCTATACTTTTTAGATACTCCACCAATAGGACCTGCAAATCATGAAGTTCTTTGTTAAGAGCGTCAATTTGAGACTCAGGTGAATTATCCAAAACATATTTTTTCAGTAGCTCATAATAATCGTTCTCAATATCTACCCAGCCTTTGGTTTCTATACTTTTATGAATTCTTTCAAAAAGAGGTGTCATTGTAGCCCGACAAATTCCCCTTTTACATAATTCCAAAAACAGCTCTGCACCGTTCTTCTCATAAAGAACAGATGGACCTTGCTCAAACAAGCTATACCAACTAGGAAAAGCATTAATTGTCAGTTCACACAATGGCGCTTTCGAAACCGTTGTAAAACACTTCCTTAAACCATAAAATCTACCATCCCAATACCAATAAAAGAAGTCCTTATAACTGGTCTTGAGTCCATGCGCCAGATCGAATCCGTTTCCTATGAGTACAAGTCTGTTCATTTCTGTTTATATATTTTATGCCGTAACCCAGCCGTAGCCTTGGATGGCCATGTCGATGAAATGATTCATTAAGAGGTTTGTCTTGTCTACAAACGATACCCTATCGTAGCTTTCAGGCAAGTCGTTATTCAGAGATATCTGTATGAGAGAGAATACTTTCTTTCGTGGCTGTTCGTCCTTATACCAGTCAACCACCAAGAAGTTATCCTTTTCGGCTTTCAGTTTCTGATAAAGGTTCTTTGCTGCCAAGATAACTTTCTGCTCTTCAGCTTTTGTCAGCTTCTTTCCTTGAATCAGCAAATCGTATATTTCAAGTTCCTCTTCCTCCAATCCAAGGTCTGTAGAGCGTCCTTGTTCTTTCTTCAATTCTTCTATCAGCTGCAGTAGCTTCTCGTAATAATCCTCATTCTCGCTTCCACCTGCATTATAGCGATTTATAATACTCTTATAACGCTCAGCAAATGATATGCGAGTACAGTCTTTATTTATCATCTGCTTTAGCAACTGCTCGATAAATATACGAAGATCTTCAATCTCTAATGCCTTATATGGTGTAAGACTGATCTCTTTGCGTAAATCATCAACGTTTATCTTGCTCAGGTCAATAACCTTGCCTTGATGTATTACATAATCGGCATCATCACATACCTGATTAGTTGATGTAACACTTTGGTCAAGTTTCACAGCCATTCTAGCCTTGGCACGCTCCAGTTTCTCATCGTCTATCTGATTACAGAACAGTCCGTTGATATAACTGATTGGTGCAAATTTATCATTATGCCAACCACGTTCAAATATCTCTGGCTTGCTGGCATCATAGAGATTCATCAGCAGATTGCTTAAAACCTTGAAACGGTCTTTCCACTCGTCTTTCTCCAATATCCGGTTATATGCCTGTCGCAGCATTTCTAACCTATCCAGCGTATTCGACTCTGCAATTATATCTCCTATGTTTATGCCAAGCGTCAACAGGAATGCATCGCACTCAACTATGCAGTTATCTATATTGGTAATAAGCTGCTCAATGTTCTTAGCAGGATAATCACCCTCATCACCACCTCTTGATGCATAATCACTAAGAGCCTCCTGCATATACTTAAACACGTTAACATAGTCTACGATGATACCACATGTTTTGCCTGGGAACACACGGTTTGCTCGCGCAATGGCCTGCATCAGCGTATGACTCTTCATGGGCTTATCAAGATACAACGTAGATAGTGATGGAACATCGAAACCTGTTAGCCACATGGCGCATACAAACACCAGACTCAACCGGTCGTCCTTATCCTTAAATCTGTCTTCTATATCCTTGCCATCAGTGGTAATCTTATTCATCAGCTCTCTGTGCTTGGTAATGTCAAGCCCCTGCTTCATGAATTTCTCTTTCTCATCAGCTTCTTCACTTATTACCACAGCCATCTCTACGCGGTCCATATAGCCCAATATACGACTGTATTTCTCGCGTTCCTCCTCTGTCTTTGCTTTATTTCGCTGTTTTATCAGTTCTTTCTCTTCCTCTGCCCAGTAGTGCTGAACCTTGTCGTACATCTTAACAGCAGTGTACTTATCTACACTTACCACCATACCCTTTCCAAGGAAACCTCTTCGTGGGAAATGGTGTGCTATATCCTGGGCTATCTTATCCAGACGATCGTCACGCTTAATAACCTCGAGTATTCGCGATGAGCTGTTTTCCAACAGTTCCTGTTCTCTATCGTTCAGATTCTCATCTTCTACTATTTCAGCCACATCGGTATCAAGCCAATCGTTGGTTAATCCTACTTCTGGAACTCTACGACTATAGAACAATGGCACCGTTGAACCATCTGCGATAGCTTCAGCAAAGTTATACTCTGATACATAATCGCCAAACCACTGGTTAGTCAGTCGTTTTGAGCCAAGCAATGGTGTACCTGTAAAGGCTATATAGTTAGCGTTTGGCAAGCCTGTATGCATATTCTCCGCTAACTGCTTATACTGCGTGCGATGTGCCTCGTCAACCAATACAAATATATCGTTACGCTCTGAAAGTATTGGGTATTTCTTCTGCTTGTCATACTGGAATTTATGTATCAGCGTAAACAGCATTGGCTTGTTGCTCATCAGATACTCGCGCAACTGGGCTGAGTTCTTTGGCTGACATTCCTCCTTTTCGCCTATCACCTCCGAACGTACAAACGTCTTGTGTATCTGTGTGTCAAGGTCGTCGCGATCAGTTACTATCAGGAATGTAAAATTACCATGCAACTTACGCCTTACCTTCCTTACAAACATCACCATCGAGTAGCTCTTACCAGAGCCTTGTGTATGCCAGAACACACCTAACTTTCCGTTAAGTTCCTCACGACGTTCCGCACTCTTCATCAAATTGTTTACTCCCAAGAACTGGTGGTTCTTAGCTATAATCTTTACGCGTCGATTGTCGAAGAATATAAAGTTCTCGATGTAGTCTATCAGCCGTTCTTTCTTAAACAGTCCGTCTATCAGTATTTGTATTGATAGTCCGTGTTCTGCTATCTGGTCTCTATCCAGTTTTTCCTTCTCGTCGTCCGCACGGAGCCACTCAAAGAAGTATTCGTATCCAGCATTCCATGCGCCAATCTTGGTTTGCAGTCCGTTCGAAAGCACACAAATCTGATTCAAGGCAAAGATATTTGGTATATCCTCGCGATACGAAACCAGATTCTTATTATACGATTCCTCTACTTTTACGGTAGAGTTCTTCAGTTCGATAAATACTACAGGCAGTCCGTTTACAAACAGCAGCACATCAGGGCGACGATAACGATAATGTCCTTTTATCCACATCTGATTAACGCAGTGAAAATCGTTGTTCTCTACGTTATCAAAGTCTATCAGCTTTACTATCTCAAAGTCATCACCTTTAGCAGTGCGTGTGTCAACCCTCTTACCATTACGCAGTTGATTATACAGTCTGTAGTTTACGTCTATCATATCTTGACCACTATAGTCTCTACGATAGTCGCTTACTATATCGTTTATGATATCCTCACTTACGTTTGGGTTTATACGCTTCAGTGCCTTGCGGAAAATTTCTGGCAGTATGCATTCCTTCACACTGCTACGACCAGTAACGCTTACATCGTCCTGTTTCTCAACGCTTGGATCACATTCTATGCGCGTCCAACCGTATTCCGGCTGCGATAAGCGATTGCATATCGCCTGCTCAATATCGTCTTCACTGATAAAGGATTTCATATTGTATCTTAATTATATTATTTCCCAATGTCCGCCTTTGTCTCCACCAACACGACTGATCAGTCCGTCGGCCTTCAATTGACGTATAATCTTCTTGACACCACTTTCAGACAGGCCTGTTTCCTCCTGCAACTCGCGAATGGTGATAGATGGATTCCTACGCATAGCAGAAAGGATTTTCTGGTCACTTTTCTGTTTACTTTTCTGGTTACTTTCTTCCATTTCCTGCAAAGCCTGCTTTAAGCATTGCAGCATAAATGTGATGAAAGCAGTGCTGTTTGCTTCCGAGTCGCTCTTGGCAATAGCAGCATAATAGTCCTTTTGGTGTTCCTTTACGATTGTCTCTACAGGAATCCAAGCAAAGATTGGTTTCCACTGCATCAGCAAGAGTGTCTGCCACATTCGCCCCATACGACCGTTACCATCGGCAAAGGGATGAATGAATTCAAATTCATAATGGAACACACACGAACTAACCAGCGGATGCACTTTGGTTTGTTTCGCCCATCCTAACAAATCTGCCATCAGCAGAGGCACTCGCTGGGCTGGTGGCGCCATGTGGATACACTTCTGACCATCAAACACGCCAACACCACCTTGACGATAACGGCCATTCTCATTCACCAAATCTGTCATCATCAGCTTATGCGCTCTCAGCAAGTCTTTCTCTTTATAGGGGTTTAGTTCTAACAGCAGCTCATACGCATCAATGGCATTCTTCACCTCCTGTATCTCGTTTGGAGCGCCAAGCACACGCTTACCTTCCAATATTGCTGTTACCTGGTCTATAGATAGTGAGTTGTTTTCTATAGCCAGCGACGACTGAATAGTCTTGATACGGTTCTCCTTACGCAAATGGGGAGCAGGCACGTGCTCTGCTGTTGCGCTAAGATGCCCTACCTTCTCAGCAATATCTGCTATCAGCGACGTTATCTCGTCTGTTATTGTGAATGGTGGTATATACATGCCGTTATCTTATTATTCGTTTTATACTTTAACTTCGAGTTTACCAGACATCAAGCGCGGGAGCAATAGATCACGCTGGCGAGAGAGATGCTTATTTTGTTGAAGCAACTTCGATATCAATTGATGCAACTGATAGAATCTATCGTTTGCTTTTTCTCTGATATGTTCTTCTGGGACTACTACCAATATACGATTTAAATCCTTAGGATAAACATGGGGCTGGGCAGCACCTCTTTGAAGATTATCCACTACTGGTCTCATATTATTGAGCACTTCGTACACATAATAGATATACTTTGTTGATTCCTCAGAAATGAAAGAACAATCAGCAGCCCAAATATCTTCATAATGAATACTAATAAAGCCTGCATTTGCACCAGAAGAACTGATAGTTACAGAAGCCCCAAATACATTACTTTGATTATGAAAACCAGAAGGAGAAACACCAGCAGAAATTACAGGGACACTCCCTGAAATCATTTCAGATGCTGTTATATTCTTACCACGTTCAAACTTGCATATTGTTTTCAATTGCGCACGTTTCCACCCCTTTGGTAAGCCATTTTCAAACTCTGCATTTTCGTGGCCAGGGAAACGGAAGCGGACAAACCACTCCTTATAAAGATTCTCTGCCATTTGCTCCAACAGGCGTATGCGCTTGTTGTTGTTCTCTATCAGATTGTCATAGGTAGAAAGAATTGAAGCTACACAAAGTTGCATCTCCAAAGGAGGTAATTCTACCTTCATCTTCCTTAACGAAGTGAGGCTTATTGTTCTTTGAGCTGCACCTATAGCAAAACTATCTGCTTGAGAAAAAAAAGACTGTGAAGACATTGTATAATACAAATATCTTGAATCTACTATACTTTTATTCGGACGCAGAATAGCAATATGTCGCTGAAAAACAAACTTTCTGTCATCTTTTATAAGAACAGGTTTCCCAAACGACCCAACAACCGAATATAAGATATCACCAGGTTGAGCTTTTCGTATTTTATCAAGTTTTTCGTAATAATCTATCGGAACATATGCAGTATTAGAAAAATCCACCTGATTATCATTAATGTTTGATATGGTAATAAAAGGTATACCAGTATCAGATTTGGGTGGTGGCAGATGGTCTCCGTCAGATATACTTAAACAGCAATTATTTAATTTCCATTCCATACTCTATTCCTCCCCAAACAGTTCTTTATCATTTTCACTATGCTCCTGCTTATAGTGCTCCCTGGCAATAGCAATAGCTTTGTGGAGTTTCTCTGATAGCAGCTTCTTATCAGGCAATTTTGTATAATATTGCGCCACTTTAATGGGGCTCTCTTCATCAAGCATCAGGTACTCTACGTGCTCTGTATTACCCTCAGAACAAAGTATCAAACCTATCGGCGACTCCTCCCAAGACTTACGGTCGTTCTGATTCAGATATCGCAGATACAGGCGCATCTGACCCTCATATTCAGGTTTGAATTTACCAAGTTTCAAGTCTATCGCAACCAGCCTGCGAAGTTCACGATGGAAGAACAACAGATCGATATAATAATCGACTGCGTCAACGGTGATTCGCTTCTGGCGCTTGACAAAGGTAAAATCGGAACCGAGTTCAGACAGGAACTCCTCTACCTGACTCAGGATAGCATTCTCCAAATCCTTTTCAGAGAACACATCGGGAAGTCCCAAAATATCAAGAAAGTAGCTGCTACGGAACACCATATCGGGCAGCAGTTGATTCTTCTCCTTCGATTTTTCCAACTCCTTCTTAATTACCTCTTCAGGCTTACGACTCAGTGCGGTTTGTAGATAGAGTTGTTTGTCAATCTTATCATCCAGCGTACGTGTATCCCAATGTTCTGAGCTACTCATCTGGGCATAGAACTGGCGCTCGAGTGGATCTTTGATATACATCAGACTTTTCAAGTGGGTCCATGTCAATTGTCTCTGCGTTGCGGAGACAATATCTTCCTCTGAAAAAGTCTCCGCAGCGCGGAGACAATGTCGCAATGTCTTCTCACTCCATCCACTACCATAACGCTCTGTCAGTTTTACAGACAAGTTGACAACTACTTGCTTGCCATATTCTGCACGTTTGTTATAAAGCACATCTTCCTTGATGCGCTTGCCAACATACCAGTTTGTAAGGCAGGCTTCTGTATTTACATAAGTAGCAATTCTACTGCGTGCACCATCAATAATCTGGCACACATCATTGTAGAGTAGAGTCTCCTGTTGCGGTTCTATATATTTTATTTCGCTCATTGTCACAAACTATTATTTTATATCACTCAGTCCTCCCCAAACAGTTCCTTCATGTTCTTATCTATCTCTGCCTGCAACTTCAGGGCTTCGGCATTGAGTTGTGAGAACTCAGAGTGCAAGCCTCGCATAGTGTCAGCAAACTCAGCTTCGGTCATGCCGTCATCCTCGATGACAACACCCACATAGCGGCCTGCATTCAGCGAATAGTCCTGGTCTTTGATACCATCCTCGCCTTCGAGTTTAGCTACCTTGCAAAGACCTATCACATCCTGATATTTGCCCTCAGGCCAACGCTCCAACAGCCAGTCAACCTGGTCCTGCTGGCCTGCAGCCTTATACTCATCTATCAGTGCCCAGAAACTATCTGAGTCGCCCTCATAAAGGCGGCTGATGATACCTAGATTCTTTATCTGCTCATCAGAGAACTTACGATGCGCACGATCTACCTGAGTAAAGATGTTACGAGCATCGATAAACAGGATTTCATCCTTATTGGTGCGCTGCTTATTAAAGAACCACAACGTAGCTGGCAGCGTAACAGTAGAGAACATATTGCTGGGCAATGTTACCATCTGACTGATGATACCATCCTCAATCATCTTCTTGCGGATTTCCAGCTCCGAGCCGCCTGCATCGCTGGCAGAATTAGCCATTACAAGCGCAGCCTTTCCGTTATCGTTAAGTGCTGTAGCAAAGTAGCCTATCCAAAGATAGTTGGCATTAGGTACAGTTTCCTTTTTATCGCTGGCTTTCTTAGTAGATTTTGTCTTGTTGCGAGGTACTCCATAGGTATTAAAGCGCTTATCATCAATCACTCTATCCAGCACCACCTCGTCCACATTAAATGGTGGATTGGCCATCACATAGTCGAACTTCTCGAAAGCATCGTATGGGTCGCTATAGAAAGAGTTGGCCTCAGTTATCTCACCACGAACATTGTTCAGCAGCAGATTCATCTTTGCCAGTTTTACGGTATCGGGCTCTTTCTCAACACCATAGCAGCGGAAACGCATCATGTCGTCGCTGCTGGCATTATGCTTGTGCATATAGCGTGCAGCCTGAACAAACATACCACCTGATCCACAGGCAGGATCGAGGAATTTCTTATCACCAGTTTTTGGCTGAAGCACCTCAACCATATACTGTACTACGCTAGCTGGCGTATAGAAGGCTCCTCCACCCTGACCTTCGGCCAATGCAAAATTGCCAAGGAAATATTCGTAAATCTGACCAAACAAATCGATACTGATATCCTCGGGAATATCCTTAAACACGCGGACGATACGGCTCAACAGCTCAGGTTCTTCTTCTGGTACCAACTGACCATAAACCTCCTTAGGCAGCACACCCTCCATCTTAGGGTTCTCCTGCTCTATGGTTTCCATCGCCTTCTTTACAAGCACAGCCTTATGGGCATCATCTGGAGCATCGTTAATTGTATCGTAATAGGCACATTCTGGCAGGAAGAAACCACACTTCTCAATGGCAATATCCTTATATTCCTTCTCCATACGAGTACCCTTATACTGCTGGTATTCAGCATCTATCTCAGCCTTATGCTGTTTAAAAAGGATGTCAGCATAACGCAGGAATATTAATCCCAAAATAGGCTGGCCATATTTATTTGCCGCCAAATGTGCTCCAGCACGCAACATATCAGCCGAGTGCCAAAGATTATCTTTCAGAGTTTTGAGTTGTATATCTGTCATAAAATATTAAATCCAACCTAATTCTTTATACTTTTTAATTTTCTCCAAGTCTTCCTTTGAAGGCTGAGATTCTGATGAACTTTGATAATTATCGTATTGTGTATTCCAGTTATCAAGTAACCCCATAGTTTCGGAGGTAATAATCTGGTCACGATGCTCAATATTACCTAAAGTCCAATCGTTGTCGATACTTGTTACAAGAATACGAGTAACCTCAACATCCGACTTGATATACTCATCTTGTTTCTTCTTAAAATATCCATTGCTTGCAATGATATTAAGTTTCTTCTCGAATGGTGTTTTGTTACCAATATGTTCTACCATATCAACAACTACGCTTTCCTCTACATCTGGGAAGAATGATGATTGCCATTTCTGTGGCAGGATGTGCTCAATCTGCCAATTATCTGGCAACAAAGCTTCCTGATGATTATATGCATAAGCCTTAAGCAACATTCTTACAATATTGCGATGAGCTACCTTAATCTTATCCTTTACTAATGAGATATCGATTGGGCGGAATTCAAAGTCTGGATGCGAGTCCTTAACGATATTAGCGTTCAGTTTCATAATATCGCCTTTTACTGCATTAATAGTAGGACTAAGAATGAAACGAGTAAGCAACTCACCAATCAGCTTATTCAAGAACAGCAAGAACTCTTTATCGAAATTGGGTTCTGCACGATGAGCAAGATAATAGTTAATTACAGGATATTTCCAGAATTCATTTGGGTAAGATACCAGTGTATCTAAAGCCTTGCGAATCTTAGGATTATTATCCCAAGACTCTTCTGGTATGTCATGATTTGTATTTATAACTTTCCAAAGTCCCAAAACGGTACTAAGGTCTGACATCAGATTCTTATCGTAAAGTCGCTCACATTTACCTGCCAAGTAATATTTACGCACACCTGGAGTTGTAGAACTTACATCTCCGTCCTTAGCTCTAAGGTAAAACATGTAGTAATAGAACAAGCGCTGGATACTCTCGTTAGCATCATCAGCTTCTTTTTCAAGCACCTGCCATTTGCTAATAAACTCATCCTTTTCTTCCTCTTTAAGATTATTGTAAATCTTTGCCTTGAAAATATCAGCATCCGACAATGGTAATCCTCTATTGTTTAGTGTAGAGAATATTGTAAGCGCTGTGTCCTGGCTATCTGCACTAATAGGCAAAAGGATAGCCTGATTCAACAGGGCATAAATAAAATCATAAATCTGCAATGGAGATTCAGCACAATGCTGATCATAGAGTTTCTGAAACAGAAGATAATTCTTAGAATAATTATCAGTTGATTTAGGATCAGCCTCGCCAGTTTCAAGAATCTTTCGCAGGATTTCATTACCCTCGTTATCAACCACCCTCGATGTGAGGAGAATATCAGAGAAATCTACTTTGCCTGTAAGATTATCAGCACGCCAGATGGCAGGTTCTATCTTGCCAATAAAGTTCTTTGCAGCATCAGTATTTGCATCATCACCATTCACTAATTTAGTGTAAATGGCTCTGAGCAACAGAAACAACGAGGTAATTCTCTGCTGACCATCGATTATTTCCTGCTCGTTATCATCATTCTCGAAAGAAACTATGCTGCCTAAGAAATAGCTACCAGTACGTTTCAAACCTCCTATTGTGGTAGCAAAATCCCATATATCTTCAAATAGTGTTTCAATCTGTTCGTCTGTCCAAGCATATGGTCTTTGATACTCTGGTATAACAAATGGCTTAGTTCTACCAGTTGATAACAACTCAAGAACATTCTGCTTGTTTACACTTATTGTTGTTGCCATAAATAGTATTTTTAATTATTCTATGCAAAGGTAATCATTATTTGGGAAATGCCCAAATAAATAAAGAAAAAAAGTGCGCACAAGCATTATAAATGCTTTATTTACAAAGTTCCAAGTCGAGCTTAAAATGCTCAGGGTCGGTTTTCATCTGATAAATCTTAATGTCTGGATTCTGTTTCCGAGCAACATCAATAATATTTTTCTTATCCTCTTCTGTTATTCTAACGCCCAGATACACAGACTCAAAACATTTTTTATTGATAACAGGATAGTATCGCACTACCTTACTATCTACAATTTCATCTTTTTTTGGTTTTCTGGGTACTGAAGCCGGAATAAGACCAGGCGACGGATTTAATAGTGCCAATCTTACTTCCTGCTCATGACTCCATTCTTTGGCCTTTGTAGAAACTTGGTACCCCCAAAATCCTTTGTGGTCATTGAAATAATTAGGCTTTTTAATTATTTCATCATAATTAACTTCGAGTTCCAAAACTTGGTATAAAGATGAGAACACCATTTTAGGAAGATTGTCACGAAAAATATCCATATTAATCCCTATACAGATGCCCTTATGATTGTTGTAGTAACTCCACATTAATAATGAGTTATACACTTTTGAAAGGCTACATATCCATGTTGAGTTTCTCAAATTAGTCATGTCGCAGACTCCCTTCTCAGACAAAAAATCAGTCGGCGGCCATTCTATTCCGTTTTCAGTGATATACACTTCAGGTTCAGAATAGTCAAACAGAGCGGGATGACAGTCGAAAGGATCATTCAACTGTGTAGCATTTGTGAATTGAAGATTACTCTTCTTTAGCATCGACAATCCTCCCTCAACATCAAGGTATTTATATAGTCTGGGGACATTCATAATAAAAGCACTTTAAACATTATTTATTATTTCCAATAAAACTAAACCCTGTCGTCCTAAACTTTAGGAGTTTCATTGCATCATTGTATTGTTTGACGTAATCTACGAATGACTGAGTGGTAAATCTACACAATTCATCATAATTATCCTGAATATAATCCCACCAGTCTTCATTTAGTAAAATGTAATCATCTAATAACGCATACATTCCAGTAAAATCTCTTCTATTCGACTCCGCAATCACTTCTTGATCTGAGGTATACTTCACCCATGGTGATAAGAATCTGTAGGGAACATTCTTTAGCAATGGAGTAAGAAGTTTGTCTATACCTTTTGACTCATAGTGCATCTTGATATGATTCTCAACCACATTGCTTGTAGCCGCAGGAATTAGCCTTGTAGCTTTCTGTACAGACGAAAGATAACTTTCCATCATATCTGATTTTCCAAGACTTAGCTCATGCTCGAATACTAAAGGCCAAGCCATTGCAGCCATTCTGATAACAATATCCTTATAGGTTACAGCAAGTACATCATGCTCTTTAGCTAATGAAATTATTGCAAGGAACCAGAAGTATTTATAAGATGTTGCCTTCTTATCGAAAATAGTTTTGATAGAACTAAAGTCGGCCTCAGGCTCTGTTTCTGGCTTTTCATCAGCTATTTCTTCCACCTCAACTTCAGGGCCTTCTTCTACATCGATGTATGAATCAGCAGAAGGAACTTCAACATATACATCTTCAACATCAGTAAGCTCAATGCGCTCCTCGGTTTTAGTCTCCTCTACGATAGGCTCTTCTTTAATTTCAATTTCGTGGTCAATGATTATATCTTTGTAGTAAGGCAGTTCTTGCTTATAATAATCGAGTAATTCTGTAGGTACAATAATCTGTCTTAATTTACTACATTCAATTATTGGATAATAGCCAAACAGAACTTTACTCTTAAACTCGAGTTTCTTAAGATTATCACAATATGCGAAAGCTGTATCACCAACGTAATCCACATATTTTTCAATTACATATTGCTCTATCTCACTATAAAGGAAAGCTCTATTTTTAATAACTGTGCGACCATGATAATCTGCCCTGCTTGCAAGTTTCTTGCAGAACATTTCCAAATTAATTCGCTCTGGCGAAATTGTTTTTTCTTTAAATACTTCTTTTAGCTCGTCAGATATTCTCCCGCTATCCAGATAACCAATAATCATATTATAAATTGTAGAGAAATCCTCATCTCTCAAACAATCTATGATTATCCTATGGCTCTCTAGTGGCAAATATTTCTTATCAAAAGTGTCAAAAAAGAATTTTTCCTCATGTGCATATTTCAAGTATTGAGGATTGATCATCAAAGCTCTTAATGACAACACAAGATTCAACGATTTCAATATATTGTAATACAATCTATTCAGCCCTACAGACTGATCGTCTCCTAAGTATTTGCCACTAATATTAAAAGCATCTAAATCACCTAATTTATAATCTTTTTCTATTAGTGCCTTACGAACGTGATAATATAACACCTTCATAAAGTACTCATCGGTAACATTTTTCTTTACCAACTTAAATATCTCTATACTCTTATCAGCAGACATCTTTATCGATTTCTTTATGTTCTTTTCCCGAGTTATAATAAGAAGCTAACAGAGAGTCAAAATCACATAGTACAACATTACTATCATTTTCAGAAACTGATAGACCGTATGCTGTAGTAAGCAAATTGAATAGTTTTGACACCTTACTCTTGTCCTTAACAATTTCTTCTGCCCACAATTCAGCATCAGCAACTTTAACATCAGTAAATAAGTATATAGGGTTCGATATTTCCGGATAAGTACTGCCACCCCCGTTATATACAAGAATTCTATCTTTTAGAGCATCCAACAAGTTCGACTTGAATATGCCATGTGCTCTAACCAAATCGATTAGATTTTTCGTAAGGATATAAACTATTTCATCCTTCTTGCGATTGAATTTGTCGATAATCTCTTGGCTAGCGTTATTAATAAAATCCTTTTCAGAATATCCAAATCCAGACATCTCTGCGATATAATTCAAACCTCGAGGAATTGACCAATACTTATATATCTTAGGGATTTTGTTTCTGACAATAAAGAATGATATATCAGTGGTACCACCTCCAATATCAGCATTAAGGCTCATTCCCTCAGAGAGTTTTCCCCTAGAAGTAAGACCAATAAGGCTGGCATAAGCTTCAGGAAAAATATTTATCATATACGACTCTTTGTCATCTTCAGAGAATGATAGAATCTCCGTCTTTTTAACCAAATCATCCACCTTCTCATTTAAGAATTTACGCAAGTCATTAGAATACACCTCTTCTACCAGATGTATAGCACTTAACAAAATTCTAGTACCTAATTCTCTCTTTTCTTTATATGTTTTATCGTCAGTTGGAACACCCATATTTATTGCAAAGCCATCAGGATAAACATCTTCCAACAAGAAAAATACATATGCAAGATACCATACACATAAAATGTCGGAATCAAACTTGCCCACCCATGGATATTCTGCGAAAGTAGCCTGTTTAAAATTACGGAACAAATTACGCTCGTGATTATAAGCCTCCATTTCCTTGTCGTATTTTGCATGAGCAGCAGCTATCCTTTCATTAAAGCGCCCATCATCAATCTCATATTTTACCTTAAGCATCTTCACAATAGCGTTCATCGAGGCCTCTTTATCTTCATACGGCATGGAGTATTTCTCATAAAGAGCTTCAGCGTCTTCGTCTATCCTACTTGCATCCCAACGTTTTATTATTTCCATCTTAGGCAAAGGGAAGCCAGTTTTTTCATCCTTTGGGTCAACATACCCATAGGATAATGTGTCGTCCTTATTAATCTGGACCACAGATGGCAGAAAGTACTGCTCTACCCCATTCTGGTCGGCAAACTTGAAGAATTCGTATTCTGGCACACCGTGACCTTCATCAGGCACGCGCTGAATACATATCTTGGTTTGGTGAGTACCAAAGTCTAATCCTATCCTTATTTCATCCATAAGCTATACGACTTTAACAAGATTGATAGACTTAACCTCGTCGGTAACCTTTAGTTGCACATCGCGATTAATCTTATCCAGCTCATCATTTCGCTCTTGTATCAGATTCTCGAGAGTTTTTCTCATAGGTGGCAAAATACGCTCAGCCTTACTTCGCATCTCATCATCATTAAGCAAGAGAGCTGTTTCTATCAATTCTTCCTGATTCTTTATATTTCGTTTTGCATTAGCAATACGCGAATTATAGTATTGTTCAGTCTGTTGACAGCGCATCTTCTTGGTGTTTTCGATTCGCATCTGCTGGTCTTTGTGATAACCTTCTACATATTTATCAACTTCCTCCTTCAAGTCGTACTCTATGCAGTCAATCACATCTGGTTCTATTCTCAAATCCTCTGTAAATGGGGCATATCTGCCATTTACCTGTGCCTTACCCATAAACTTTTCGGCCAATTCGTGGTCTTCAACAATCTGATCCTCACGAAGGTCATATAATATGGGATAAAGAGAATCAGTTACAACAGGCTTGCCATATACCAACCTACTGACACTTATCTTGAATATTGCTAACAAATAGCATCCTGCCTTTATCTCTTCTGGCATTAGCGATGCTTTCATCTCAAAGAAGAATGTTCTACGCGACTTGTCGGCTGTCTTTTCATACATTGATACGCCAGCCTGAATAATAGGATGATAAATATTGATGAATGAAAGGCTCTTATCTTTGAAGGCTAGCTCCTGATCAAAGGTGATTTTTAAATCTAATTTATCCCTTATCTCTGCAATGTAGCTCGCAAACAGCCTCTTGCCGTCTTCGTCGGAAGGATAGTTGTCGTTTAGGAATTGTCTTAGAGCATTAGGATCGCTTTTAGGTATACGGAAGTAATAAACTCCATTAGTTTCCGACTCTTCCAACGAGCATGTTGTCAGGCAGTCCTTTACCAACTGTACTATGAACTTGTGCAATTCATTGCTGGTAACGTAAGCATTGTTGTTCTCAATCTTTTTTATCTGGCTCTGGAAATAATAGTCGTTGGTGAGAGTATTGGTGAGTCCTTTTTCCAACTCCTCGATAGTCTTCTTTTCGTTCTCAATGGCTTGAGCAATGTTCTTCTGTTTCCTTTCGACTTCTTCTATAGTGAGTTTATCTGAATAGTAGTCGTTCTGGATAGATTTCAAAGCCTGCTTAATGGATATTCGCTTTCCGTCCTGTTCTAACTCTTTATCGAGTATGGCCTCCAGATCGCCGATTGAGCTTCTGAAAATACCGATTCTCTCAAGCAGTCGATTAAAAATATTCTCAACAATAGTATCCATTACTACAATATTGTAGATATTGACTTTAGGCGACTCCTGACCAAATCTGTCGATACGACCAATTCGCTGCTCAACAACCATAGGGTTCCAAGGCAGATCATAATTTACCAAACAGTTACAGAACTGCATATCAAGACCCTCGCTACCAACTTCTGAAGACAAAAGCACCTCTATGCTACTATCTGTTCTAAACTGCTCAAGTACCTCGAACTTATTAATTTTCGAGTCACCATATATCATAACCGGATTATATCCAGCTTTCTTAAGCCTTATATTGAGATACTTGATGGTCTTCTTGAAAATAGCAAATACAATAATCTTTCTTTTGCCCTTACTAAAGGCGTCATTGATGATTTTTAATAATGCATTGAACTTAACATCATCGTAATCCTCAAAATCATCTATACCACTATCCAAGTTCTCATTATCACTTATAGTTGCCCAGATACTACTTGCCAATTGACGTTTTATAGTAACAAGGCCCCAAGCTCCAGCTTGTGGCCTGTCGTATTCATCATATATTACATCGCCTCCCTTACTTATAATATATTGTTTGATATAATTATCGAAATGCAGTTTTTCTACATCTCCTAAATCAACTCCATACGATACCGTATTTCGTTCTGCCTGCGACCAATCCTGAGTAACGTCAGCTTTTCTCGTTCTTGAAAATATTGTACTCATAGGACTCATCTCTGCAAGATTGTACTGTATCTTTGCTCTGAGTGTATTAGATTCCTCAGAAGAAAGGTCTTTTATTATCTCCTGATATATGGGATAATCACTAAAGTAGTCATTTATATTGACTTTAACAGCAGTCGAAACGTCGCCAATAGTGTTATAAGTAACCGCCTCTGCCTCTGTGAGTTGTTTCTTAATCTCAGTCCACTTCACACCGTCTTTCAACTGGCTCAAGGCCAGAACGAACGGTTCATTAAGTTGTGCGTTATTCTGGAAAACTTCCAGTCTGTCGTAAACATCAGGTTCAAGCAGATGCAGCTGGTTATAGAGGTTTTCTCTATTAAGCATAATAGGAGTAGCAGACATAAAGATTACACTATCGCCAAGAGGTATTATCTTTTCAGCCCCTTTGTACAATTGAGTTCCGTCATTACGAAGTCTATGAGATTCATCACAAACAATCATACTGAACTTTATCTGCCTTTCTTCAATGAATGCTATAAGTTTTTTATTATAAAGCTTCTCATAATTTATGACGGCCTTAACATAACCTGGGTGATGACGAAGTTCGTGAATAAGATGCTCAGTATCGTCGATATTAATAAAATCAAGACCAAATTTCTCATTAAGTTCTGTGGTCCATTTTTCTTTCAGAGCCATTGGGCACACAACAAGAGCATTACGGAATTCTCCTCTTGCTTTCAGCTCGAGCATTATATGGCCTGCTTCGATTGTTTTACCAAGACCAACTTCATCTGCAATGAGTACGCGCCTATTATCAGAATACAAGAACTTGAGCAAAGGCTTGAACTGATAAGGCTTGAAAAGAGTTTTAGAAGCCTTTAGTGATGAAATAGTACTGTTGTTGGAACTTCGTATTTTGAATGTAGTATTATCTTTTAGGTACTCAGTATAATGACCAAATATATTCTGGCGAACACGTTCAAAGGGATCGTTAAGGTTCACGTCCAACATCAAGTTGGCGCTCCGCTCAGTATTTTCCAATTCGCGATCGTCATACTTAATCCTATACATTTGGGTTCCGCGGTGAGGTGGCAATACTTTCACAACATACCCCAGCTCACCAGTACGGGTATTCTTCACTCTATTTCCAACTGCAAATTTACTCATCTGTTTTTAGTCATCGTAATATTAAATGCAAAAATAGTACAAAATAGCGAAACCACCAAATTTTATACATAAAAACATTAAAGCCAAAACATTTCCGGCTTAATCACACCAATCTTTTCGTCATTGTTTTCAGACCTGCATCATAAGTCAATGTCATCAAAGTCATCTTCAGGTGTGTAACGGTCGAATGGTTTGAACCATTCAGGCTTAATCTTGTAGAGAATGTAGAGCACTACAAATGTCGAAACAGCAACAACTATAGCTGCCTTAAATCCCAAAAAGAGGATTACAAGGAGCAGAGTCAAACAGAAAGAAGAAAATTTAGTCATATAACATAATCTTTTCTAGTAAAAATTACATAAAATCTTATTTTATCTCCACCAGCATCCCACTCACAGGATAGTAAATGAAGCGCTTGATAACCTTTTCGCCATTAGCTTCGAGGGCATTGGCATAGGCATTGAGCTGACCTGCATAGTGTCCTGCAAAGTGTGGTGAGGTTGGATCAGTAATGGCTTCAACCTGTGGGAACGACTTGTAATCAATAAGTATAGTACCTTCTGAGGTTTGATATACATAGTCGATGCTGCCAATCACAATAGTACCATCATCCTGCAATTGGCGGAATGGGCGCTCATGATATACTGCCAAAGGCTCTCCGAATTCGCTCTTGAGGAAATTCTGAAGATTGTTCCATGCGCGGATCACTTCATGCGCATAAGGTAGAACTTCGCTCATGCCATGAGAGCTTATCAGCTCTTCAACTTCATCCTTATCTAAGTGCTCGATGGCTGCATAGACATTATGGATGCAGTCGCCTACTGATGAATATTCACTTCCATGCAACTTGCCTGATTCAACTTTTATAAACTCCTCACTACGATAAGTTACATATATATTGTTTGACTTACCTTTAACTCCACTTGGTGCAATAGTGAGAGGACCTGCATCTGATGGTTTATCAGAATGATAGTCGAGCTTACGATACTGCTTAGGGGCTATGTCAGCAGGTACATCTTCTGATTCTGTTGGGAATTGTGACTTCACAATATTAAATGTTACACCTATGCCAAACATATCGCCATTATCATTCCAACCTGCATTGGGCAGTCCTGACTGAACAAGCCAATCAAGTTCCTTATTCTTAAACCATGGTACGATGGTAAGCACCTCTTCTGCACGAGTCATACCTACATAGAGCAGACGCGCGCTTTCTTCCCTGCAATGTCTTTCTAATGCAGCATACTGTTCAGTAGAGAACAGCTGCTGAGAGATACTGTCAGGAACATTCTTCAAAGTGCCGAATATCCAAGGTAACAGGCGGATACACATGGTTGGATAAAGATTGGTTGCAGATGGCAATTCTGGATGGAAATGGTGGATGCCATAGAACTCGCGACTAAGAATATTTGCCTGGTCTAAGTTCTCATCCAACAGTGCGAACACATATTTCCATTCAAGGCCTTTTGAGCCATGATAAGTAAGCAACTGAACGCCATTACCTGTGATAGGTATCTTAATTTCGTTCTCGCTTAGGAATGCAACAAATCCTGAAGGTGTGGCAGGCTGGGCAAGTTCACTGCTGCGTTTCTCATATTCTTTAGCTGCAGCTATCAGTGCTTTGACATCTGTCATACTCTCCTCGATTGGCTCTGGCCAGCGTTCCATCACATTCTTCACATCCAGTTCAACAGCAAGGGTTTCCATAAGAGCACCTATGCCTTGATACATAACACTTGGGCGCAGGGCTTTTACTCTGTTTATCATCTCTGTATCATCAAGCCAAGGCTGTCTCTCGTCTTTAGGAGTATTATCGAACTCCAACTTGGAGTCGATGATAGCGCCTACGCCCATATTATCTTGTGTGAGATAAACAATCGAGGCTTTGGCCAAGTCATCATGCGGATTGACAGTCAAAGCTGTAAGAGCCATCATCAGCTGGCATGCTTTGCTTTCTTTATTCAACAAAGTCTCACGGTCGCTCTCGATATGAAGATTGGCTAACTCGGCCTGAATATCGTCAAGATCCCTACCCGTTCTACCAATAACTGCAATGTCTGATAACTTAACATCTTCCTTATCGATAACATTCTTGATGTATTGAGCCATGTCGACAACGCTTAATCTTGGCGATCTTGGGGTTCTCCTGTTTTCAACATCCAAATAGCGCAATGGATTCTTAGCCCTATCCTCCAGCTTAATCTTAAACTTCTCAGGATGTAGCGCCATGGCTGATTTCAATGGAACCAACTCTTCTGTATCGTCCAAGAAAACAGGGCGGAAAATCTCAATAAAGGTCTTGTTGCAGGCGTCAACCAATGTTGGTACGCTACGCCAGCTCTCCTTAAGAGTTTCATATCTGCAACCATCTTGGCCCTTCTTTTGTGCGATGGCATCAGAAACAGCTTTTGTAAGTAGCGTGTCACTGCCTCTGAATCCATAGATGGCCTGCTTAGTATCACCAACCCAGTAGCTCTTCTTAACCACGTTGGCCAGTGCCATGAATACCTTTACCTGAATAGGAGAACAGTCCTGGAACTCATCAACGAACAAATGGGTATAAGTACGTCCAATCTCTGCAGCTACATCATCATCCTTAAGCAGATTGTACATATAGTGCTCAATATCACAGAAGTCTACAATACGCTTGTTCTTCTTATATTGTGTATATTGCTCTCTCCATTCTTCAGCCAGTCGGAAGATGGTTTTTATGTACTTCTCCTGAAGGTCGTATACCTCCTGACTGCACCATAAATCTCTTGCTTTCTGTCTGGCATCATCAAGGATGGATAAAGTAGAATTGTTTAATCCTGAAGGGGCTTCTTTAAAAATACGACCAATTTCTACCCACCACTCTATATCATCCATATACTGAAGGACTCGCTTGAGCGATGCAATAGAATTAAGGGTTTTTGTCTTCTTTTCTGACTGACCACATCCTTCAGTTACCAACTGCATAGCTTCTAAAACTGCTATACGCTGGTCAACTTTTATATGGACATGAATGCCATTACAAAGCTTTTGAAGAATATCTAACGATTCCTTTATACTTGAGGCATAATCAGTAATATCGAAACTGAGACTCTTCTCTACAATCTCCTTCAGATGGTTTTTCCAATAGTTTTCATTTGGCTTTGAATTACTATCAACGATGTTGAAGGACTTGCGGAAACTGACAAAGAATTTCAAATCATCATCAGATGGAACATTAGCGATGCTTTGGTTGATGTATGTGGCCTTAGCACTGTCGTCCATCACGCCTTGTTCATAAGCCAAACCTATCGCATACCAATACTTCTCAATAAGACTTGAAGCCACACTATCGATGGTTCCAATCATGGCATTATCGAGTCTTGAAGCTTCTTCGAACTTGCCCATCTTATAAAGCTCGGCTTTGGCTTTCTCTCTGAATTCGTCAGCAGCTTTTACAGTGAATGTGGTTAGAATAACCTGCTCTGGCTCTATATGTTCAGGATCATCTTTCGGCCTTGAAATGAGGTCGGCAAGCGTGGTGGTTAGTGTATAGGTCTTACCACTTCCTGCTCCTGCGCTGATATATGTTATATTCTTCATTGTACGCCCTCCTATTCTTTAAACAGCCCAAAATTACTAAAGCCATAAACCTCTTTCAAAGTCTCATCGTCATAGTCGGACTTCAAGGGGAAGAGATTATAGGTTTCTGTATCATTGAAGTATGCCAAGTCTTCAAGCTTCATTCCTTCAGCCATTTCAATCTTGCCAGACATTATTTCATCACGACGATAACGATAGGATGCCACTATCTTGCTGATTATATCGCCCTTCACGCCATCATCAGCCAACTCAATCTTCTTGGCCCAATGGCTCTGGAAATCCTCTGTGCTAAACAATCTGCCTATAGGCATAAGGAAGTAGGCAGTTGGAAGTACATGGTCATCAGTAAGCTCGCCTAACAGATTGGCATAGATAGCCAACTGCGATGAACGGTTCTTCTCTAACAGGCTCTGATAATAGTTCTTTGAGCTTGTCCACTTGAAATCAAAGATAACATGCTGCCCATTATCATAAGCCAGAACCATATCAGCAAAGCCATGCATAGACGGAGTTACATCATCAGGAGTTCCCAAGGTGTTTCCATCAAGCTGCATCTCACAACCAGTTACATGCAATCCGTTTTTCTCTATTATATCAATAAGGTGATCGATACATTCATAAAGCAGCTCATAAAGCTGGCGGCGCTCGATGGCATTCTCATTTAGCAACAAGATTGCGCCTTTGGTTTCAATCATCTTATCAAACACTTCCTTGTAATTGGCTTCAACACGCGCCCTTATAGCTGAAGGATAGCCACTCTGCACGTCTCCTGGAATGTAGAATAGGTGCTGAATCACAGCGTGTGCCACATTACCCTTGGTCAAAGCTATATCTCTAAGGGCACTCTGGCCGTTATCACTGATATTGGCGATATTCTCCATTGCATAGTCCAAAGGATTCTGCATCAACTTGTCTAACGATGTAGGGCTCTCATGCTGACTCCATCGTATCAAGTCTGTTTTCTTAATTGTAGAGTAATATCCGTCACAATCTACTCTGGTATTATCTGTCAAAGCTTCAACGTCGACATAACATTCATCTTCAATCTTTGGATTAGAGGTGATCTCCTCATGGTTCTTCACCTGCTGCTCAATACGCACTATCAACGGATGCTTTTTCACTATTTCATTGTTCACAGTACCTATCGTTACCAGAGTTAACTGCTTTTGGCAGAAATGTAATGGCATCAATAGCGTCTGAAGTTGCATTTTGCGCACATCGTCTTGATTCCAGAATCTAAGATAGTCTTCTAAAGCCTGCTGTTCTGATGGAGTCAAGAAATCAGTAGCAGGCTCCTTCAACTCGAAATTATATAGGCCAGACCACAACACCTTGTTGGCCCTTGCAGCAATCTGGCCAGGTTCTGAAACAGTAAACCTTGATGTGGCCTGTGCGCCATACTGGGGGAACTCAGAGCTTTTATAGAGACAAGCCATGTGTTTCTCAATCTCAACATATGGCAATATATCTGTTGGCTCAACATCATCTGTCAAACTCTTAAGTATATCGCACAACTCTGCAAGTTGATTAAGCTGCGAAATTCGCAAATCATCACCATCCTTCTCTGTTATCATAATTGTGCGTTGACGACTCCATGCTGAAAGCTCTGTCAGGAACAAGTGGAGTTTCTGAGCAGTCAAAGTATCTTCGCTACCACCATCAAAATCAGGCAGGAATACTGATGCTTCAAAACGTCGCCTGCTCAGCTCTTTCTCATCTAATGGCTCTCCTTTTTCGGAATCAATCTTTCCCTCGATCCAATCTTTCACCAGATGGTAGCAGTCGTTATTGTCTGCTTCTGTCGACTCTGGCATCCAACCACCATTTCTTGCAAGACGCTCAGCAAGACGGTATCTGAAATTATTGGGCAGCGGATGGATTGGAGCATATAGCCATTGGAGCAAAATGCCAATATTAAGTGGGCGCGCCATCATGCCAACGCCAGTAAAGAACAGCTGGATAATCTGAGGAGCACTATTCTTTGCGATAGAGCCTGTTACAGGCTTTCCCATCATATGCAGGAAGTTATCTGTAAGCTTATTATTTGGCTGTATAGTAACGTCATAACAGTCATCATCCATCATCGAGAGATACTCTTCGGCTTTCATGTCATCCTTAAAGCTCCATATCTTTACGGAATCGTCTGCAGGGTCAAGCTCGATACAATCCGCAGTATGCGAAGTAAGCAGCCTTTTTAGTTTGGCAAGATTGTTATTTTCTACGACCTCTGGTGTACTGATTTGCTCTATCTGCGCGCCATCTGCTACAGCCAAATCGAAGATTTCCTTAATTACAGGGTGCAATAGTTCTGGATCGAAAGGCATTATAAAGGTTATATCTTTCATCATACCTTTCTTCTGCTTCAATCTTCTTACGATAGACTTTATACGAATACTGTCATCAGTAATACCTGTTTCAGCGAAATATTCCTCAACTCCTTGTAAAGCCTTCAGTCTGGGACTTGGTGCTGGAGTCTCCTTGCTCCAACCGCATATTGCCAGCGCATCACGCCATCTCAGCATCTCGCGACTAGTAGCCAGAGGTGACACCTTATAGCTTTCGTATAATTGGTTGTCAGTATCCTTTCCGTAAACTTTCATATATCTACGCACACACTTAAAATAGGTAACGAGCCTTTTAGACTCATTCTGCTTGCATATGTGTAGACCAAGACGGAGTTGGAGAAATTCTAATAACCCTTGGATTTCAGTAACATATACATCCATCATCAAAGGCTGTTCCTTCATTCCGAGGTAGGCCTTACCGCCAAAATAGTCAAAACTGAAGAATACTTTCATATAGGTAAGTAGATATTATTTTATAGGTAACGTAGTGATTATTTATGGAGTCTGGAATTATCAGGCAGTATAAGGGTCATTGCCTTAGAGTCTTCTGAGAACAGGACTTCACTCCAATACTCTCGTCGCGCCTCTTTTTCAGCCTCGACTCTTTTCTCTTCTTCTATCTTATTCTTCTTGGCAAGCTGAACTCTATCTATCTCTTTTACAAGGTTCTGACATGCTCGAATCAACTCGTCTGAAATATTATCTTTGTTCATTTGTTCCTCCTTTATTAATTGATGTTGCAAATATAAGAATTATTATATATAGTTCCAAATAAAAACGTTCTAATTTTTAGTATTGACGTTTATCAAACAAGATATGCCATAATATAGTACCAATAACTATTGATGGTATGAACCACCAAGGGGTGACACAAAATCCAATGAATAGTATCAAAATAATCCAAACCCAACAACCTAACATAAGCCCAAAAATTTAAATTAAACATTCAATTTTGGGGCAAATATAGGCGGAGGCTGTCCCATAAGTCAGGACACCCCACTCGATATTAACCTCAATTAAGAATAAAAGGAGTGATTTAACAGATGTTTAGAAGGAAATAATCCAAAATATCGACCATTTTCTCTGATGTAAAAACAAAAAAAGTCCCAAAATACTTGGAACTTATTAAAAGATTTCATATCTTTGTACCGTCAAAGGTTCGCTTTTGGCTATCCGGGTAAGTTTCCCGAGAGGGCAAGCCGTATACGTATCTTTGCCGAAGTAATATAAACAAAGATGAATCATGACATATCTAAACCAGTTCCACAAGGAAGTAACGGAGCGCAAGATGCGGAAAATAGCCGCATCGCAGCAATCGCCAATGAACTCGAACGACTTTGCGCAGTACATGAAGCGCAACCTGGAGATTGCCAACAAAATGTAAGCCGTTTCGAAACAGAGCAGCGTGCCGCTGAGAAGATGGCCAAGG
>Ga0310696_10002118_pt1 | contig 26998 bp, 40 predicted proteins | sample AusTroGonzalo_MG_4_FD_203885 | JGI IMG/M metagenome (GOLD analysis project Ga0310696, IMG submission 203885) | Bovine rumen microbial communities from tropical cattle in Woodstock, Queensland, Australia - Gonzalo_02 (v2) (version 2) | ecosystem: Host-associated > Mammals > Digestive system >...
GATGGGAGGACTTTCAAACAGTACACAAAATCTATGAGCATCTGTCCGATAAGAACCGCCAGGAGGCCGCAAAGAAATTCTCCGCGTTTTTTAAAAATGCTGATAATAAAAATGCTGATAGAAAAAAGCCAGCAAAATAAGGCACTTTGGGAACATTTACAGGGGTTCAAGTCCCGCCTCGCGCACCAAAGACAGGGGGTTTAAAAAGCCTCCTGTTTTCTTATGTTTTTCGCAATTATGCCCTGTTTTCCTTGGCTTTTTGAGATTTTTGCTGCATTACATTTGTCATGTGATTTTGCGTTTTGTAATGTGCCAAATTACATATTTTTCAGCAAATTGCTGATGAGAAAATGCTGATGAAAGGGCGGGAGGTAATTCCTCTCGCCCTCTTTTTGTGTCAGCCCTGTTCCATCTGCTGAATCATTCTCTGAATGCTCTGCCTGGTTTGATCGTCCGGTGCGCTTTCCATCAGGTCACGAAGTTCCTCAATGTACTCATGTTTCGCATCGCCTCTGGAGTAGCCACGATAGGATCTGTCGCCCCTGGAGTATCTTCCCATGCTGTCGCGTTTGGCATACTGCCCGCGTCCTCTTGCGCCGGACATGCCTCCGTCATAGTCATCTCCACGGTAGGAGCGCCGATCATACGGTCCGCCGTCTTCGCTGTATCCGGACTCTTCCTCGTCTTCATATTTCCAGATGCAATGAGCATCCTTTACGATGTCCATCAGCTTGTACACGCTGTCGATCTCCTCGCGGCTGCGGAACTTTCCGTTCTGCACGATTGCGCTGAACTCATTGTCCACAAGCTTAAGGATCCCTTCAATGCTTTTCATGGTGCTTCCCTCCTTTCCCGCTTAAGCGGCTGCGGGAGGCGGATAAAGTCCAAGAAAATACTGAGTCTGCGCGGTCAGCGCATTCTGAATGTAGTTGTTGCTCTCCAATGCATTGATTTTGTTGTTCAGCTCAACGATCTTCTCGTTCTTGGCATCGATCTTGTCCTGGCACATCTTGTCGAGGATCGCCTGAGTCTGAGACTGAATCGCCGCACGAGTCGCAGCACCTTCCGTTGCAACGATATTCTGCGTCTGCACGGTAGCAAGACGGTTGTCACAGCAGCATTGTGCAAGCTGTGCCTGAATACCGTTCACGGATTCCAGGATGCTCATCTGTGCGCCGTTGAAGCCACTACAGATCTGAGACGAGAGATCACCGAAGCCGGATGTGATTGCGCTCTGGATGCCTCCGATCTGAGTGCCGAGCATCTGATCGCGGAAACCGTCATTGATGTTCTGGCTGTTGTTCATCCATGGGTACAGACCATCAAAGCCGAACCCGCCGCCACCGAAACCACCGGAGAAAGCGAGAAGCAGGATGATGATCCATGCCCAGTCTCCGCCGAAGCCTCCGCTGAAACCGCCGCCGTAGCCGGGAGTGACCGGCATGCTGAAATTCATTCCTTCGTCCATTGTTTATTTTTCCTTTCAAAATATATTTATCCACTACCGACTATGGCCACTCGCCAGCAGATAGATACACTTGAAAGTTGCAACCAAACTTGCAAGTAAGTTGCAAGTAAGTTGCAAGTAACTTATAAGTTAATAGGTATAATTCTACCTAAATCTCTGTGCCATTTGATAAGCATTGTTAATTTGCTGCTGGCTGACCTGTCCGGTCTGCACAAGATGATTTAAAATCGCTTGCGGATCATTTATGGCAATGCCCTGCGGAAGATTGAACCGTCTCTGCATCAGAAACTGCATCGGGTTCGCCTTTAACTGCTGAAGCATCCCCATCATGTTCATCGGGTTATTCATCATCGTCAGACGCCTCTGCTTTCTTTGATGTGCGCTTCCGTCCGGAGATTCCGTACAGATCTCCCTTGATCTGTTCCACCTCTCCCGTAAGCCCCTTCATCACAGCCAGGATCTCGCTCAGTTCTTCTTTTGTGACATATGCGGGCGTTTTCACATCCGCAGAAGAAGATGCGCTCTGAGCCGATTCTGTGCGTTCTACGAGGTCATAGATTCTGACGCTCGGCTTCCCTGTCGCGTCTGCCGTCTTCAGATAGATCACTTTCCCGCTCTGCTCCCACAATGCGACCGCGCTGTTCGGCACAACTGGGTACATCTGTGCTTCCTGCAACCCGCTTACCCAGATGATACCGGAGGTCGCCGGAGTCTGCGTCTGCTGCTGAGGCAGAGGGTTCTGCCCGTACTGATAGGTCTGCGGCAGATACGGATTGTACTGCGGCAAATACGGATATCCTGCCATGTTCAATCATCCTTTCTGTACCAGTAATAAATCGGGACATTCATACTGCTGTCCCAACTGTCATACAAAACTCCGTCAGAAACCGTGGCCACATGACCGCTGCTCTTCAGGATATACACGCCGTGCGGGTAGTCTTTGCAGAACTGCTCAACCGTGTAGCACTCCGGGCATGTATTTGGTATCACTTCCCTCCGGAATCCTTCCTCGCGGAGAGCAGAACCCCACACGAGATCGGACGATATTACATCGCCCATGAGATACCCGTTCAGGGCAAGCCGCACGTAGGCTTCCTCCCATGTCAGATCGAGTGCTTTTGCGATGGCTCGGACAGAGCAGTCGCCAGCCCCGTCAGTCCTGACCGGATTCGGATTGTAGTATTCCCACATCTCATTTCTCGCTTTCCTGCGGCTCGTTTCCAACCGGGAACAAGTCATCGTCCAGGAGCATCAGCAGCTCGTCATTGTCATAGCTTTCCATGCGTTTCACGATCCTTTCCACAATAAAATTGTATAAAAAAATCCCACCGTCTACGAGCAAATAAACGGCGGGTGAAAGATTCAAAAAAGTCTTATAATCGGCTGATCAGGAGATCCCTGTATCGCTTGCATACATGCTTCACATGCTGCGTGGAGTAGTTTGTGTTCTCTGCGATCTGTTCGTAGGTCATCCCCTCGCAGTACCGTAGCTTCAGCATCTTCCGGTAAGTTGGATTGATTACATATTCGTCTATGACATTGCACATGTCGCTTCTTCTGTAGTCAGGCATATAGACACCTCCAAAAATGAATATGCCGCCAGACAACTGCAAGAATGTCTTATCCTTAAACAGTTGAATGGCGGCTTTGTTTTTTGGCGGCTCTGTTTTACTTTCATGCTAACTTCCACGCTCAAACCAAGCGCGAAAGTAACCAAAATTTAGTTACATGTTTGCATATTATCGAGAGTGCAAACTTACATCGTAACAATCATTTCCTTGTGATCACCGCACAGCGTCAGCTTGTTCATGCAGAATGAAGGCGGAAGCAGCATCATTCTTGCGGCATAACCGCCGTAATCCAGCCAGCTCGTGGCGACAACCACCTTAAACGGCTTGACGCTCACCACATTGTTTCTTGGGTCGATTACGATCTTCCCCGGCTGTGTGGTCAGCGGTTTGTGCGTGTGCGAGGAGATCAGCACATCCATCCCGTCAATCGCATATCCGAACCTCTCGTTCCGGTTCACGGATGCTCCTGTCAGGATTCCCCCGCCCGCCCCATGCACGACTACGATGGTGTAGGACGGGCGGAAGTACCCGCAATGGTTGTGGTCTGGATCTTCTCTGCCGAGCTGTATCTTCAGGAACGCGATGTTCTCCCGGTACAGGTCTTCGGTGTCAAGCTTTGCCGCGATATCGTAGACAGGATCGTCATCCGCGTCCTTCCCGCTTCTCCGCTCGTGATTTCCGGGCAGGATGCACAGGATTCGGTCTCGCACGGGTTCCAGTATCTTTGCCATCTCACGCTTTTGCTGCGATGGACTCATCGTGGCGCGAAAGCAGTTTGTCACCGAGCTTTTCGTTCCGTTATCGATCAGGTCTCCGCTTAGGATCAGATACGTGTTCGGAGTCTCCGCAACAGTTTCTATGAACTTGATGAACTCCTACTCCCTGCACCCTGGGCTTCCGAGATGCACATCAGCCACGGGATAGATCACGATATCGTGACCTCCCATGAACTGATGCTGGATCATTTCAAAATCGGGCAACATCCGATCACCCCTTTGGTTTAGTCTTCAGTCACCTCATGTTTGCCCTGCACTTTGTTGTACTGAGCGGTGCTGATCCCCAGGAGAGCGCCCAAAAGGGTGCATACAATCGCCGAGGTCTTTGCAATAGGCTCTGCATAAGGCCAGCCCCATACCGCCGCAAGACCGACATAGGCAGTCGTGCATGCCGGGATCACGATCATGACGATCCATTTCAAAACATCATATACTCTATCAGGCAGTTGCATTATGTCATTCTCCCTTCCATTCGATCCAACCTTCGATCCACATCTTCCATGTGTGTCTTAATGGCCGGAATGTTCTCTGAAAACATCCGGGCATATTCGTTATGCGCTCGGATGTCTCCGTTCATCACATCCATCTTCGTCTCAATGACTGCAATCTTCTTGTCCATCTCTATGGTCTGCTTTTTGTTTTGCCCGATGATCGTCAGAATAGAGATGAGCAAAGAAACTCCTGACGATATCACGACTGCAACAATCGTTGCTGTGGTCTGGCTCATGTCAACCACCCCTCTCCATCAACTTTGTCCATGTTCCGTCTCCTACTATGCCGTCCCATTCCTTCTTGTTGTTTGGGAATGCATACTCCTGAAAGTCCTTTACGGCATCCGTCAGAGAATCCGTCCACACACCGTCCACGGGAACTTCATAGCCGCGATTCAGGAGAAGTGCCTGAAGCAGCCAAATCTCGTCAAATCCTTTGCAGTTTTTGTCGATAGTTCTCAGGACGAGTTTGTGCGATGGAGCCGGTTCGGGCTGTGGTGCAGGGTCTGGATCATCCTTGTCCCATGCGTTCAGATCTATTTCATATTTGATGCTGTTTGCATCCGCGAACCTCGCATCGATGTTGTTCACGGCTGGTCTCTCATATTCGCGGCAGATGCGGCTCGTGGCGGTAAACACATCGTTGGTGTTCTTCAGGAATTCATACAGAGCCTTGTAGTCCTTCTGAAGCTCCGAAATCGCAAACTCTGTCTGCATCTCCGCGTCATCGATTGGTTTCCCGCTTGCTTTCCAAAAGTCCCATAATGCCGCCTGTCTTGTCGGATAAGTCCATTGCGCCAGGAATTTGCCGACCCTCCCGTCACAGAACTGCGCTTTGCTCACAGATCCGTTCATTACGTTCTGTACATACGCTTTCGACATCGTTCTGTACGGCGAGAAGTCTCCTTGCAGTCTGTACGGCTCGTTTCCGCTTTCGCATTGCCAGTTGCCAAGAAATCCGAGCGCCGCTGCCTCTGTCAGACCGTGTCTTCGGAAGCAGTTATATATTGTCTGTTTGTAGCTCATGCCGTCCACCTCATACATGTTTCCAGTAGATCGCGGACACCGCGCCAGGTTCGCACAGGATTTTATTGTCGCCTTTATGCGACTTCAGCTTGGCAATTCCGGTCAGAGTATAAGTGTTGCTTATGCCGCCAAGGTCTACCACCTGCGCTCCCGTGGTAGGGGTAGCACCTGCCGCGTAGACATCCTTGGAGGACACCCACGGTCCGGTAAGCGTTTCCCCGTTGTAGCTGGAATAATACGGGTACACCGTCAGCGTTGCAGTTCCGTCATCATGCACCGCAAGGCTTCCGCCGTAAATGGTTCCTGCTTCCGTCAGCCATGAGATCGAAGCGGATTTCCCTTCGTGGTAATGGTAGTCATGCTCCGTGTCCGGATAGTTGAGCAACACATCCTGTTTGTATGCGATACCGTAGCTGCTGTTCAGACAGAAGCGGACATAGTAGCAATCGCTCGACACCGTCCACTCTTTTGTCGCGGCGGTATCCGCCACATGCCGCAGGAAGCTTTTGTCCATGGCATACTCAAAGCGATCCATCGTGACCGGAGCCTTGGAGTAGTATTTCGTTCCGGGATACACCGGAATATGGTTCTTCGTCCTCAGCTTCACATCGCTGTCCGCGTTTGCGCCCGTGCTGGTGTCGATGTCTCCGATCTCGGTGATCTCGTCCCATGTGTTGATGTTGCTGACATACACATCCACTCCGTCAAACCCGATGATCGCTCTCGGATTCGCCGAACTCGGATCGCCGCTGCCGCTCTGCACGGGGCCGATTGTCAGCGTCAGGTTCTTGAACACCGCAGCCATATCCGACTCAAACGCAGGATTGCTTCCCGCAAGCGTGTCTTTGTGCGGTTCATTCATGATGATCCGCCGTCTCAGTTCCATTACATTTGCCATGACATCACCGCCGCAAACTCGCCGTCTTCAAAGTTGATTTCGTACATCCTGTTCGCTTCCAGCGCGGTCTTGTCGAACCAGTCCGGGAACACCACCGCATCCGGAACAGTCAGTACCGCCGGTGTCGCTCCGCTCTTGAACATCACATCGATGACTCCGCTCTCCGGAGGCGTGATGCTGATCGCCGTGACCGTTCCGCAGACATACCGCACGTTTTCCACTCCGGCGATGGTCGGAGTCGCACCGATGACCGTTTCAACGCTGTATCCTCCGACCTCGCCCCTCGGAATCCCAAAGGCGAACAGCCCTTCCGTCAGCGTCACGGTTGCTTCGCTCCCCGGTTCAAGCGTCTCGGAACTTGCCGATGCGTTTCTCAGAAAGTCCGCGTTTGCCTGTGCGCTCTGTGCGTTCACCAGGGTCTCTGCGCCAAGATCCGTCAGTTCGTCAATCCAGTCCTCGTAAGGCTCAGGAGTTTCCGCCGTGGTCTCCGCAATGTCCCGGAGGATACAGATGCTGTAGATGACCGACTTGGCAAGTCCTCCTCCAACATACCAGAAGATCTCGATCTCTCCGTGTCCTTTGTACGAGGTGTCCGTGGCGGAGATCGGCCATGTCAGCTCGTCTCCGTCCTGCGAGGTAATCGCTGGGTACGCTGCGCTGTCTGTCGGTCTCTTGACCATCAGCACGGCTGTCCCCGCTCCGAATGTCTCAATCAGGTAGGACAGGTCAAACACAAGCGTTTCCGTCTCGTATGTCCCTCTCCTGCCGATGATAATGTCCTGTTTCCCTTTTTCCGTGACCGTTACTGTTTGAGTAATCATGTCATCACTTCCTTTACCAAGTCATGACGGTTGCGTACACTCCGTCCTCGATATTGATTTCATAAACCGTATTGGCTTCAAGAGCCGTTGCATCAAACCATCCGGGGAAGATCACCGTGTTCGGCACGGTCAGTACGGTCGGCGTGCTTCCGCTTGTAAACCGCACATCCATCATGCCGGATACGGGCGGCGTAATGCTCAGGCTCGTCAGCGTGCCGCAGAGGTACTTTTTGTTCTTCACGCCCACGATCACGGGAGTCGCGCCTGTCACGGTCTCCTCGTTGTAGCTTCCCGTCTCCGCAAAGTATTTTGCGTTGTTCTGGTAGTATTCGCTTCCGCTCCCCACAGGGACGCCGTTCTGTGTTCCTGTCGCATAGCCCTCCGCTTTCAGGGCATTCGCCCCGGAGGTTGCGCTGCCGGAAACATCGATTCCGAGAGAGGAAGGGAATACATCTACTGTAACTTCTGCACTCATGCCTTATCCTCCACAATCAATGTCCCGGCCAGCACAAGGTTGCACATGAACGTGCCGGATCTGTACCAGTCAAGGGAATACACGTACCGCCCGGTCGGGAGCAGCGCCGTATCTGCTGCCGTCAACGAAAGTTCAAACTCGTTGTCCGAGATCCCGGTGAGGGTCTTGGTCAGCAAGGTTGTCCCGTTTAAGGCTGTCTTGAACTTGAATTCAAAGGTGTCGGATGCGCTCGGAACGACTCCGTTCAGCCTGAAGTACAGCGCGATGCCGTAGTCTCCTTCCGCCATCTGGATGTTTTTGTTGCTTACAACCCACATGCCGTCACCCCCTTATGTCGATGTGTAGTACGCGATCTCGCCGTAAACACCGTTTACTTTCAGGTATGCGCCGGAGTAGTCATTAAAAGACAGAACATTGCCCCACACCATCAGATATCCTGTTCCGCTGGCATACCCGCCGATTGACATGAAATCCATCATTCCGGAGGTTGCCAGTTCGCTCGGCAAACCGATATATCCGTTTTCGCGGAAGTCTGCTCCGTAGATCCTGATGATGCAGAATTTTCCCTGTTTATATGCCTGAATTCCGGTTGCAACGGCAATTTCCGTAATCGCTTCTCCTGGATCGCCCCATGCGACATCATAGTTTGTGCTGGATGTCTTCTTCAGAACCTGTCCGGATGTCCCGCCGGACGGGAGTCCGTGCGTGTCCGTAATGTTTCCTTTCAGTTCGTTGCACGCGCCCACAAGGTCGGTTGCTGTGAAGCCGCTCAGGTCTCCGACATCTCCGGTCACCTCGTTAAGATCCTCGATCTCTCCTTCAAGCCCGACCAGCGCAGACTCGACAGTCACCTCGCTCCAATGGCTGCTGTTCCAGTCCTCTCCTCCGGTAATTGCCGTTCCGCACACGTACAGCTTGCTGTCATGCATGCAGTAATCGCCGACAAGGTAGTCTGCTGTGCTGTCATACTCAGCGGCGATGACATCGCTCGTGGCAATGACCTCGTCCTGAATGTCATTTAAATTTTGTGCGGTAATGACCGTATTGCCATCCGCATATACACGTTTCACAAGAGCCATGATCAAGCTCCTTTCACAAGGTAAAACCGAATTATTCCCGTGGCGAGTTTGATGAGGATCAGGAAGAACATGGACATGCTGAAGATCCACCAGTAGATCTTCGCGTCATTGCTCAAAAACTCACAGAAACCCGCCACAAGAGCTGAATAAACCGCGATCAGAATGAAGGCGGTAAACACGTAAACACTCACAGTTCATCAACACATTCCTGTGCGAATTCCATTATCTCGTTTGCCGCTTCCTCGATGCTGGTTCCGCGAATGATGCGCGAATACCGCACGTTGTCTTTCACAATCTGCCCGGTGATATCGTCCACCTGCATGTACGTGACAGCGAGGCGCTGGACTCCGTTGATTGTGACAATAGCCGCGCTTGATACAAGATTCATGCTGCAATGCTCCTTTCAATAAGGTCATCCATATAGGAATACACGGACTTCAGGAATCCGCTTTCGCTCTGAAGATCAAGTGCATTCGGATCGTCATAGCGCACCTGATCGTATCCTGACTGCCGCGCCTTGATTTCCCAGCCGAATGCCAGTCCAGGAGTTCCTTCCACAACAAAGTATCCGGTCGCCCGTTCCGACACCCAGCAGTCGCCCTGCCCGTATTTTTGCAGGAACACCTGATATCCTTTCAGCGTAGTTGAATAATCAAACAAAGGATCTGGCTCAATCACGCAGATGCCGTTTTCATCAAGCTGCCCTTCACCGATATCGCCGAACGTTGGTGCTGGCGTTTCGTAGCAGTAGAAGCTGATCTGTCCGTACTGATCATCGTTCAGAACCCTTCGTTTTGTTCCTGTCGTATAAACGCCGCCCGGATACATGCTTGACGAATTGGAATTGTCCTGCACGCCGACATGGATCGTCATCGGGAGCGTTGTGTCACCTGCGTAGTAACCATCAATTCCGTCCTGCTCCCACACCCAGTAGGAACTTGCGTTTTCTTCTTCGATAAAATAGGAAGAAGACCGGATTTGATGAATCACGTAAAATTCAGGGTATCCTGTCACTTTATTCTTTGTTCTGCACATGAACCCCGCGTTGGATGACATTTCAATCGTGCTGTCATCCCATCCGAGTCCCGGCATAACAATGGAACCGTGATACGGCGCGTCAATGTGTACGCTTCCCGTTGCATTCAGGCTGTTTGTGTAGATCCCAAGATAGTCGATCTTTGTTGCTGGCGCTCCGTAATAGTCATTGACGATCAGCAGTCCGGAGATGTTGTCTTCCCCGCCAAGGGTCAGCGTTCCGCCCTTGATGTTCGATCCCGTGATCGATGCCTGGCCGGGAGTGTCGAGATCCGTAAAGGTGACCGTTCCGGTCATGTCGATGCGGTTTGCCTGAATCACAATCGCTTCGGGCGAGAGGTTGATCTTGCTGATGATTTCATCGCTGCCGACCTTCTTGCCGACCTCGATGTTGATTTCCCCAACCTCCTGCACGATCTCGGAATAGGCTTCCTCGTAATCGTTTTGCAGGGTCTGCACCTTGTTGTATGTCCGGTCGGTCTTGGTCAGATACGGGTATTCGTGATCGACTTCGTCATCCGGAGGAGCCGAAACATCCGCCGTGATATGCGGCGAAATGTTCCACTCGATCATCGTGATCTGATACATGGAATCGTCCACGATCAGCATGTCTCCGATTTCCGTGGCCGGGTCGATCAGCGCCCCTTCCAGTTCAAACGGGCGGAAGCAATATCCGTGCAGTCTGCTGAAGGCGAGTTCCGCCGCTCCGTTCCTGGAGTAGTTGCATTGCTGCCTCAGCACATAGGCCGAATCGTTTCCGACCGCATCCTTGACCCCGGTGTCGGATGTGAATTCCACGCCCTCAATCGGCAGGAAGCTCGGACTCGTGACCAGTTTTTCTGCGCTCAGGCCGATGTCCTCGATTCCGATAAAGTCAAATCCTTCGACTCCGCTTGCGGATGTTCCGACAATGGCGTTCCCGACTATGGCAAAGTCCGCCACCGCGTAGAACCCGACTCCGTAGGAGCCGTTCAAAAACGGTACGAACCGCAGCTTATCGTCCAGCGTGACGATCCAGCTTCCGCCGCATCCGGTCGCCGCAAGCATCATCTGATCTCTGACCATCCTTGTGGTGTCCAGACCGATGAATGCGAAGCGGTTGTCGATGTTGTTGATGTTTTCAACTTCAAAATCGACCGCGTCCGCAAGGATGGATACCATCTCTCTCGCCGTGACAGGCCACGATGCCGGGACATCCTCTTCCGGTACGACTTCCAGCCAGTTGATTTCCATCTTCAGCATCCGGTCATATCCGATGATCGACAGGTTGCCGTACATGTCCTCTTTCCGCTCGTCCGTAAAGAATGTCCCCATCCGGATCCATTCGCTTCTTGTGTACCCGTCTTCGCTCATCAGCCGGACGCGAACTGAGAATTCAGACATCCGCGCCCAGTTTTCCGTGCTTTCAATCAGCGTCAGTTTGCATTCCGAAGCGCATGCGTTTCCAATGGAAAGCCCGTCATCCTTCAGCATCCTGGTTGTGATTTTGATCGTTTTCAGATCCTGCGCGGTATAGACATGATCCCCGTTGATGACTTCTACTTCGTAGTACGATCCGATTTCGTCTTTGATGGCTTGATATAGAATTGAGGTTTCTCTCATGCTTGTGTCACCTCTGTAATCCGGGCGCTACACCTCTACCAACGGGAAAGTGATGTTGTCCCAGTATTCCGTTCCGTCATCCTTCAGAATCAGATAGGAAGCGGGGTTGTTGTTCGCGTACATTTGCTTGGTCACCCGCCCGTACATCGGATCGTCATATTCGACCTGTACGTACTCCGGCAGGATCGCATTCAGTACGATTTTCAGTTCGTCCGCCTTCAGGGGTCGGCATGTGATGTCCATGCGGATTTTCGTGCCGACCCTCATTCTGTGCATTTTGGAATCCATTGTGCGTCCGGCGTCCGGACCGTCCACATCGTTGCGCTGCCATTTCAGACCGCGATAGCCGATGTACGGTACGATGTCAGTTCCGTTGATTTTCAGTACCATCTCGCACCGCCTTATCCGAGCGCCCTAGCCTGACGCTTCTGCGTTCTCGTGATGCCGCGCACGAATTCGTCAAAGTTGATTTCGCCGCCGCCGCCGTTTTCCTCAATGGCGCTTACCAGCCTGTCCGCAATCGTGTAGATGGCGGAAACCACGTTCTCGTTTGCCGATTCCACACCTGCGGAAATGCCTTCCACGATCTGCTCGTTGTTGGCTACCGCCGTCTTGCCGTTTGAGAATTTACCGACTAGTTCCCCGTGGTTTGCCATGAACATTCCGTCTTCCGGGAAGCCGCCTGACGCATAGTACGAAACATGGAACGTAGGTACGCTCGGCGGTCTGATGCTGAAAGATCCCGTAACGCTCAGATGCGGAAGCTTGATCTTCGGCGGTCCCATCGTGATGTTGAACAGGTCTTTGATCTGCTGCAGCTTGGTGCGGATGGTCTCTTTCAGGTTGTCCAGTTTGCTCTGGCACTTCGTCTTGATTTCTTCCCACTTGTTGCTGAGGTTCTCCTTGATTCCGTCCCACTTGGTCGAGGCATCCTGTTTGATCTCTTCCCATTTGGTTTTGAATCGCGTCTTGATCTTCTCGGTCAGTTCCTCAGCGTTCGTCTTGATGGTGGAAAGCGTCTGCTGAAATATTTCCTTGATGGCGGTCCAGGTCTTGCTCGTGAAGTCCTTGATCTCGTCCCAGTATTTGTAAATCGCCAGCGCAATCCCGGCGATGGCAGCAATCAGCAGAGGAATCCAGCTTCCAGTCAGCAGAGAAATCGCAACTCCGACTCCGAGGATGCCGACCTCCAGCGCAACAAACGCTTCGGTGGAAAGCTTCCCGGTCTTGATCCACTCCCTGAGTCCGACCGCGATCAGCGCGATGCTTCCGACCAGCAGCCCGATTGCCGCTCCTACCTTTCCGAAGGCAAGTGCGAGGCCGAGCGTCACGAGCAGAGTTCCTCCGATCATTTCCGTCAGGCTGTCGAAGTCGAGGCCGTTTTTCACCGCATCGACCGTTCCTTTGACCAGCAGCACCGCTCCGGCGACCGCCATTGCGATTCCGAGAATCTGCTTCATATCATTGATTCCGTTTGGAAGCTGTTTAATGAACGTGGTGATCTTCCATGCGGCAAGTGCGGCTCCGATGGCGATGGCAAGTCCCTTCACAAGTTCCAGATGTTCCTTAATCCATTTCGCCCATCCGGAAAGTTCCGCTTCCTCAAACTCAAAGTTTCCACCGGCTCCGCCTCCGCCTCCGCCGCCTCCGCCGTCAGCGGGTTCTTCCAGACGGTTGATCTCGTCAAAGCCCATGAGCTGGTTCTTCCATTCTTTCGCGGCCTTCGCCGCTCCGCCAGCAGCGTCTCCCCAACCCTTTACTCCTTTGGTCGCCTTTGCGTAAAACCCGTGTCCGCCGAGTGCGGCAAACAGTTGCGTCATCGCGTCCGCGACCGCCGTGATCAGGTTGATGAGTCTCAGCAGCAGCGGAGTGACCGCCGCCACAAGGGTTGCAAGCGAAGCGCCCAGTTGTCCGGACATCATCGAGCCGTGGTTCGCCAGGTTGTCATACGCGGTTGCAAGGTACTGCAAATGCCCTCCGCTCGTCTTTGCAAAGTTCACGGTGGCTTTCGCGCCCTCGCTGAATGCTGTGGTCACCGACTTGATGATGCTTCGCAGCATTCGGTACATGGCGATTCTTCCGAGCGCGGAGATAAAGCCCTTCAGCATGCCGCCGGATTTCTTTCCTGCTTCTCCGACTTCCTTGACTCCTTCAGCCGCTCCCTTGGCGGATTCCTGCATTTCGTTCAGGGCGCTTGACGCTTCCTTCGCGGTTTCCGTTACCTGCGTCATGTCCGCGCTTTCCGCCGTGTTGATGGCCGTTGTGTCCGCCGTCACAGCCGGGATCGCCGCCGCATCCGCCGCAGCCACGCTTCCTGCCGCCGCAGAGATCGTCCGCATGCTCAGACCTTTCATTCCCTGCAGCGCCGTGGAAAGCCGCTCCAGCCTTGCGACCGAGTCTTCCGAAATGCTGTTCACCGCGCTTGCCACTTCCGCAAGCTGTCCGGGGAACTTGTTCCCGATGTTGATGGTTCCCACGCCCTTCAGCTTGCTCAGGGCTTCCGCCAGCGCCTGGATCTTTCCTGCGCTTCCGCTGTCGATCACCGACAGGGCGGTTCGCATCTGCCGGAACGCATCGGCCAGCTTGTTGATCTGTGTAACTGCTCTCGCAGATGATGCACCGATTGAGATGCTTAGTTTGTCGATAGATCCGTCAGCCAAGGCACATCACCCTTCCTGTTTCTTATTTTTGCCGAAGTTCTTTCCGGCCTGTACAAAGCTTTCCATCCACGCTTTTGCCCAGACGGCTTGCTGTTCCTTCTCTTTCTCCGTCCTCGCCTTCTCTTCTTCCCGTCTCCGGGTGAGGGTGATCGGCTCCGCCGGGTATTCCGCAGGTTCGTGTCCTTTTTCGCGGAACACGTTCCCGACCGTTGCGTTCAAAGCGTTCAGAACATACAGCCCGTGAAGCCACGCTTCCTCGTCCACGCGTTCCCTGCGTATCCGGTCTGCTTTGTAAAATGCCCGTGCCATCAGCGGATCGTCAAACCAATACTGTTCGTATGTCATGCCGATTGCCATAAAGCGCGGGCAGTCCTGCTCAAATATTTCGCCGATAGACGGCGGTTTTCCGTGCAGAGTTTCCTCGCTTAGAATTCCACCGTCACATCGGAGTTTTTTTCCAGATCCTCTTCATCCTGCACGTTGTTGGAGGTCGCCGCCTGGTTGTACAGGAGGATCAGCCTTTCCAGCATCTTCGGCGTCACGCCGTGCAGAACTTCCTGAAGGATCCGGTCGGTCTGGGCCTTGGTCATCTTCCGGTGATGCATCCGGAACGAATAGAAGAAGAGTTTCGGAATATTCGTTGCCGGATAATCCGTGACCTCTTCGATTTTGAATCCGTCTCTGTCCATGATGAACAGCGTCTCCCGGTTGAAGTCCAGTTCAAAGGTCTCCCCGGTGCGGTTGTTCGTCAGCTTAATCGGATTGATTCTTTCGTCCATAAAATCCTCCGGTCAGATTAGCCGCCGTTTACGGTAACGGTCGGTTTGCTCACCCATTCCGGTGCGCTGTTGGGAGTAATGTACAGCGTGGTCTCCAGCATGTTACCAACGCTGGACTCGTTCAGACCGAGCGGAGCAGGGTCGCCTTCAAAGGCAACGGCATCGCTCAGGCCATCGTGGATGATGTAGAACCACATGGCCGCGCCTCCGGTCAGGGAGTCGTGCGCGGATACGCAGGAAGCCCACACATCGATCAGATCCTGCGTCAGGTTCGCGCCGAATTCCAGAGCGCCGCCCAGATCTTTCAGACCTTCCACATAGGTGTGATCATTTTTGTTCAGTGCGGTTCGCTACGCCGCACCCGCCTTATCAGGCAGCTTCATGTCACCATGAAGATCAGACTATATCTTTGCCCTCCTCTGTAGGGCACTCACCATTTCCACCCGCTTGGGTGTACTCCCTTTCGGGATAGTCGTTGAACCTTCCTCGTAAGAGGCTTGGCTGCTGATTGTCTTTGCAACTGTGGAAATTACAAAGAGTTTCCAGCAATTAAATGAGTTTTCAATGTGCATTACTGCACAAGGGAGCAGTTTTGTTTACTCGGTCTCTTCCAGCGTGGTGCTCTGAATGGTCTCCGGGGCGGGGTTGAAGTTCGGGATGCTCTTGATCTCCGGGATCTTCTGAAGCCCGCTGGTCGGTCTCGACCCGGCCGAAGACTCGGTGGCATAATAGAGCCTCATACCGGCCGTGCTGAATCTCTGAGACATATTCAATCAGTCCTTTCTTATTCGTTAAAGTAAATCATCATGTCCTTGCTCACGACTGCCTCATAGCGGCACACGATGCGGTAGATAGTCGCATCCTTCACGTTCGGGATCTGCTCCCGGAACGTTCTCGTGAATCCAAGTCCGTTGAATACCCCGTCAGCGGTATTTGCTATTGCCTTTGCTTCGCTCTTTTTGCCGACCGCTTTGTTGGAGTAAATGTTCAGTTCGTACATGACGGACACCGCATTCTCAATGTTGTCCGTCCGCATCCTTTGCAGGATCCTGTTGTCCGATTCGACCAGCGTGGCGACCGGAAATTTCGCCGGGGACTCCACAAAGTCGCTGATCACCAGCAGCCCCGGATGTTCCGTTCTGAGTGCCTTCGCAACATAATCGAATACATCGTTTTCAATATCGATCATGTCTGAAACACCTCCTTCGCCACAGCTAGAATTTCTTTTCGCAGATCCTTGCCCGTGTTGTACATCGCCATGGTCGGCGCGTTACCATAGGACTTTGTCGGGGTTCCGCCAGTCTTTTCTCTCGGCAGCCACCACCCGTTCGGGTTCATGGCATTCTTCTGTCCTGGATACGTTCCCGGCCCCGTGCCGAACTCTGCGTTCAGCGGATGTCCTCCGCCGTACTTCACGCCAGCGCCGAACTCTGCAATCAGCACGGTCTCGCCGGATGCGATGATCGAATACTCGTTTTCCCCCGTCTTTTCCACGGACACGGATACATCCGCATCCCCGACATAGAGCAGCCTGGAGAAGCCGAGCGATACGTTGGTCGCTCCCATGGACGCAAGCTTCATGCAGAGTTCGTCCGCTTTCCGGTCAAGGCTTTTCGCGTAGTCTTCCAGTTTGCCGATTGCCCGGTCGATGGATGTAACATCCAGCGGGTTGACTTCGATCTTCATCCGACCGTCACCTTGCTTACAGCGATGGCGATGGAATCCAAACCTTTCGCTACGCGCTTGACAATGTAATCGTATTTTGGCAGCAGATACGTAACGGCGGTGCGCTGCGGATCTGATGCCGCCGAAGTTCCGTTCGTTTCCTCATACGCCGTCACCGTGACATATTCCGGTTCTTTGTCGATGAACAGAACGGCAGTTTCGTTGACTGGGCAAGTCATATCTCTCGTGACAATAACCTTGTCATAGTTTCCCAGGCTGCCAAACTGCTCAAACTGCGCCTGACCGATGGCGGCGGAAATGTTTGCATAAAACGGAATCGGCTCTTCGTATTTCGGGGCGACCTCTCCGGTCTCGTTGCCGTTTTCATCGACCACGATGTACCGGACGGTCGGATCGTACATGCAGTACCAGAAGTCGCTGTCGTTGCGTGTTCTTCTTACTCCCACATCACTTCACCGCCCCGCAGATCGGCGTGACCCGTCTCAGGACGGACGCCGGGAGATCCCCCGTTTCGTATTCTCTCCTGACTCCGTTTTCCGTGTAGGTGACCTGATAGTCCCAGCCGCGCTTGTTCAGCATGTAGGCCGCAGCATCGATCACCACATCCGGGTACATCGCCAGGAACGCTTCTTCATCCATCGTCCGATACGGATCTCCGTAGCGGGCGATCTTTTTTCCTGCCATGGACAGAAAGGCAGAGATCGTGTCCTCATCTGTCTCATCGGTCAAGGCTTTGACCATTGCAATCATTTCGGATGTATCCATAATCTCTGCCTCCCTTGTTTACTCAGCCGCTTTCGGCTTTCTTCCGCGCTTCTTCGGTGCTTCCGCAGGCTCCTCCGGAGGGAAGACTTCCGAAACAAACTCTTCCTCCTTCGCCGCAGAGGTCAAATCCGCAAGCGTGGTCATGTTTTCTGATCTTTCCTTCTCAAAATGCCTGTGAAGCATCATGGCGGCTCACCTCACGCTCAGGTGGTGGACAGGTGGATCATGCCCTTCGGGTTCAGCAGATACGGAGCCGCGAGGATAGATCCGGCCAGCACGGTGGACTGGTTGAGGATGTCACGGTCGGTCTCGATCATGACGCCGCGCTTCAGGAACACCGCGAGAGTGTTGCGCTTCATGATGTAGATGTCTCCGGTGCTGATCAGGCGGTTGGTCACAACGACCTGGCAGCCGTAAGCCATGCCGACAGCGCCACGTACACGGACTTCAGCAGCGATCTCGGAAGCCGGAATCCAGTTCTGGCTGATGAGCTGTGCATAGAAATCTGGCGTGATGTACATGATCTTGTCGCCGTCATAGTCCTCGCCGTACTTGGCAAGTGCCAGAGGAATGTCGGTGGGGGTCAGAGAAACGCTGACCGTGTAGTTCTGCTCGGAAGCGCTGTTCGCAGCCAGGGCGGCGAGAAGAACTGCGTCCATCTTGTCGTCAATGGAGAGGGCAATCTGGCGGGCTGCCTCGTCCAGAGGAGAGCCGTAACCGCTCAGGACTGCCTCGTCCGTGATCTGCACGGCATTGCCGAGCTTGATAATGCTGACGGAGCTGGTGGTCTGGGTGAGCTTCTTCAGCGGGATGTCATAGCCTTCAGAAACCTGAGAGGCCGCACCAATGTACGCATAGAACGGGAGCGTAACGGTGTTTCCTGCCTGACCTTCCAGCGTGCGGTCGATCATCGCCGCAGGTCCGAAGACCATGTTGTCGGTCAGTTTGGGTTCGATCAGATCCGCGATGACCTGCGGATTGAAGAGGTTGGAAAGATAAGTTCCAGTAGAAACGTCTACCTGTGCCATTTCATTTCATCCTTTCTTTTCTTTGGGGGAGTCTTTACCTCCCCATCAGTTTGTTGTATTCGTCCGGGTGTTCGTTTGCGAACTTGACACGGTCTGCATACTTCATCGCATCAAGCTGCTCTCTCGTAAGCATTGGTCCGTCCGTTCCCCCGGCTCCCGGTGCGGGGATCTTTCCGAATTCCAGGCGGAGTGTTTTTTCCTTTGCCGTCCATGCCTTCTGGAATGCATTCAGGGCTGCGTCCACATCCTCGGCTCCGTACAGATATTCCGCCACCTGCGCCGCGACCGTGCTGTCGCTCACAAGAGGCATGACCTTCGCAGTCATCGATGCAACCGCCTTCTCCTTGCGTAGCTGTTCCAATTCAGCTTTCATGGCTTCCTGCGTTGCTTTTGCTTCTTCTGCGGCCGCTTCCTCGGCGGTCTGTTTTGCCCGGATCGCCTTGGTCTTCTCCGCGTTCTCCTTGGAGAGTTTGTCGTTCGCCGCTTTCAGCTTCGCCATTTCTGCCCGGATCTTCGCCAGTTCCGTGCTTTCTGCGGTTTCCGTGGTTTCGGTGGTCTCGGCAGCTTTTCCTTCTGCCTTGGTTTCGGTGCTTACGCTTGTGTCAAGTTCTGCCATAGTTTTTCTTCTCCTTTGCGATTTAGGTCTTCTCTGACCGTCTTATTTGTGCGTTTGATAGAGCAGTTCTCTCTGCTTTGTTTGCGTTTTCAAGTCTTCTCTGACCGATATTTCAAACGGTTGCCCGTCTATATCCGTGGTAGCGGGTAGCGGATTTGAACCGCTGATCTTTTGCCCATGAAGCAAACGAGATGACCTCTTCTCCAACCCGCGATAGAAACAAAAAAAGCCAGTAATCCCTTGGAGTCTGTCCAAAGAACTACTGGCTTGTAGTCCGGCTGAATCACGCTCGGCAGGGGTTAGCCTTACCCTTTTCGACTGGCCGGTCTATCCGAGCGATATTCACTTTTTAAGATCCCTTAAACTCATCCGTGTTGTAATATACTTCTTTGTCGTATATCTCAACTTCTCTCCAAGTGATGTGAAACTCTTTCTCAATTGGCTTTCCGCAAGCTGGGCAGAAATTTAGGGGAATGCCCGTTTTTATTGTTGCAAACGCCCATCTCTCTTCGCCTTTTGCACCATGTCTGGCTCTTGCGGCAAGTTGAAACTGATACTCAAGTTCAAACATTGGGTGTTCACGGATATTCATCGCAAACCTATGAGCATCTTCTTCCATGCGGTGCGTTTCCAAAAACTCACAGAACTCGCACCTATTGTCTGCGAAAGCAATCACTCCATCGAGCCAAGCGGCATAGAAGAAAAGTGCGGCAATGGCAAGGAGCAACAGGATGATTAACAGGGGTTTCATGGCTTTGTCGCATTGATGCTACACTTGCCGTCTTTCCAACAAGCGCACATCTCCGTGCAGATTCCATAACAGATTATTGTCATCATGTCACCTCATTAAATTGCGTAGTCAGTAAAGAACCGTTGGTTGGGAAAAACTTGTACGCACCCTTTTCCTTTTGGATGGTCTTATCTTACGCCATCCGCTAATTGCCGTTTAAGTTCTTCGATGGCGTTTGCGGCTCGTTGAAGCAAATCCGCAATATCATCCTTGCCGCTATGTCTGCATACTGTTTCAACTAAGCGGAGTTCCGCAGTAATCGAAATGTACTCGTCCATCATGTGATTGCCGTGCCATAGGCTTGCACGGTTAGGTCACCATTTAGGTCGCTGAATACGATGTTTTCTCCGACAAGGGTGTTCAACATTGTTACGGAAGTCAGATGAACCGTTACAGGCTCGGCAAGTTCGTAGACAAGTTTTACCCCGGCAACAGCCGCCGTAAATGTATCAGCATCAGAGTATGCCGGGTCTTTAATGCGAATGGATTTGTCAACAGTTCTGAGTGCAATACAAGGGCTACTGCTCGACAGCAGAGTGTTGTAGCTTACTGTCTTATAGCTTTCGCAAAGAATATCCCCGGCAATAGAACTCCCGGACGGGAAAGCCCCTGTGCTATAAATCGCATAAGAGTAAAACACCCCTGTGCCAGAGTCATATGTCCAACTCTGCTCACCAAGGTCAAGCGCATCCGGTTTCTCCACCACCACATCTGCGCTCCCATCCTCAAAGATGTCAACATGCCCACCGTAGTAGGTAGCATTGAATGGAATGGTGAGGGTTGTGCCGCTGTAGGGCTCGAAATCTGTTTTTGTGCTTCCGATTTCAATCTGGAAATCAGTTACCTCTGCATACTGTTCAAGTGTAACGGAAGATGATTTGCTTGCCGGGGTCATCTCAACAAATGCATATTTCCCTGCCGGGATTGTTCCAGTAATAGAGATTTCAGTTGTTCCAAGATTGTTGAAGTAAACCCTTTGAACGGATGTAGCGCCGCTTCTTGCTTCGGTATCGTTGTATTTTAAGTAAACATACCCATTACAGTTTTCCGTATAGTTTTTGACCTTGCAAGAAACGGTAATGCTTGTGTCTACAGGAAACCGCATCCCAGTAAACGGAACAACATAAGCCCAAGAGTTTACGCCAAGTTGCATATTATCTCTGTTGCCATCCGCTCCACCAAGATAAAACGCATTAGGATCATCACCAATTTTGGCAACATTCGCACGATAAATTGTCTTGCTCGTTATGTTGTCAAATGACCACAGATTCTTCCCTGTCCTCGTCACTTCCCCCTCTGTCCATCCAGTGATCGGGCAGATGTTGGAGTAGGGAACCCAAGAGGAAGCAGAAGAACCCACCTCAATCATCGGATAAATGGTCACATCATACGCAACAGTTGAATTGCAGGAAAGATAAATGAAGCAATCACTATCTTCCGCAAGTGTTCCTGATTTCGGTACGCCTTGATTCGCATTTATAAATCCATCATTCGGAACTACTTTTGCCACAATCGAAATATACTGGCTATTCCCTTGAAGCACATAAGTCCCGGCTTTAAGGTGCGTGGGATGGTCACTTGTTGAAAAGTTGAAAAATGCTGTTGATGTTCCTGTCCCGGCAGATACGACACGAACACTGCCATCTGAATTGACGGTAAATGTCACGCCACTTGCTGTTTTACTGCTGTCTGTATATGGGTAGGCAATCAGATTCTTCCCCCCACCCGGCGGGTACGGTGCTTCCTGTCCGTTGAGGGATTGGATGGGAGCGAACGGCGCAGTAATATTTTTAATCGGTTTGGCTTCCTTTGCCATAAACCGGATAATCTGACCCTTGAACGTATTGAATGGATCGGGGCGGTTTCCGCCGTAGTTATCTTCCGTATAGTAATGAATGAATCTAGCTAGTTTTCCCATTTCTTTTCACTCCTATCTCGGCCACTCCATCTCCCGGTATTCCTTCACGATGTCAAGGAAGCGCCAGTTGCTTAATCCGGCATAATGGATAACCTTCTGGTTGTAGCATGTTCCGGTATATCGGTTCGCGTTGTACTCGTTGGAGATCTCCAGGATCTTCCCCTGACAGCATGCGTTCATCGCGTCCTGACACACAAAGTACAGCGCCCTGGTGTTCAGAAGCCGGATCATCTCATCGTCCTTGCCGTCTTCCCGCAGCTTCTTCAGGTTCATCATCGCCACGCCGGAGTTGGTGTACAGCCCGTGCGTCATGGCGCTCAGAGCCGGTTCTTTCACGGCAGCGAAGTAGTAATCGTCAAGTGGGATATCCCACAGATCCGAAATGTCCTGCGTCACAATCGTGTCGCAGTCTATCGTCAGGATCTTGTCTAAGTCCGGGAAGACCTTCGTCAGCGCCGACCGGATCAGCCCGATGTATGTCCATCTCTGCTGCACGTTCGCTCCGCTCGGATCGTAGATCTCCCAGATCAGCTTTGAGATGTTGATCGTCTCTATGGACGGCGAGGTTTCAAACGGGTACTCATCGTCCTCGATCAGGTAGTAGATCTTGTCCACATCGGAGTGTGCCAGCAGAGACTTTGCCGCCGACACCATATCCCAGTAGATTTCCCGTGATCCGAAGTACACCGCACACTTCAATGCTACTTCACCTCATGTTCAATGTACTTCAGAAAACTCTTCAGATCCTGCTGTTCCATCAGCATGCCGTTCTTCACGGCATTTGCTCGTGCGGTCTGCGCTACCTCAGCCACATACTGGTTCGTCTGGTCGAGGAAGTCATCCTTGAATTCCATCCAGTACGCGCGGAATGCCTTCTCGGCCTTCCGTAAGTGCTTTTCGTTCTTCGCCAGGTGGTATCTCGGCTTCTGAAAATCGTAGTAACTGTTCAGCACCGTCATGACCACGGACGCTTTGTAGAAGTCATCGTATCCGCGCTTCTTCTGCTCATGGCAGATACCCTGCCTCGTAAGCATCACATCTTCGTAGGTCTTCAGCACGAAGTCCTCTTTATCCTTGCGGACAACGCTCTCGTTGTTCCATCGCCAGATGTAGATCGGCGTGCTGACCTTCTTCAGCTTGCCTTTGACCATTTGCAGGGTCGAGTAGGCCAGCATGTTGAAGTACCCGTCCTCGTGTACGTGCATGCGCTCGTCAAAGCGGATGTCGTTGTCGAGGAGGAACTGCCTCCGGTACACCTTCCCGTGCATGAAGGTCAGATCCTCGTTGTGGTTCACGATCTGCGGGTTGCCGTCTTCGTTGAATGTCTCCTCAATGAAGTTCGACAGGCAGATGTCGAAGCCCTCCTGCATGGCGGAGAAGATCAGGTGCAGCGCGTAGTTGTTCAGGAATCCGTCATCGATGTCGCAGAACATTACATAGTCTGCATCGGATGCGGCCAGTCCGGCGTTTCGTGCTGCGGACACCCCGGCATGTTCCTTCACGATGTAGTCCACCGTGTACGGGTATTCCGCCAGCTTGTACATGGCTTCTTCCATGTTTCCGAACAGGATGTTGTCCCCGTCATTGACGAGGATCACGCGGATCTGATCAAACAGGATTCCGCGCTGAGTTCCTATCGTGTCGAACAGGAACTTGCACACGCTCCAGGGTTCTTTGTAGTGGGGAACTATCAGGTCTAGCTTCATAAAGATCCTTTCAGTTGATCGTCCTGACCGGGACTAAATAACACCGGCATCTCGGATGCGGTTTGGTCGGCACTTTGTCGATGTCGAACACCGTCCCGTTCAGATCCTCGCAGGAGTCACAGACTTTCTCGTCTCCGTATGCCGTCCAGCGTACCCGCTTGACTCCTGCGTCTTTCAGCGCCTGTAGGTTTGCCTCGTCTTCCGTGATGTCCGTGTAGAAGCCGATCTGCTGCATCATGTGCCGAACGGATTTCTCCAGTTCCAACTGCTTTTGCGTTCTCGTTGGTACAGAGAGGATTGCTTCCTTGGCGCGGTCACGTTTGCGGATAAGCTCCGCGTGAAAGGCATAGTGCGTAACGGGATTCGGGATGTCGAGGAGTCCCGCCAGATACATTTCCACCAGTTCGTCAACCTCGTCATCCTCCGGCTCTTCGTTTGTCAGCCACAGGCACATCTCTCCGTACCGCTCCGCATACAGCGCGGCGAAGCGCTTTGTGCAGAGTTCTTCAATCCGCTCGTACAGCAGATCGATCTCCTTCATGACATTCATGTCATCGAAGCGGAGGATCGTGAGCCTGTTCCGGGTCTCCTCCTTACGCTTCAGAACCGCCTTCGTCAGTTTCGCCAGCGTCCTGTCCGCCAGTCGGTACGGTTCCGGCATTCTTCCTCTCATTCGCTATCCTCTCCCGTTCACGGGCAAGATCTTCCTGAATTTTCTGTTCTTCCTTCGCGTCTTCGGCTTTCCGGTATTCCAGATATTGCAGGGACGCGGCCTCCGGGTCGGAGTCGAGTCCGGAGTATTTATATGCCTGGATCGGCGGCACTCCGGTATCCATTAGAGTGGTGAAGGTCTGGCTCTTGACCAGCAGATCCTGGTAGCTGTGTCTGCCAAGTTTCGGTTCCACATCGGACACCTTCAGCCCGTCCAGTCGGTTGTACTGGCTGCAAATCTTCAGCACGATCTTCAGGAACTCCGTCTCGGACTTCTTCCAATGGCCTTCCGTTTCAAGCGCCCGCGCTTCCGCGTGCCACCAGCCGTTCTTGATGATCATAGCGCCGTTGTTGGAGCTGTCCGAGGTGTTCGCGCTTCCCTGACTCGGCATCCCGACAATTTCAAGGATCGTCTGTTTGATGTCGTCCACCAGCGTCTGCGTCTGTCCCTGATCAAGCTGTTCGCTGAGGTAGTAGATCCTGCCTCTCCCGCTGCCGTCAGGTGCGGAAGGAACCTTGATCGCGCCGAGATCTTTCAGTTCCAGGAATTCCTCTCTGGAAATGTCAACCCCCTCAAACACCATCAGCGCCTGGATAAACTGCTCCACGCCGTCAAGGCGGTCGCTCAGGCAAAGGTTGTAGGAGTCGAGCAGATCGAGGACTACTTCGAAGCATCCCATGTACGCGCTGTTGCACGGGTATTCCACCATCGGCACAAGCCCGAAGTTGTGTACCTTGATCCCGACCACCTGTTCAGCACTCTGCGAGGTCCCGTCTATGGTGAACATCACATCTTTCGTGTACACCGTGTACCGAACCTTGTCGTTCGACTCGTCCATGTACACGTAGGTCACGCCCATGACCGTGCGCTTGGTGACATCGTTGAACTTCACAACAAACGAGTTCCGCGAGTCCGTGGTGTAGATCTCAAACGGGGCCTCGTCCAGCAGATCTTCCGCCTCACCCTGATCCTGTATCGTCAGGCGGTAGCCGACTCCGTACAGGAACATCTGGTATGCCAATTCCATATCCTTGGACTGTTTGCCCTCGGAGATCATCATCGAGTTCAGTTCCTCGATCTTCTCCGGCGTGTCCTCGCTCTTTCCTCTCGATACGTACTGGATCGGCTCTCCGGCGAAGTCCGCCGTCTTGAAGGAAAGGATCTGGTTTGCGATGTTTACAACCGTCTTGTTGCAGATGTATTCGTTATGCTCTTTGACCCTGTTCAGGATCGGCTGGATGCCCCTGGAATACTTCTCCAGATACACCTCTTCTTTGCGGTTACGCAGATGTGTCGGAAGCGCCTTGTTCAGCACCTCCAGCACGTTGCCCACGTTGATCTCCGCAACATCCGTAAAAATCTGACGCCGTCCGTGCAGATCGTCCCTCTTCCCAAGCGGATAGTATTTGTCGTCCGTGGAGTTCTTGACGCCCTGAAGTTCTACCGTTTCGTCTCTATCGTTTGTATGTACGTGGCCGCCCATCATTTCACCTCCACGGAATAGTTTTCTGAAACAAGGCACATTAACAAGATTTCGCTGTACGTGCCTTTATGCGGATTTCCACCGCCCTGCTTACTCCCAACAAACGACCGGGATCTTCATCCCCGCCAGCAGTCATGTTGTCTTGAAAAAGGAGGTCACAATCACGCAAGCCGTTCCCCAACCGTCCTGCGTGCCCTAAGTCATAAAAAAAACAGGCCAACCGTATGCATCATGCAAACAGTTGACCCGCTCGGATCGTTATCATTCTCTACTCAGAGAAGACCACATCATATTTCGTTTTTACTGTCGTTTCCCGAATCAGCAAACGGTTTCCGCGCTTCTCACGAATGATTTTGATGTCTACCCCCCGTCCGCTCGACAGAATCTCTTCAATCTGACGGATGGCGGCTGGCGAAAGAGAAATCTCAGGTTTCATTTTATTCCGCCTTTTTCAAAAATGTCCATAGTTTTGCTCTATATATTGTATCATGGTTCATGTTATACCACAAGGCATTCACCTGAATACGATACAAAACGATAGTAATCCATTACAATATAATACTCACCACGGACGCCGAATGACCTCAACTTTGTGGAAACTGAAGCTTTGACAGAAGTCCGCAAGCATCGCCATCGCGTCCGGCGCGTCATCGTGCTTGTTTCGCCCCGCCATCGAGTAGCCGTAGAGGAGGTTCATGGCGTCCCGGTATTCGTGGTTCGTCTTGTAATCTCCCTCGTACTGGAACAGGCAATGCTGCTTCACCCACACGGATCCCGTAATGATGCGCGTCTCTTTGTTCGTCTGCGTCCATTTGGTCTGGATGCCGGTGTTTCCTCCCGCTTCCTTGATGCGCCTTGCGATGTTCTCCGCAAAGATCATGCCGCCACGGTTCGATTCCACCCTGCACACCTTGACATTGTGCTTCAGCAGCTTGTTCACCACCATGTCCTCGATGGTTTCAACCTTGCCGTTGTAGCAGACGAAGTCCTCCACATAGTAATCCTGCCCGTACTGGTACACAATCGGCATAACGGCATAGTCGTTCCCCTGCTCCTTCGTGTCGCACACGGCGAGGATGCTGTCCGGTTCCCGCTCCGGCCGCGTGGAATACCGCCGCAGTTCCTCCGGATCGTAGAGTCTCCCTTCCCGCTCAATCGGTTCGTTCTGATACAGCGCCCGCCAGGAGGCATCGTCCATGATGTCCCTCTGCATGTGCAGCATCTCCGTGGTGTAGCCCAGGCCGTGCGGGTAATCAAAATTCGACTCGTCATTCTCGTCCAGCGCCGGGAACTTGATGAACTTCGCACGCGGGTCTCCCTCGTACTCCTGTTCCAGCCGCCCTAAAATGTCGTGCAGGGACCACCGGGTCGCGATGTGCAGCTCCCGACAGCGCGTGCCTACCTTTCTCTGGCGGAGGTCCGTGTAATATTGCTGCCACAGTTTGTCGAGCCGATCCCTGCTCATGGCAGTCTCAATTGAGTCCACAAGGTCATCACAGTACAGGAGGTTCATAGCGCGGACTTTACCGGCATTCCCGCTCCCGATGGAAGAGAATTCCAGCGTCATGAACCGCTTTCCGTCTTTCCGGTCATGCCCGATGTCGATCATCATG
>Ga0310696_10002119_pt1 | contig 26984 bp, 19 predicted proteins | sample AusTroGonzalo_MG_4_FD_203885 | JGI IMG/M metagenome (GOLD analysis project Ga0310696, IMG submission 203885) | Bovine rumen microbial communities from tropical cattle in Woodstock, Queensland, Australia - Gonzalo_02 (v2) (version 2) | ecosystem: Host-associated > Mammals > Digestive system >...
GCCCAGGGACAGAATTGAACTGCCGACACGGGGATTTTCAGTCCCCTGCTCTACCAACTGAGCTACCTGGGCAGGGACATTCTTTTAATGGCGACCCGGATGGGGCTCGAACCCACGACCTCTAGCGTGACAGGCTAGCGTTCTAACCAACTGAACTACCGGGCCAAATTGGTGGGAATTACAGGGATCGAACCTGTGACCCCCTGCTTGTAAGGCAGATGCTCTCCCAGCTGAGCTAAACTCCCAAGTCCACCTTTTCGAGGGAGTCCCTCGCGAGGTGCTTTGCAAGTATACTACAAGGGAAAAATGTTGTCAACACTTTTTTTTTAATTTTTCAAAGACGTGAAGTGAAATTTTCAAAGATAATCCGGCGTCGGAAACGGGCGGAGATCTGAGGGGTGATTTTATAAAAGTGAGACTTATTGGCGGGTTGGCGCGGAGGCGGCATTGGCGGTTTCGGAGGTGTCGGGCGCGTACATGTAATCGTTCCAGGAGAAGTTTTTCCAGTCGTTTACGTGGAGGCGGTGCATTTCCTCGGTGAGGAGGAGCATCTTGCCGACACAGGGGATTTCGGGGGTGAACTCGTAGAACTCGCCTTCGACGTAGAAGGCAAACTTGGCGGTGCTCGTCATTATCGGCAATGCGTAGACAACGCTGTACGGCAGGTCGACCGACCATTCTTCGCCGTGCCTGGTACCCCGGTAGTGGACGCCTTCGTGGTCGACGGTGAATTCGCCCTCGCCGCAGGGTTCGGACGTGGCGTAGTTTTTCAGGTACCTGTCGTCGGGGATATCGCCAAGGATGCCCTTGGCGGTATAGGAGTAGTCCTTGTTGCTGCGGATCTCGCGGATGACGTGCTCGCGCTCCATGGCGACCCATTTTGAGGGTGACTCGGGAATGATGCAGCTGTCGTCGAGCGGAATCATCTTGTAAAAGTCATTCACGGTGAAGCCGTTGCCGCATTTGGAGCACCTGACCTCGTCGGGGGTGTTGATCATTTCGACCTCAGAGCCGCATTTGGGGCAGCGGTAGCAGATGTCGGAGAGCCTCGTGCACATGCCTGTTTTGTTCTTCCACTTGATCTTTTGTTCCTTTGCCCAGTCGTAGTCGTCAAAATGGAACGCCTCGTTGAGCCTGTCTGTGACCTCTTCGTCGCTCATGCGTTCAAGGTCCTCGGGGGTGAAAAGAAGCGAAAGTTCAGCCTCAACCCTTCCGTAGCGCTCGTCAAGGCAGACCTTTGTGCTTGTGAGGTAGCTGCCCTTTAGCTTGACGAAATAGACAGGGATGCGGAAGTGCTTGATGAAGCGCGCCGTGCCGGGCACGATCGGCTGGTTGGTGCCGTAGATTGAGCTCATGCCTTCGGGGGAGAAGGCCACGCAGCCGCCTTGGCGTATTATCGAATTCATGCCCCTGAGGCCTATCAGATCGTTTGTGTAGACCTTTTTGGGGATGATATTCATCATTTTAAACACCTTATGGAGGTGGCCGCGGAAAAACTCGCTGTAGCCGGCAACGATATTGATCGGCCGCGGATAAGCCGCCTGAAGCACGAAAGCGTGGTCAAGCCTCGAGAGGTGGTTCCACACCAGGAAGCACGGGCCTTTGCAGTCTTTCAGGCTGTCTTTGACAACCACGTGCGGCCGGTATTTTTTGGCGATAAAGCCGTTCATCAGGAAATGGTAGATCCAGTAGTAAAAACGGTTCGGAACCTTGTACTTCCTGCCGGCAAGTTCATTTCTCAGGGAGCGTGTCTTTTTGGGCATGTTCTCAGTCCTCTTGTCCCGGTCGGCGTTTTAACGCTTCACGACGCGTAAACGGTCAATAACCTTTTTCTTTCAGCTTTGCCTTGATTGCTTTTACGTACCGCCAATCGCTTCCGCAGCAGCCGCCAATGTAAGTCGCGTACGGGAACGCAGGCGCGACCATCTCCGCGAACTCCTCGGGGCCTATTGCCGATGCCTCCTGGCCGCCGCCTTTTGATATCGGAAGACCCGCATTGGGCTTGAAGAAAAGCGGAAGCGAGGTTTTCTCGGAAAACTCCTTGATTACGGGGATTGCGGCGTCCGGGCCGAGCGAGCAGTTGAGACCGATTGAGGCTATTCCGAGCGGCTCAAGCGTCTTCACTACGTCCTCAACCGAGTTGCCGAACATGGTCTTGCCGACTTTTTCGAAGGACATGGAGCAGAACACGGGGGCGCCTTTTGTGACCGCCCTCTCTGCCGCCACGCGCATCATGCCGAGGTCGATGAAAGTCTCAAGGAAAATCGCGTCGGGCTTGTAAGGCATTGCCGCGTCAAAAATCTCTTCGTATATATCGCCGCACTCGTCCTCTTCAAGGTCGCCGTACGGTTCGAGCATCTGCATGAGCGGTCCGCAGCTGAGCGTGATCTTAACATCCTTGCCCTCAGCCGTTTCGCGCGCAATCTTCATCGCGGATGCTACAACGTCGCGCACGTCATACTTTGAGCTTCTCTCAACAGCCGGTCTGTTGGCGCCGAAAGTGTTCGCCTGAACGTAGTCCGCGCCCGATTCGATGTAGCGGTTTACGATTTCCGCGACAAACTCCGGATGCTCGATATTGTAACGCCAGACAGGCACCTTCTCCACGCCGTGGCTTGCGGCAATGTCCCAAAGAGTCGTGCCCACTGCTCCGTCAAGTATAATCTTTCCCATATTCCCCTCCTGTTACTAAATGAATTTCCTTAATGATTTTGTAATTTCACGGGCCATCATGTAAAAGCCAAGGTCATTCGGATGCGTCATGTCGACAGTGCAGTTCTCCCTGTCGTACTTTCCGAAAAGCTTTTTCCCGGAAATAAATTCAACGTTTTTGTCGCCGCTTCTTCTCGCCAATGCAACCGTCCGCTTTATCACCTTCATCCTCTCAGGGGACGAGGCGTCTGTGTCGTAGTCGGGATTGGAGATGAAAATGATTGGCGTGTTCGGGTGTTTTTCCCTGAAAATGCGATAAAGTCTGTAGTGCGTCTCTTTGAGGTGCTTCGCGTCCGGCGCGTTGTAATCGTAGTCGCACACAAAAACCGACGGGTCAAGGCTCGCCAGGTACTCCGCAATCGCGACCTCGCCAAGGGCAGAGCCCGAGAAGCCAAGGTCAATTATATCAACGTCAAGCCACTTGGAGATGTAGGCCTCGTACATGTTGTCGGGCCTCGATGCGCACCCTCCGTGCGTGATGGACGAACCGTAAAAAAGGATCGGCTTGACGTCCCTGTACTTCGGTCCGTTTTCGACCGTCGCCTCCTCAGGCACTCCGATCGTCAGTTCTTTAAGGTCAGTGAAAAGAGGCAGGTAAAGCGTGTATGAGCGCATTTTGCCGCCAAGGAGAGGCTTTTCGGCATAGTACCCGTCCTCAGTGTGCGACTCTTTTAAATTGGCGTAGTGGTTCATCATGAACGCAGCCGCAAAGACGTGTTTGTCTCCGTCGTCCTCAACCAGGGTGAAGCCGTGCGTGCCCGAGAAAGGCATGTGCGCCATCTGGGCCAGCGACGAGCACCTCATCGTTATTGAAAGTCTTGCCGCGTCTGTCCTGAACCTGATTCTGCCGCCCGCGGGGTGCTTGTTAAGCTCTGCAACCGACGGGCTGACAGCCGCGGCAACGTCCGCAGGCATTCTCAAAAAGCGGCCTTCTTTTTTGTCGTAGAAGACTCCGTAAAGGTCAAACCTGTCGTCGGGTATCGTGAAAAACTTTTGCCCTGCGGAAACGTCAAAGCCCGCGGGCGGTGTTGAGGTTTGCATATGAACTCCTTGCCGGGCGCATTGCGGGGCGCCTTTCTGACAGCCTTCTTAACAGCTGTATTATAAGCGAAGAGTGAACAGCCTTGGCGGGCTGCGGGATCAATCCGCTTCCTTCTTGCCTCAGCCGTTCACTCCCGGTTTAAACGTCAGTTATATGCGGCTTCGAGTGCCTCGTAGAGCTGAACTCTTACAGCGTGGAGGTAATCGTCGTCGTTTGTGTACGTCAGAACGCTTGTGCAGACCTTTCTCAGCATATTGTCAAGAGCTGCCGAGCCGAGTTTGTTTTCAAGCATTGTGAGCATCTCGTAGTCCTCGATACCGTCTCTGATCGACTCGAGTCTGATCGTCGGAACAGGGTAGAGGCTGTGTTCGATGTGGCCGCTGTAGATGAGCATACCGTCGCCTGCCTGGTTGTTTTCCATAGGCGCGGACGTTCTCCAGTAGCTTGCCTTCCAGACGTTGACGGCCCAGTAGAGCATACCTGTGACGCCAAGCTGTTTCATCTGCCAGAGGCTGACGATAGCTTCGGTTCCGTCGCTGTTGATCTGCCAGTTGACGTAAGGCTGCGTCGGGTTGATGCAGATGTAAGCCCAGAGCTCGCCGCCGTTCTTGACGCCCTCGCGGACTCTGTCAAGGTATACACCGTATTTCTTGTCCTGTGCAACGCTCTGGAGGAACGTTGCGCCGCCTCTTACGGAGAGTGCCCTTGGCGTGAACGCGTCAAGTTTCGGGCAGTAGATGTTGGTGTATTTGAGGAGCATTCCGACGGAGTCCGTGTCAGACTTGTTGATGTTGGTGACTGTTCCGTCGTTCATAAGCTCAAGGTCGCGCTCAAGCGGGATTACCATCCTGTAGTCGGGGTCGATCGATTTGATCTGGTTGGCGACCTGGATGAGTGTCTTGAAATGCTGCTCCGTGCGCGGCTCGTCGACTTCGCCGGGGTAGTAGATTATCTTGCTGAGCCACATCGGCTTTTCGGTGTATCCGTCGTTCTGGAGATCCGTCCATACGCTGTAGTCGCGGACCGACCACCTTGCCGTGTTGATGCGCTCGTCCTGCATATAGGCAATGCCTCTTCCGGATGTCATGCCGTAAGGAAGATCGGTGACGTTGATGCGGTAGTCAAGGAAGAACTCGTAGTAGTTCTGGATGACCTTGTTCCACTCTTCACTGTCGTAACCGTCGCCGCCTGCCGGGTAGCCGCTTGAGATGTAGTTTGCCCAGAGAGCGAAAGCCGTTCTCAGAGTAGTGGCTGTCGGGAGCGAGAAGTTGTAAACCTTGACAGCTATCGGCGATCTCTTGATTTCCTTGTCGGCATCAATGTCGTAAACGTGGATGACGGAGTTGTAGGTGCCCGCCGGTGTGTTCGATTTTGTGGTGACGCGGATCATGAACGCCTGAACGTTGCCGGCTTTGACCGCGATCGAATCGCCGATGTGCAGAAGCGCGTCAGGTCTCATGACGCCAATGACATTGTGGTAATACTCGTATGTGAGATCGGCGGTAAGCGTGTGGCCGTGGCCGTCGTCGAATTCGTCAATCGTAACCACGAGATTCATATCCCTTGAAGGTGCGATGAAGTACTGCGCGTTCTCACTCTCGTTCTTGGCCATACTGATCGTGTAGCCGGAGACATCTTTGGGCGTGAACTGATTCTGGATTGCCTTCTCCGTCGAGTGGTCGAACCAGACTTTCAGTGACGCGTCTTCGTCCTTGGCGGTAAGCTTGGACGATGCCATCGGGTCTTCGTAGTGAACGTTTGAGTTGTTGAGTTTGTATTCGGAAAGTCCGCAGGTTTCAAGCGCAACGTTGAGGTCGTCGGTGATAACGACATCGCCAATGTAAACCTTGCCCTGGTTTCTGGTGAGGTTTCCGAATCTGAGCATGATCTTGCTGATGCTCGCATAGTCGCTGTAGTGGCCGTCAAGGTCAAAGTAAACGCCCTGCCAGCCTGTCTCGTCAACATAGAGGTCAGCCTTGATTTCGAAAGACATGACCTTGCCGGTGAGGTCTGAGTAGCCCGTGAGATTGACCGTGCAGGCTGCGTTGTCGACGGTCTTCATTCTGATGGCAATGTAGCGCTTCTGAGCCGGATATGCCTTCTGGATGGCAGCAAGTTCTCTGACGCCAATGTTAACCTTGACCGTTGCAGACGTGGGGTTGATTTCAACCGCATTGACTCCGCCGTTCTTTACAAGTGCGAGCGATGCATTGTCGGCTGTGACGTAGGTCGCCGCGCTGCCGTTGGCGGGGAACGTCATCGTTGAAGTTGTGAGTCCCGAAGCCTCCGGATTCTCGGGGATGCCTGCGTGTGCGTAAGCGTCCGCCTTCTTCTCAAAAAACGCGATCTCGGAGATGATCATGTAGGCGTCTTTCTTTACGTAAAGGCTCGCCCAGTCGATGCGCATTGTCGTGAGTTTGTCCTTGGTTACAAAAGTCGTGCCAGTCATGTCAACGACAATGTACTGCCACTGACCGTTCTGGATGTAGGAAGACTTTCCGCTGTCGCCTGCTGCGGGTTTCTGAGTGAAGAGTTCGAAATCGCCGTCGGTGAGTTCTGTCTTAACTTTGAAGACAACGTATGATCCGTCTTTCCCTGTAAGAGCTGTCTTTCCGGTGAGGTTTGAGTACTTGGCAATGTCAAACACCGCGTTCGGGTCGCCCGTGCCTGAAGTGCTGTCGTAGTCAAATCTCAGACCTTCGGAGGTCATTGAAGCCTTGGACTGCTTGAGCGTTCCGATAACCGATTTAACCGAGTCATCCCATTTGTCGAAAATGTTTGCGGCTGTGGAAGTCGTCGGCGTGGGAGTCGGTGTAGGTGTAGGTGTGGCTGTAGGCGTTGGGGTGGGTGTTTCGGTCGGCGTGGGAGTCAGCGTAGGTCTGTTCGACGGAGTCGGTGACGCATTCGGTCCCTTTGAGGGGGTTGGTGTTTCCGATTCACCTGACGCCGAGGGAGCCGGGGTTGAGATTTCAGGCGTCGAAGACGAGCCTGACGTGGTTACAGGCGTTTCGTCAGACGGCGTGTTTTCAGGCGTGTCCGTGGGTTCCTGTGTCACCTCGGGTGTGGATGTGTTTCCTTCGTCGGGCGTTTCGGTGCCGGGCGCGGTTGTTTCGTCCGTGGGAACGGGAGTGCCGTTCTCAGGTGTATCGGTTGGTGCATCCGTCGGTGCGGGTGTTGCGGTGCCCGTATTTTCGGGTTGTTTTGTCGGCGCGTCAGGTTCGTTTGAACCTGTGCAGCCTGCGAGTACCACAGTTAAAACGGTCAGGAGAACCGCAATGATCACTGCGATGCTCTTGACTTTTGTTGAACGGATGTTCTTTTGTTCAGACATTTCAGCCTCCGTAAAATGGTAATCTACTGCGCGATTGCCCGCGCGCGTGAATATTTTAAAATATCTCGGGTTAACGATAACACAGACGTATGTTTTCGTCAAGGAGAATAAGCGGCTTAATCGTCGCCGCCCACGCTTCCGCCGATGTTAAGGTCAAAGAACGACCACTCGTCCTTTTCGGGAAGCCCTTTTAGGACGCCGTTCTTCTTCAGAACCTCGATGACAGTCTTGTTTACCTTCGCCCTCGTCTGCAGATCGTCAATGCTGCTGAAGGGTTCGCCCTCGGCCGCCGCCTTTTCGATTGACTCGCCCGCGGACACGCCGACGCCCTGCAGCGCGCAGAACGGCGGCCTCAGTTTCCCGTCCTCCGGGACGAAAACCGTTGCTTTTGACTTATACAGGTCGACGGGCAGGAACTCTATGTGCCTTGCGTACATCTCCATGAGCTGGTCGTAAATCGTGAGCAGGTCCTTTTCCTTTTCGGTCAGCTTTCTTTCAGCCGATTTAAGGTCCTGCATCGCGAGTTTTGCCCTTTCAAGACCGTGGAGCATATTGTTTCCGTCAAAGAAATCAATCTTCAGCGTGAACCTCGTCGCGTAGTAGGCGAGCGGCTCGTAGACCTTGAACCAGGCCATACGGACGGACAGAAGCACGTATGCGACCGCGTGCGCCTTGGGGAACATGTACTGAATCTTTTCGCACGAGCCAAGGTACCAGTCGGGCACGTTGTGCGCCTTCATCTCCTCTTTCCACTTCGGCCAGTTTCCGCACTTTCCCGCGGCAACCTTTCCTTTTCTGACAGCCTCCATGATCTCGAAAGCTGTTCCCTTGTCGACACCCATCTTGATGAGGTACATCATGATATCGTCGCGGCAGCAGATACATTCGGAGAGCGTCGCTGTATTGTCGGCAATGAGCTCCGACGCGTTGCCCTGCCAGACGTCCGTTCCGTGCGAAAGACCCGAAATTCTGACAAGCTCCGAAACGCGCTCCGGCTTCGTGCTCTTAAGCAGTCCTATAGCGAAGGACGTTCCGAACTCGGGTATTCCGAGGCTTCCCGTCTCAAGCGGCTCGGGGAGCAGGCTCTCGTCAACGCCAAGGGCCTCCGGCGACGTAAACAGCGACAGAACCTTGGGGTCTGAGATGTCAACCTTCATCGGGTCGATGCCTGTAAACGTGCCGAGCAGCTTAATGATCTTCGGACCGTCGTGGCCGAGAATATCGAGCTTCAGAATCGTATCGTGCAGGAAGTGGTAGTCGAAGTGGGTGGTGATCTTGCCGGAGCCGTCGTCGTCCGCGGGGTGCTGGATCGGCGTGAAGTCAAGGATGTCCTTGTCCCTCGGCACGACCATGATGCCGCCCGGGTGCTGGCCCGTCGTCTTTTTCACGCCCTCAAGGCCTGACGAAAGCCTGAGCTTTTCGGCCTCATTGGCGATTTTGCCTTTAACTTCGAGATATTTTTTGACATAGCCAATGGCAGTCTTCTCCTGCAGACCCGAGATTGTTCCCGCTCTGAAGACGTAGTCGGCGCCGAACATGACTTCGCAGTACTTGTGGGCCTGAACCTGGTCCTCGGATGCAAAGTTGAGGTCGATATCAGGCGTCTTGTCGCCTTTGAAGCCAAGAAATGTCTCAAAAGGAATGTCAAAACCGTCCCTTATGAGCTTCGTGCCGCACTTGGGGCAGTCTTTTTCGGGCATGTCGCAGCCCGCCTCGTACTCCTGGTTGAAGAAGAACTCACTGTACTTACAGTTTGGGCAGCGGTAGTGCGGCGGGAGCGCGTTGACCTCCGTGATGCCGGCCATGTAAGCCGCAAGGGAGGAACCGACCGAGCCTCTCGAGCCAACCGTGTAGCCGTTCTCTGCCGAATGGGCAACGAGCTTCTGCGCTGCCATGTAAAGCACCGAGTAGTGGTTCGAGATGATGGCGTCAAGCTCCTTGTTGAGCCTTGCCATGACGTGTTCGGGAACGGGGTCTCCGTACGTCGCGACGGCTTTTTCGTAGCAGATGCGCCGCAGGTCGTCGTCCGAGCCCTCGATGGAGGGAGGGTAGTTGCCGGCAGGGACAGGGCGTATGACCTCTATCATATCGGCAATCTTATTGGTGTTTTCGACAACAACCTCGTACGCCCTCTCCTCAAGGTATGTAAACTCCATGAGCATCTCTTCCGTCGTTCTGAGGAAGAGCGGCGCCTGAAAAGCTGCGTCCGTGTAGCCCTGGGCGGTCTGCATGACCTCGCGGAAAATCGCGTCCTCAGGGTCAAGGAAGTGCACGTCGCACGTCGCAACGGTGAGCTTTCCGAGGCTGTCGGCAAGCTTCACGATTTTTTTGTTTATGTTTTCGAGTTCTCTTTCGGACTCGACTTTGTTCTCGCGCACAAGGTAGCGGTTGTTTGCGGTCGGCTGTATCTCGAGGTAGTCGTAGAACGAGGCGATTTTTGTGAGTTCCTCGTCGCTTGCGCCGTCAACGATCGCCTGGTAGAGCTCGCCCTCGGAGCATGCGGAACCTATGATAAGCCCCTCCCTGTTTGCCTCGATGTCAAATCTCGGCATCCTCGGGCGCCTGTGGTAGTAGCTCAGGTTCGAGTGCGAGATGAGCCTGTAGAGGTTCTTGAGACCGACAAGGTTTTTCGCAAGAATGATGCAGTGCCACGTTTTGAACTTTTTGGACTCCTCGTCGCTTGTGCCTTCAGGGAAATCCGTGAGGTAGCACTCGATGCCGTAGATAATCTTGATATCGCTCTTGAGGTCCTTGGCGGCATTGAAAATGTCGGGGTATGCCTGCACCACACCGTGGTCCGTAATAGCTATGGCTTTGTGTCCCCATTCGGTCACGCGCTTTATAAGAGCCTTAGGCCTCGTCACCGCGTCAAGGGCGCTCAGGGAGGTGTGCAGATGCAGCTCGACCCTCTTCACTTCGGCCTTGTCGACCCTCTTTTCGGGCGTGTAGGTGGCCGCGTTCCTGATTTTGAGGCTCAGCTCTTTAGAATACTTGTCATAGGCGACGTCACCGTAGAGCGTCACGTGCTTGCCCACGCTGAAGTTTTTCTCGACGTAGGCCTGGTCCTCGGGCTCGTAGTAGAACTTGGCGGCAAGCGAATACGAGTTGTCCGTGATGAAAATCGACGCGAGACACGACTTGCTGGGAAGGAGCCTCGTTTCAAGCTTGAAAATCTTTCCTCTGACGGCAATGAACCCTATGTCCGCGTTCACGGTGTCCATCTTGACGGGTTCGTCGATGATCTCACCGCCAATGAGTATCGTATTCCCCTTGGAGTCCTTCGGGAGCTCCTCGCCCTCCGCCGGAGTCAGTATGCGCTTCTTTCCGGAGCCGCGCCCTTTGTAGGTGTCGCCGTGGAAGGAGCCCGCGTGGCGGTCGTTTTTCTCCTTCTTCTTGTTGTTTTTTATCGTCTCAGCAATCTCTTTGTTATAGGCCTCTTCGTCAAAGACAAACTTTTCCTCATCGGCCTTCTGCTTTTTCTTCGCTGCCTCTTTTTTTGCCCTCGGGTCGGTCTCGACAGCCGTTATCGAAACGGGCACAGTCCTTCCGAACATCGTCTCAAGGAACTCCCCGATCTCACCGGCAATCTTCTCGCTGCTGAGTATCGAGCAGGCGAGCGGGTCGACAACAATGAAAAGGCCCTCCGGAGTCACCTTGTGTCCGGAGCCCTCAAGCCTTAAAAGCGCGCACGAAGCGGGGTGCCTGTCGCACACAAACTCTTTGACAGTGTCCCAGAGCTTTGCGCGCAGCGACGCATCCGTAACGGTCTCTTCGTACTTCACGTCCCACATGATGCGGATCCTCAGATTGTCCCTGTTGATCTCTTTTCCGACGTTGTCGTAAACAAATCTCTTTGCCTCGTCAAAGCCGAAAACATGTCCGCTGACAAACACGTTGATATCGATGCCGTTCCTTGTAACTCTGATTCTCTCTATTTTAAGGTCTTTTCCCAATGCGCCACCCCCTTTCGGCAATCTTTAACACGCCAATGCGTTCAAAACAGCGGAAAAGGTCTCTTCAAGGGGCCTTTTCCGTGCGTTTTTTCGAAAATTTTCAGAAAATATTTATGCTTTCGCGATGATCTTTTTGAGCTTTGCAAACCTCGGGAGACCGTCCTCGCGCACATAGTTCGGCTCGCCCTGGATGAGAGGCAGAGCGTACTCGACGAACTTTTCGTTCACGAAGTTACCTTCTTCGTTGATCCACTCTCTCGGAACCTTTTTCTCGGTATTGGCGATTTCGGAGAGAGGAATGAGCTTCATGCCGCACGTGTACTCACCGTTTTTGATGATGCGCTCAAAGCCTACGCAGAAGTCGGTTTTTCCGGAGGTCGCCATCTCAACAGCAGTCTTTCCGGCCGCAAACGCCTCTTCGACGTCCCTTCCCGAACCGCAGTGCGCGCCGCACCTCTGAAGGAGGCTGAGCTCGATGGTTCTCACGCGGTACTCCGGAATCTCTTCCTTGAGGATTCCGCCGAGTGTGCTCGCGACACCGCCAAGCTGAGCATGTCCGAACTTGTCCTTAACGCCGCTGTCGGCAACGTATTTCCCGTCCGGATATTTGACGCCCTCGGAGACCGCGATCATGCAGTTTCCGTTGTTTGCCTTGGCGATACGCCTGACGTCCGCAATGAATTTTTCTTTGTCAAAAGGAAGCTCCGGGAGGTAGATGAGGTCCGGGCCCGCGCCCTTCTCACTCGCCAATGCAGCAGCGCCGGTTAGCCAGCCCGCGTTTCTTCCCATGATTTCTATAACGATGATGCAGCCCTTGTCGTAAACCCTCGCGTCGCAGTAGACTTCCATGAGCGAAGTTGCGATGTATTTCGCGGCGCTTCCGAAGCCGGGGCAGTGATCGGTTCCGTAGAGGTCATTGTCGATAGTCTTCGGCACACCCATAACGCGGCACTCGTAGCCCGATTTCTGCATGAACTTTGAAATCTTATTGCAGGTGTCCATCGAGTCGTTTCCGCCGTTGTAGAAGAAGTACCTGATATCGTACTTTTTGAAAACCTCAAGAAGCCTCTTGTAATCCGTGTCGTCGACCGATGCGTCCGCAAGCTTGTACCTTACGCTGCCGAGAGCCGACGAAGGCGTGTTTTTGAGATATAAAAGCTCCTGTCTGTCCTCAAGACCGATGTCGTAAAGCTGCTCGTCAAGTATCCCCTTAATGCCGTGAGCCGCGCCGTAAACTTTCGTGATGCAGTCGCTGTCAAGAGCGGTCAGAAAAACGCCCGCCGCGCTCGAGTTAATAACAGATGTCGGGCCTCCGGACTGTCCGAAAACCGCTGCGCCTTTTAATTGTCCCATGGTCTTTTCAATACGCTGCAGGCAATCATCCCGCAGGTTTTCCTCCCTTTGATTAGTCGGTTCGAATTATATCATTTTCGCCCGTCCTCTTCAACAAAAAAAGAGGCCGGACCTGCTCAAAAATCACTCAAAAATCCGCCTCTTTCCGCCTGTTTTGTTCACGAGCCCGCCAATGCGTCAGACCGTCTCCTGCTCCTCCGGCGGCAGCTCGAAATAAACGGTCTCGTAGGGCCTCAGATTATAAGTCAGCGTGTAAGGAAGACCGTCGCAGCTCCTCGCTGCCGCCTCCTCCGGTACCGTATCTTTTGACACCGTCCCGCCGCCCGGCAGACTGTCAAACGTTGAGAAGATTCTCTTGTAGAGTCCTTTCACGGGCACTCCGACGGTGTAGTTTTCAAGGTATACGGGCGTAAAGTTGCACACGGCAAGGACCGCCCCGTCGTAGTTCCACGGGTTCCTGCGGATGAAGCTCACCGTCGAGCGCATTGCGTCGTTCCGGTTGACCCAGTTGAACGTATTGGCGTTAAGCGAATCGGTGTGGAGGCACGGATATTTCCGGTAAATACCGTTGAGGAGCCTAAGTTCCTCCATGACGTCGCGGTGCCACGTGTCATCGGCAAGGTTCCAGTCAATCTCCGCTCCCTCGTACCACTCTGTGGGTTCGGCAAACTCCTGGCCCATGAAGAGAAGCTTCTTGCCGGGGTGCGCGAACTGGTAGGCGTAGAGCGTCTTCAAAGCGCCGAGCTTGTCGCCGTCCGCGCCCTGCATCTTGCCGAGAAGCGATTTTTTGAGGTGCACAACCTCGTCGTGCGACAGAACCAGTATAAAGTACTCCGTGAAGGCGTAGTCGACCGTGTGGGTGAGCTCGCCGTGGTGGTAGCCGCGGAAAATCGGGTCCTTCTGGAAATACTTCAGCGTATCGTTCATCCAGCCGAGGTTCCACTTGAAGGCAAAACCGATGCCGCCCTGCTTTGCGGGAGCCGTGACGCCCGACATGATCGACGAGTCCTCGGCAATGAGATACCCCTTGGTCATCTTCTCCACCGCCGCGTTCATCTGGCGCATGAAGCCTATACTGTCAAGGTTCTCCTCGCCTCCGTAGATGTTCTTCCGCCCGGTGTTTCTCCCGAAATTCAGGTAAATCATCGAGGCGACCGCATCCACCCTGAGCGCGTCGAAATGGAACTCGTTCAGCCAGTAGCAGGCGCTCGAAATGAGGAAGCTTCTCACCTCGGGTTTCTTGTGGTCAAAAGCCTTCGTGCCCCACTCCGGGTACTCCTCGAGCATCGGGTCCGCCGGTTCGTAAAGCTTCGTGCCGTCGAAATTCTCAAGTCCGAACGTGTCTTTCGGGAAGTGCGCGGGCACGAAATCGAGGATGACGCCAATGCCGTTCTCATGCATTTTATCGATAAAATAGCGAAGATCGTCCGGTGCGCCGTACCTTGACGTGGGCGAGAAAAAGCCCGTCACCTGGTAGCCCCAGGAGCCGTCAAACGGGTGCTCGCATATACCTATGAGCTCAACGTGCGTGAAGCCCATGTACTTTACGTATTCGGCAAGCTCATTGCCGAGCTGCCTGTAATTAAGGAAGCCGTCCTCGCCCCTTCTGTAGTCTTTCTTCCACGAGCCGAGATGAACCTCGTATATCGACATCGGCTTCTCATGGACTGTCTCAGGCGACAGCTTTTCCATGTATTCACCGTCGTGCCACTCGTATCTGCTCTTTGGGCACACGAGCGAGAGCGCCGAAGGTCTCAGCCTTGAAAAGCTCGCCATCGGGTCCGCCTTTTTACGCAGTATTCCGTCGCTTCCGAGCACCTCGTACCTGTAGGATGCCCATTTCCAGAGGTTGGGCACAAATACCGTGAAGACGCCGCTCTCATGCCTCTCCATGGGGACGAGCCAGGACGAGCCCTCGTCAAGGTCAACGCCTCTGCCGCCTGCCTCGTACTGCGACGCGATCCTTACGTTGACAAGTTTTGCGTTGGGCGCATACACTGAGAACCTGACGCCTCTCTGATTATCCTCGATGGTCTCTTTGGCGCCAAGGCATTTATACAGTTCATAGTGTGTACCTTCGTGAAAAAGGTAGCCGTCGTAATCCGTGAACATCATTTCATACCTCGTTTTGTATACTCATCGCAGTATTGTTTCAGCGTACAGTTTTCGCAATCGGGTTTTTGCGCCCTGCAGACCGCCCTTCCGTGGTCCACAAGTCTGTGGCAGAAATCTCCGCTTTCGCTCTCCGGCACTATCTTCCGGAGGTCCTGTTCAATCTTTTCCGGGTCACTGCTGTCCGTGAGCCCTATTCTGTTCGTCAGTCTTATCGCGTGCGTATCGACAACGTAAGACGGTTTTCCGAAGGCATCGCCAAGGACAAGATTCGCGGTCTTCCTCCCCACTCCGGCAAGGGCCGTAAGCTCCTCCATCGTGTCCGGAACCTCTCCGCCGTGCCGCTCTAAAAGCTGGTTGCAGCAGTCGATAATGTTTCTCGCCTTGGCCCTGAAGAAGCCTGTCGATTTAATGATCTCCTCAAGCTCCGCCTGATCCGCCTCCGCAAAAGCTTTGCAGTCGGGGTACCTTGCGAAAAGAGCCGGCGTGACCATGTTGACGCGCACGTCCGTGCACTGGGCCGAGAGCCTTGTGCTTATAAGCAGCTGCAGGGGCGTCTCGTATCTCAGCGAGCACTGCGCGTCCGGATAGAGCTTTTTGAGCTCCTCGATTACGGGGCCTATTTTCTTTTTCGCATTTTTCGGTACCATCGGTTTTCTCCTCAGTCCGCGTAGCCGTAGGTGTAGAAGGCTCTTCCGATCGGGGCGGAGTCGCCGTTCTTGTAGAAACTGAATATGTCGCCGACAGTGTTGTTGTCAGCCCATCTGAAGCCGATTTTGGCGTTTCCGGTGATGCCCAGAGCGCTCTTCGGCACCGAGAACATGAGCATGTCCTTGTAGAGCCTGTAGCGGGCGCTGCCGCACTTTGTGACGCTGTAGGTGTCAGAATCGGCAAGCCTTCCGATCGAAACGGTGCTCTTTGAAGGAGTCTCGCAGTTGATCACGTAGTTTGCGCCCTTCCAGCCCTTGGTGGTGTCGGTCGAAATGTAGAGAGTCATCCAGCCGGTCTTGCCGAAGTCGTTGCCGGAAAAGCTTGTGATGTCAGCCTTCGTTTTCACGAAGAAATAGATGTTTTCGGAGTCTTCGCAGACCTTCATCTCGACGATGTCGTTGCGGTTCGTCTTGTCGACTTTGTTCTCAAACGTGCTGTTCGAGCGCTTCACGGTATCGCCAATGTAATCCCTGTAAGCCACGCCGATGTCGTTCCACTGCGAGAATCCGGCGTTTACATCCACACTCGCCAATGACCTTCCTGCAGCCGCCTCAAGACCCTTGTACTTTCTGATGTACGAGATCATCTGCATGTAGTAGTTGTCGCCGTAGCCGCCCTCCATGGGCTCGATGTCGCGGCTCGTGTTGACGTCTGCGTTGTCGACAAACACTATCGGTTTGTTCTTGTTGGAAACCGGCTGGCGCTGTGCGATCCACTCGTTCCAGCCTGTTATGAATATCATCTCGGGGTCCTGCTTGATGGCCCACTCGAACTGCTCGGCGAAGTTGTAGCCGTAGAGGTATGCGTTGGCGGTTTTGTCGTTCTTGCCGTTGTGCCAGCTCCTCGTCCTGTCGTTGGCGCCGTACCACGCAGTGTAGCTGAACGTGCATGTCGCACTGTGCTGTGCAACCGAGACGTTGATGACTTCCTTGCGGCCGTTGAGACCGTAGATGGCCTGCTTCGTCATGATTCTGCTGAATTCCATCCACGGGAAGCCGTCGTCCGTTCTGCCCGCGTTCGGCCAGACGCTCGCCTTGATTCTGAAGAAGTCCTTGCACTCCTGCGAGAGCTCGCTGTCAGAGGTGACGCCAATGATAAGCGGCTTGCCGTCCCTGTAGTACCAGACGTCCTGATACTCGGGGTGCGCCTTGTAGATTTCTTTGTGAATCGCGTTTATCGTCTTACCGGAGTTTGTGTTGGTGTAGAAGCAGACCTTCGGAACCTTCCAGCCCTGCTCGCTGTACTCGTGAAGAATCTTCATGAGGGCAAGGGCATTCGTCGAGTAAGTGTGCGCGTTCGTCGCGTCAAAGCAGAGGAAGTCAATCCCCGCATCGGCAAGCATCTGAACGTGCTTTCTGAGCACCCATTTGTCGTTTGACGGATAGTAGCCGAACATCGGTTTCCCCCAGAAATGGAAAGCCTGCTCGCCTCCGCCGCCGGCCGCCATCCACGCGTCAACGGACTTTATCGCTTTGGGATTTTTCGCAATTATAGCGGAATTGTCGCGCAGCACCGTGTCGTGCACCCCGATCCAGAGGAAGTAGAAAATGCCCACCTCGCGGTTCTCCCTGATGCCCGTCAAGCCGCTCGTGTAAAGCGCCCTTCCGAGATCGTCAACGCCAACGGTATACGGGTTCGAATACGCAACCGTATTCGCGTAAGTGTCCGTGAACTGCGGCGTCGGTGTGGGAGTCGGTGTAGGTGTAGGCGTAGCCGTCGGTGTGGGTGTAGGCGTCGGAGTCGGTGTGGGCGTCGGAGTCGCTGTAGGCGTTTGGCTCGGTGTCGCTGTAGGCGTGGGAGTCGGTGTGGCCGTAGGTGTTTCCGTCGGAGTCTCTGTCGGAGTTTCAGTCGGTGCCGCAGTCGGAGCTTCGGTTTCTGTTGGGGCTTCCGTCGCAGTCTCAGTCGCGGTCGCAGCTTCCGTCGCAGTCGCAGTTTCAGTCGCAGCTTCCGTCGCAGTCGGGTTCTCCGTTGCAGCTCCGGTCGCCGCAGCTTCCGGGGTTTCCGTTGCCGTTGCCGCCGGCGTCTCAGTCACGACAGCCGTCGCAGTCGCCGCCGGCTCCTCGTCATCCCCGCACGCGCATGCGAAAAGCGCGACGCAAAGGGTCAGAAAGGCAAGCAAAAGCAGCCTCGTCAGAGGGACTGCTTTTGCATTGGCGTCATGTCTTTTGGTATCGGTTTTTCTCTGATCAATCATTTCGATCACATCCGGTGCCGACCGTTATTTGTTGCCGTAAACAAAACCGGCTCTTCCTATCGGTGCAGCATCGCCCTTCGTATAGAATCCTTCAATGTTGTCGCCGCAATTATCGGCCCATTTGAAGATGATATTGGCGTTGCCCTTGATGCTGAGTTTGCTCTTCGGGACCTTCACCATCATCATATTGTCAAGCACCCTGTACTCGACCTCGCCAATGTCCTTAAAGGTGAAGTCTTCCGTACCGGCCGCAATTTTAGCTATGTAAAGCTTTCCGTCCTGATCGGGCATCTTGTAGTTGACGCAGAAGTCGTATCCGCCGCGGCCCTTGCCGGACGTTCCGATGTAAAGTCTCATCCAGTCGTCGTCCGAGGGTGAGGTGATTGCATTGGCGGTTTTCACGAAGAAATAAACACTTTTTGCGTCTTCACACACCTTCATCTCAACGATGTCGTTCTCGCCGCTCGTGTCCTCCACGATCACATCGCCAAAGAGAATCGAGTTCCTGTCAACGGTGTCGTTCTCATAGTCAACGTAGCATGATTTGACGTCGTTCCACTGCGCAAAGCCGGAGCCGATGTCGATAGTTTTCTTTGTCGCGGAGGTGTCCGCGGTCATGCCCTTGAACTTCCTGATGAAGGAGATCATCTGCATGTAATAGTTGTCGAAGTAGCCGCCCTCCATGGGCTCGATGTCGCGGCTCGCCTCAAGATTTGCGCAGTCAACAAACACTATCGGCTCGCCGTTTGTGCTCGGCTGTCTCTGCGCGACCCACTCGTTCCATCCGGTGATGAACACTATCTCGGGGTCCATTTTGAGGGCCCACTCGTACTGCTCGGCAATGTTATACCCGTACTTGTATGCGTCGGGCGAGGTGTCGATCTTGCCGTTGTGCCAGCTTCTCGTGTGGTCGTTGCCGCCGTACCATGCCGTCGCGCTGAACCTGATCGTGTCGCAGTGCTGGGCAACCGAAACGTTCACAATCTCCCTGCGTCCGTTCACACCGTAGACCGCGTAATCCTGCAGAAGCCTTGTAAACTCCATCCACGGGAAACCGTCGTCCTTCTTGTCATCCGTCGGCCACTGGCTCGCCTTGACCCTGAAGAAAGCCGAAGCCTCGTCGCTGAAGCCCGCATCCGTCCTGTCGCCGATTATGAGCGGCTTGCCGTCCCAATAGAACCAGGTGTCCTCAAGCTCAGGGAATTTGTTGTAAATCTTGCGGTAGATCTTCTCCATCGTCTCGCCGGACCTTGTGTTCGTGTAGAAAACGACCTTGGGCGCCTTGAATCCGGCCTGGTTGTACTCGTGAGCGATCTTCATAAACGCCAATGCGTTGTCCGGGTAAGTCACACCGTTGGTGGTGTCAAACACGACGAAGTCAACGCCCGCGTCCGTGAGCATCTGTATATGTTTTCTTGTGACCCACCTGTCGGCTGAGACGTAGTAGTCAAAAAGAGGCTTGCCCCAGTGGTGGTGTGCGTGCACCGGACCGCCGCCCGCGCTCATCCATCCCGATTCTGAATAAAGAGCCCCAATGCCCTTCTCCGTGATGCTGTTGTCGTAAGGACCGTCCGTGCCGTGTTCGCCCTCCCAGAGAAAATAGAAGATGCCGACGTACTTGCCCTCGCGCTCGCTCTTCACGCTTTTTGCGGTGAGAAGCTTCCTTCCGAGATCGTCAACGGCATAGGTCACATTGGCGCGTGTACCGGCAGTGTTCACGTACTCATCAGACTGCTCAAAGGGTCCCTTGGAGACGCCGTCGTCGCAGCCCGAAAGAACCAACGCGGCTGCCGCCAATACGACAGCCATTGCCGCCAATGCAGCGGCAAGCAGCACTCTGCCCGATTTTTTTGTGCGCAAACCGGATGTAACCTTGTTTTTTCCGTTCATCATATTTCTCCGTTCGTATGCCGCCCCGTAAAACTGCTGCCCTCACACGGGCTTCGGGGCGGGAATCATTGGCGTTTTTCGCAGAATTGATTATACCAAAAGAAACGCGCGCGCGCAAACAGTTAAACCACCGGGGAACGGAATTCGTATTGACATCAGTTTCGTTATCAAAGCGGAAAATGAAAATCCGGCCGCCGCGGCACCCCTCAAGCGGGCAAAAATGCGCTTGACGGGTCGGCATTTCGATATTAAAATCAGCGGTAGGAAAAGCCTTTTTTGCATTGGCGGCAGGCACGCCGTTTTATGCGCAAAAGGCACCGCAAATTTAGATTTGAGAGGCAAATACTATGAGTTTTATTGGCAAACCGGTCATCGACAAGTACGATCTTGAAACCTGGATGGCCCCGATCTGGAAAGGCCCCTACGTTTACAACGAATCAGTGATGTTCGTCGGTTTTAAAGAGAGAGTCACCCTCCTCTACCCCGCCGACAGGATCATTTCAGTCAGGTCGTTTGACCTTAAGACAGAATACAAAGAAGGCGTCGATTACAGGATGGTTGACGGCGGGCTGGAGCTTATCGAAGGCACGTCCATAAACCCCGTTCCGGAGGAGCTCTACTACTCCGACAACAAGGATTTTCCCTTCACGATCAAGGTTATGAAGGACGGCGAAGAGACGAGCATCTACTTCAGCGAGGAGATCTGCAAGTACCAGGTTTTCGTAACGTATGCGCACTCAAGCGGCAGAGAGCTTTTCATCCCCGCAGACGAGAGCGCAAAGTTTAAGAACCTGCTCGGAAAGCTTAACAGGGGCGAGGACGTCACGATGTTCTTCTACGGCGACAGCATCACGTTCGGCGCGTCCGCGACAGACATGCTCGGAATCGACCCGCACACTCCTATATGGGCAAGGATGTTCACGCACTACCTCGCCAAAAAGTACGGTTACACGGTTAAGTACGTTGCGCCGGACCTGCCGAGTACGCTTGGCGTGCCGGCCGAACCGCTGGTGTTCGGAGACCGCGGGACCATAACCTACGTCAACCCCGCGGTCGGCGGCTGGAGAGTGACGGACGGTATCGAAAAGTTTGACACTTACATCAAGCCTTTCGTCGAAAAATACGGCTGCGATTTCATACTTCTTGCGTTCGGAATGAACGACGGCGGAAACACGCCGGAGACCGAAAAGGACCTCCAGAAGCAGCTTCTTGAACTTGTCTACGGACTCATGCCCGATGCGGAGGTTCTCCTCCTCGCGACCATGGTTCCGAACAACGAGTCGGTGAACGGCTGGTACGCGTCGCAGCATCTGTTCGAAGCAGTTTTCGACGAACTTGCGGATGAATACACCGCTCTCGGAAAACAGATTGCCGTCGGAAGGATGACGACAATGAGTCTCTCCATCCTTGAAACCAAGCGATTCAGAGACTATACCGGAAACAACATCAACCACCCAAACGACTTCATGTCGAGGGTTTACGCCCAGGTCGTCTACGCGACGGTAACCGGCGAATGATCTGATGCGGTTTTACGGAGGGGCGCGGCGCAGCCGCGCCTTTTCCTCACCCTGAAAGGATAAACTTACAATGAACAAAAAGGATTTTCCAGACGATTTTCTGTGGGGCATAGCGACCTCTGCGGCGCAGATTGAGGGCGCCGCGCTTGAGGACGGAAAGGGGCTTGAAATCTGGGACGTATTTTCGAGAATTCCCGGAAAAATAGCCAATAACGAGACGCCGGACATGGGCTGCGACTACTATCACAAGTACCCGGAGCAGCTTGAGCTTATGAGGTCCCTTGGCTTCAATTCGCACAGGTTCTCTTTCTCGTGGGCAAGGATAATGCCCGACGGTTTCGGAAGAGTGAATCAGAAGGGGCTCGACTTTTACAGGAGAGCAGTTGACAGGATGCTGGAGCTCGGCCTTAAGCCCAACGCAACGCTCTACCACTGGGATCTTCCGTACGAGCTTGAGTGCCGCGGCGGTTTTCTTTCGAGGGACATTGCCGGCTGGTTCGGCGACTATGCGGAGCTCATTTTCAGGACCTTTAAGGACGAGATTCCGCTCTTTGCGACGTTCAACGAGCCGATCGCGACTTACGTCGGGTACGGCCTTGGCGTGTTCGCACCGGGGCGGAAAGGTGAGAAGTTCGGAAGGCAGGCAAACCACAATCTGCTCCTCGCGCACGGCGAGGCGGTGAGGCGTTTCAGGGACGTCTGCGGACCCAAAAAGGAGTTCGGGTACGACCATCCGAACATAGGCATTGTCGTTGACGTGTGGCACCACCACCCGGCAAGGAAGGACAACCCGGAAGACGTCAGGATTGCCGAGCTTGAGAACGAAAAATCGTACAGGTCATACCTCGCGCCGGTCTTCAAGGGCTGCTACAGAGAGCCTCTTCTCCGCTACATGGAGGAGACAAATTCGATGCCCGACATAATGCCCGGCGACATGGAGAGCATCTGTGAGCCGATTGATTTCTTCGGGCTCAATTGCTATAATCGGGTCGTTGACAGCTCCGATCCTTCGGCGGCGAAGGAAGAAATTGAACATCGCGGCGGAAACTTCATGGACAACGGCCAGGAGTACTATCCGAAAGCCATTTACGACGCTGTCGCCAATGTGCGCGACAATTTCATTGGCGGTCTCCCTGTTTTCATCACCGAAAACGGCACGTTCAGCGTCAGTGAGCAGGTTGAAAAAGGCGACGACGGCAGGCCCGTGGTTCACGACCCGACAAGGATCCGCTACTATGAAGGTTTCATCGAGTGGCTCAAAAAGGCGGTCGACGAAGGCGCCAATGTGAAAGGCTACTTTGCCTGGACTCTCCTTGACAATTTCGAGTGGTCCGCCGGCTACAACTACAGATTCGGGCTTGTCAGAAAGCAAGGCGACGAATACATCAAAAAGGACAGCGCCGCCTGGTTCGAAAAATTTCTTAAATAAGCCGCGCCTGCAGCCTGCACGCAGCCTGTTTGAAAGGATTTTGACATGAAAAAGACAATTCTCTGCATACTTCTTGTTCTGACCGCAGCCGCGCTGCTGCTCTCGGCATGCACAAAAGGCGCTGACCCGGTTTCTCCGACAAAGGATCCCGCGTCATCTACCGCCAATGCCCCTTCCGGTGACGCCACAGCCGCCCCCACGGAAGAGCCCGCTCCGACGGACGAACCTTCACCAACGGATGAACCGACGCCCACGGAAGAACCGACGCCCTCACCCGCTCCCACAGCGGACCCGTCAATCGAAAAAGGCACCAACGTTGCCCTTTCGGCAGAGATCGACGACGTCTCCTCAACAACCGGCGAAACGCACGTTCAGTGGGGCTGGTCTTATGAGTTCATTAACGACGGCATCAGATGGGACGCCAATCCGCCCGCAAGCCTCGGCTGGACCACAAACGTAGGCGTCAACCTTGACGACCCCCTGCAGGAAGAGTGGATCGTATTCGAGCTTGAAAATTATACGCTGATCGACACCGTCAATGTCTGCCCGACAATCAGCGCCGCATGCTTCCCGATCGACTTTCACATTGAAGTTTCCCTTGACGGTAAAAACTATGTGACTGTTGCCTCCGTCGAAGGCTGCGACAGAGTCAGGACAGGAAGCGATGAGCCTGTCGTTATGACGTTTGAACCCGTTACCGCAAAATACGTTCAGTTCGTCGCGACAAAGCTATTTGAAGTACCGTCCGGAAACGACGGCATACTGATGCAGATCGGCGAGATTGAAATTATTGCCGGTTAAAACATATCACAGATAAACACGGAGCCGCCGCGCAGAAACGAACTGTCTGCGCGGCGGCTCCTCTTTTATTTACACAAATTATTCAAAAGCTTTCAAATGTGAATAAACCGCTGCGACGGGGAAGCCCACAACGTTGTTGTAGTCGCCCTCGATGCCCGAAATGTGCTTCGAAAACTCGCCCTGGATCGCATAAGCGCCGGCCTTGTCCCTGCACTCGCCCGTGGCAACGTAAGCGTCAATCTCATCGTCGGTCATGTCCGTGAACGTCACAAGCGTGGTCTCGCAGAAAGCGAGGCGCTCGGTTTTTCCGTTGGCGGTTTTGGCGAGCACAACACCCGTGCAGACTTTGTGAGTCTTTCCGGAGAGCATTCTGAGCATTCGCACGGCGTCTTCGTCGTCCGCAGGCTTGCCGAGTATCACGTCGCCGACGGCAACGCATGTATCTGCGGTGATCACGATCTCGTTGTCGCCAATGCCTCTCACCGCCTCAACGGCGGCCTCTTTTTCGAGCGCGACGTCCGTCACGTACTGCTCCGGATTGCTGTCGTCGCACTTCTCGTCAGTGTCAACGGAGAAGGTCACGAAGGGCCTATTGAGATATTTGATCAGTTCGCGGCGCCTTGGCGAGTTGGACGCAAGGCAGAGTATGTGCTGCATAAGGTGTGCCTCCGGGACATGTAAGAAATCGGGGCTTCTGCTTTTTAAACAGGGCCCCGCTTTTAAATCAGTATTCAGCGCCTTTTTGAAGAGCTGCCATTTCTTCGGGAATCATTCCGTGTTTCTTTGGCGGCAGTATTTTGTAGAGCGCCTTTTCGAAACTCTCGCGTGAGACAACGCCCGTGACTTCGAGGAGCTTTCCGAGGAGGATGATGCCTGCGAAGGTTGCGTTGCCGAGTTCGTAAGCCATCTGGGTCGCGGGGATTGCGTAGACCTCAACGTCTTTTCTCTCAGGCATTACGGGAACGAGGGAGCTGTCAAGGATGACAACGCCGCCGGGGATGAGATATTTCTCGAATTTTTCCAGCGAAGGCTGGTTCATCACGATGATCGACGTGGCCTTATTCACGATGGGGGAGCCGACTTCTTCATCTGCGACGATAACGTTGCAGTTTGCCGTGCCGCCGCGCATCTCAGGTCCGTAGGACGGAAGCCAGGAGACGTTCTTGCCCTCTTCAAGGCCGGCCATAGCTATGAATTTTCCCATTGACAGGATGCCCTGTCCGCCGAATCCGGCTAAAATGATCTCTTGCATATCACACCTCCAGGTCCTTGCCCTTGAAATTGCCGAGCGGGTAGTGCTCCATCATGTTCTGTTCAAGCCACTCGAGCGACTTCTGCGGGTTCATACCCCAGTTGGTCGGGCAGATTGAGAGAACCTCAACGATTGAGAAGCCAAGGCCTGCCATCTGGACTTTGAAAGCCTTTTTGATGGCTGCTTTTGCCTTTTTGACATTGGCGACATTGTTCACGGCAACACGCTCAACGTAAACAGCGCCTTCGAGTGTCGAGAGCATCTCGGAAACTCTTACGGGGTAGCCGTGGAGTTCGGGCTTTCTGCCGAAAGGTGTTGTGGTGGTGACCTGGCCGACAAGTGTTGTCGGAGCCATCTGGCCGCTTGTCATACCGTAAATGGCATTGTTGACGAAGATTGTGGTAATCTTTTCGCCTCTGGTTGCGGCGTGAACGATCTCAGCCGTTCCGATTGCGGCGAGGTCTCCGTCGCCCTGGTATGTGAAAATCTGTCTGTCGGGGAGCGACCTTCTGAGTCCCGTTGCGACTGCCGGAGCTCTTCCGTGTGCAGCCTGGACCATGTCGCAGTTGAAATATTCGTAGCTGTTGTAGGTGCAGCCGACGCTCGCGACGCCGACGGTGGTTCCCTCGATGCCGAGCTCATCAAGAACCTCTGCTACAAGGCGGTGAATCAATCCGTGTGTGCAGCCGGGGCAGTAATGAAACGGCTTTTCTGTGAGCGCGTGGGGTTTCTGAAAAACTATTGCCATGTTGCTCGCCTCCTTACTTCTGTGCCGCAATTGCGCGGACCTGCTCTAAAATCTCACTCTGGGAAGGAACGTTTCCACCTGTTCTTCCGTAGAATTTGACTTCGTTTTTACCGTTGACGGCAAGTTTGACGTCCTCGATCATCTGACCTGCGCTCATTTCGACGCAAAGGAAGCTCTTGACCTTGTCGGCATATTTTGCGTACGACTCGGACGGGAACGGCCAAAGTGTGATAGGCCTGATGAGACCGACCTTGATACCCTCTTTTTCGGCGTCCTTGATAACGTTTTTAACGATTCTTGAGATTGTGCCGTAAGCGGTTACGATGATGTCCGCGCCCTCGCAGTTGTACTCTTCGACGCGTGTTTCATTGGCGGTAATCTCAGCATATTTCTTCTGAAGCTTGCGAACGTGTGCCTCGAGAACGTCTGCCTCAATGTAGATCGAAGTGATCGTGTGGTGAGGTCTCTCGAGTTTGCTTCCGCATGCCGCCCACTCGGACTTGTCAGCCTTGTAGATAGGCTCCTCGTCTCTGAACGTGACAGCTTCCATCATCTGTCCGAGGTAACCGTCGCCCATAACGACGACAGGGTTTCTGTACTTGTCGGCAATGTTAAACGCCTCAACGACGAGCTCATACATCTCCTGAACGCTGCAGGGAGCAAGAACGGGAAGGTGATAGTCACCGTGTCCGCCGCCCTTAACCATCTGGAAATAGTCGCACTGTGCCGGAAGGATACCGCCAAGGCCGGGGCCGCATCTTACGATGTCGATGATGACCATCGGAAGTTCCGAACCTGCGGAGTACGAAATGCCCTCCTGCTTAAGCGAGATGCCGGGGCTCGACGAAGAAGTCATAGCTCTCACGCCTGCGCTCGCCGCACCGTAAACCATGTTGATGGCTGCGACTTCGCTCTCTGCCTGCACGAACGTACCGCCAAGCTGCTCCATTTTCTTAGCCATGTAATGTGCGACCTCTGTCTGAGGAGTGATCGGATATCCAAAGTAGTGCCTGCAGCCTGCTCTCAGCGCAGCCTCGGCAATTACTTCGTTGCCTTTCATAAGAATTCTTTCGCTCATAGTGCCGCCTCCTTACCTTTCTACGGTAATAACGCAGTCGGGGCACATTGTAGCGCACGATGCACAGCCGATGCATTTTTCCATTTCAAGCACACCCGCAGGGTGATAACCGTTTTTGTTAAGAACGTCCTCGCGGATGACGACGATTTTTTTCGGGCACGCAACAACGCAATGTTTGCATCCCTTACATCTGTCTATATCAAAAGTTACCTTAGCCATATAACCTCCCGTAAAAAGAAAGCTTATTCTTTTACAAAAATAATATTTTACAACAATATCAGTTGGCGCGCAAACGGTTTTTACAGCAGGTCTCCCGGGTTTTGTCGGCATGACGGATTACTAAGCCTATGCGGCAAAAAAGACCCCTTGGCGGAGGCATCCTGCTCCTGTAGCGTACTATCGCCAAGGGATAAGTTCTTCATTAACGGGAAAACCTCCAAAATATCTTCATGACACAACTCATATTTAGTATCGTTCCGGACAACCTCATTTAAGATCAATGCTGTCCATATTCTTTATCGAAAAGTTGCTCCAAAAATCTTCGGATATTTCCCCACCATCATATTTCCAGACAGATACTATATAATCACCAATCAAAAATCTGTAATATACTCTTCCGTTTTTGTGATAATAAACAGTGGAAGAAACGTTTAATGCTCCGTTCAAGGTCAATGATTGGAATTCGATATTATCATAGTATTCGGTAAAAGAATCCTTATTGCCCGGTTGAGGGAACCCGGGAGATATCAAATCAATCAATTCGATGTAGTCTTTGATTCCATCGTTTTTGATTTGTTCGCTAAAACTGCCAAAAGAAACTACGACCGTTTCTTTTTCAGGCTGACAATAGAACCATATCCA
>Ga0310696_10002120_pt1 | contig 26954 bp, 21 predicted proteins | sample AusTroGonzalo_MG_4_FD_203885 | JGI IMG/M metagenome (GOLD analysis project Ga0310696, IMG submission 203885) | Bovine rumen microbial communities from tropical cattle in Woodstock, Queensland, Australia - Gonzalo_02 (v2) (version 2) | ecosystem: Host-associated > Mammals > Digestive system >...
AACTGGTGATACTCATCGAAAATCGCATTAAGGATCGTAAACCATAATGTGAAGATAATATTCATCTCATTATCAGATCTGAGGAGCTTAACAGGGCTCTCAGCGTAGGATGTCTGTCTTGAGATCTTGTTAGTAGAGGATAACGCCATATAAGAGAAAATGGTCAGTAGGGCGAACTCCCCTGCATGTGCCATCTTCCTTAATATAAGATCATCAACAATGCTGACACCGAACAATTCATTTAAGTACTGTAATAATGAATTAGATAAATCAGATGATTCCGTTCCGGTGTTTGCGGATAAAGCAAAGATAACAGCGATCCATGACAATGTCAGGATCCAGAAGAGTATGGCCAAAACAGTAAATCTGAGCGATATTTCTTTGGCTCTTCTTTTTTCTTCCAATGACTTAAGCATTATCTTCCCTGCTGTTATTTCTATAATTATTTATTATATAACAATAATATCAATCGTGATATTTTTTGGCGTTCTTCATGGCGCGGTCAATGTCTCTGTTAGCTTCTTTCTTAGCCATTACATCGCGCTTGTCGTAATCTTTCTTACCTCTTGCAAGACCTATCTCAAACTTGACTTTACTGTCTTTGAAATAGCATTTTGTGGGCACTAATGTAAGACCGTCCTGCTTTACAGTTGAATACAGACGGATTATCTCTTTTTTATGCATGAGAAGCTTTCTGCTACGCTCAGGATCGAGATTATATCTGTTGCCGTGATCGTAAGGGCTGATGTGAACGCCGATGAGCCACATCTCACCGTCTTTTACCTGGACGTATGAGTCTTTGAGGTTCACCTTCCCTGCCCTCAGGCTCTTAACTTCTGTGCCTGACAGAGCCACGCCCGCTTCATACCTCTCCTCGATGAAGTAATCGTGATAGGCTTTGCGGTTCTCAGCTATGATTTTTATACCTTTTTTGATTGCCATAATCGTATATTTTATATGTAAAAGGACTTTTTGCAACTTTTAGTGCGCAAAAGCCCGTATTTATTGCGTTTTGTGCTCGAAAACAGCCCGAAACGGCTTATTTAATTACATCTGAAGCGAAGGATATGCGTTAAGATCCAGACTGTCAGTCTTGCCGCCGATGAATTCGTAGTAGCCGCAGGATGCGATCATTGCAGCATTATCAGTACAGTATTTGAGTTCAGGATAGTAGAGCTTTATGCCTTTCTTCTTGGCTTCTTTCTCAAATGTTGTCCTCAAAAACGAATTGGCTGAAACGCCTCCTGCAAGACAGAGTTTCTTGATCTTAGTCTGTTCGCAGGCGATCATCGTATTCTTAAGAAGAGCATCTGCAATTGCCTGCTGATATGAAGCTGCAAAGTCTTTGAGTTCAAGCTCTTCGCCCTTCTGCTTCATTCCGTTAAGAAGGTTTAATGCGGATGTCTTAAGACCGGAGAACGAGAAATCAAGTGTATCGCCCATATGTGTTTTCGAGAACACATAACGGGAAGTATCACCGCCCTGCCCTGCTTTATCCATCTTAGGACCGCCCGGATAACCTAAGCCGACAACACGGGCAATCTTATCGATTGCTTCACCAGCAGCGTCATCTCTTGTCCTGCCGAGAACCGTCATGTCAGTGTAATCGTCAACACGGACGATCATGGAATTACCGCCGCTTACACAGAGGCAGAGAAAAGGCGGTTCCAATTCTTCGAAGCATATATAATTGGCTGCAATATGGCCCTTCAGGTGATTAACGCCGACAAGAGGCTTGCCGGATACTTCACTAAGACCTTTAGCGCATGAGAGGCCTACGAGCAGCGCTCCTACAAGACCGGGGCCGTATGTAACTGCGATTGCATCAATATCATTAAGCGTTACGCCTGCGTCTGATAAAGCCTTTTCAACAGTCGGATAGACTGCATCAATATGCATTCTTGATGCAAGCTCAGGAACAACACCGCCATACTGTTCGTGGAAATCAGCCTGGGATGCGATGCAGTTGCTTAAGATAAAACGTCCGTTCTTAACTACAGACGCTGCTGTCTCATCGCATGAACTCTCAATACCGAGGATTAATACGTCTTCCCTGCTCATATCAATAATCCACCAAATAGAATGAGTTAAGGAAGTCAATTACAGTATCGATATAGAGATTCTTATTGATACTGTATTCCTCAAGATAGCCTGCGCCCGGAACCATAACGCTCCTGGTAATACTCGAATTAAGTCTGCTGCGCTCAGTGATTATCTGGTCGATCTTATCGGCACCGATAAACGTATCGTGACCGCCGTAGATGATAAGCACCGGGATAGGAAGTCTAGCGATCTCCTGGGCAAGACTGATGTTAGTACCTGCTGCAGATACTCTTATGGCATAAGGAACGCTGTACTGCGTAATAAATCCCAAAGGCTCGCTCTGAACTACCTCAGGCTTGATATAGTCATCAGATTCTTTAGCGGGAGAATCAAGGATCATGCCGATAATATAAGACTTGTCGAAGCCCAAGTTTCTGATGTTTGCACTGTAAGAAGACAGTGTAAGTTCACTTGCGCCTTCAGGCGGCAGATTCTTGTAAGCGAGGATCGAGGATGTACATCCCGTGCCGATACCGTAGATGATTACATTAGTAGTAACAGAGATCTGCTTAACGATAGAGATAGCGCCCAGAACGTCCTGCCACTCGAGATAACCATATGAACAGATATCACCGCCTGATGTACCTGAGTTTCTCTGATCGAAAAGGAATACGTTATATCCGTTATCGAGCCATGTCTCGAGCATATCGATCATCTCAACGCCGAACGGAAGTCTGTTGGAACCTGCGTCGTGAACAACGATTATCGTAGAAATAGGATTCTTAGTCTTGAAGAACCATCCCTGAAGAGATGTCTGCCCGTCAGCAGACTCAAAGCTCGTCGTGCTGTATGAAGGCAGAATGTTTGAAGGAACGTTGGTAACCTCATTCTTACTGATGTTCATCAATCGGTTAGATGAGAAAACAGTAAGTGCGATAAAAGAGATGATGAGGAGTGCGATGAAACTCAAGACCAACGCAAGTCTCATAATGAATGGATTCCTGCGCCTTGAGCTATTTCCGCTGAAACTGACAAAACCGCTTCTCATGTTAAATCAGATCGTTCTCCTCGATTAAATTCCCGACAATTCTAACATCACAATTGTGGCAATTCTATCGTCAATTTACGCCACTTGAGCCGAATCCGCCGCCACGGTCTTCACCGATAACCTTAACGTTATCGGTCTCGATAAAATTGCAGTATTCAACCTTTGCAACGACCATCTGGGCGATCCTGTCACCTTTTCTGATCTTATATGTGCCGTGAACACAGCCCTTCTGATCTATGGTAAGAACATCTGTAACGTCTTCTTCAACCATAAATGAATCGTTAAATACGATTACATTTACTTCGTCTCTGTATCCGCAGTCAATTGTTCCGGGGCTGTTAGGAATCCTCAGCGGAGTCTTTAATGACAGACCGCTTCTTGGTCTGATCTGTACTTCATAGCCGTAAGGAATAGCAAGCTTGATTCCTACAGGAACCAGTGCAGCTCTGCCGGGTTCAATGATTACTTCCTCAGCTGCATAGAGGTCCATTCCGGCATCGCCGTCATGAGCATAAGCAGGCAGCTTGGCATCTTCTCTGCACTTCTCAATATGGATATCAATCATGACTAGTTCCTCCTGGCATAATTGTATAGTTACAGATAACATTAAATCCCATATCAGCTATGGCATCAGCGTAATTCTGGTCGATCAGGTTCTTTGCCCTTCCGTAGATGGCACATGAGCAGTCAACAGGATGAGGGATAACCTTAAGCTGAGTCTCTTCAGGCTTTCTTCCGGGTCTCATATCGAATACGGTATTAGCAGAACAGAAGTTACAAGGTCTCTGATTTCTTCCGCAAGCGCAGAAGTCTGACTGCATCCACGGGATCATACCGTCTGAATGAACGATTATCGTAGGATTCTTCTCCCCTACATTAACTGTCTCAGTAAGTGTTCTTAACTGTTGGATAAGATCATCAGCCGACACCTCATAAGAAGGCATAACTGCGTCAGCATAATCGATGGCATAAGACATCGACTTACTGCTGTAGATATTGGTTCCTGCAGATGCAAAATGCAGAAGATCGCCCTTAAGGAATTTGCGGTCAGTAAGAAGTCTTGAACTCATTACAGCCTTAAATCCTGATCCGAGATCAGCCTTAAGATCAGATATAACGTTATCGATTACTTTATTGAGCTTATCGTGATGGAAATCAGGCAGCATCAGAACGAGTTCTGCGCCCTGGTCCTGAACGAATTCCGTGATCGTTGCATACAATTCAGGGTTAGCCAGATCGTAAATGCTGAAAGCATAAAGGTCAGCGCCTTCTTCTAACAGATCCTCGTTATTTCTTAATACGGGATATGTATACATGTTCTTGATATCGCCCGTTGTCTCAGGTTCATCACCGAACACTTCTGAATCTTCAACATAATCAGTTCCGTAGCTCTTCTTAAATGAATTGACTACATTAACTTCAAGCTGCAGGAGCAGTTCTCTTCTTAATGCATTGATTATGCTTACGGGACACATATATGTATCGCTGCCGGTAAACTCAACGGAATCAATAGTGAATGCAGTATCGAGAGTCTTAGAGAGCTGTTCAACTATTCTGTTCTTATCGAGTTCTCTTCCCTCGTAATCCCCAGGAACTTCAATAACGGATTCAGCGCTTATCTCCCCTGCTATTCCGTCAATGACAGTTGCTTTGGCGTTTAACTCAGAACCCTTGTTATCGAGCACGATGCTTATGGGTGTTCTTCTAAGAGCCTGCTTAGGGATAACAATCTCGTGGTTCATGAGGAACACTTCGTATCCGGGCTTAAGCTTCTTGATCATGTCAGGATGCAGTCCCTTGATGTTAAGACCTGTTAATCCCTGATTGACCTTACCTACCGGGAATGAGCATATCTCTTTATGGTTATCTCTGATTGACAGGAAATCGCCTTTATCGGGCGCTACAGCGCCTGCTTTGATTCCTACAGCTACGACACCGTTCGCGTTATCAAGACGGCTTATACGGCCGATTCTGACGCCATACTTACCGGGATATTCTCCGGAGAGGATATGGTCATCCTTACTGCCGCTCAAATACTGAGAAGTGAATGACCCGCCTCTATTGAAGTTAATGAGAAGCTCAGCCTTGATCTCCTTGATCAGATCGTTGTTGAGGTTTCCTTCATAATAAGCGTCAATCATTCTGCGGTAGCAATAAACAGCTGATCTTACATAATTTGCATCACGCATGCGGCCTTCAATCTTAAGGCTCTTTACGCCGCTTTTGATAAGTCTTGCGAGGTAATCAGTTACATCTCTGTCCTTAGGTGAGATCAGATGTCCTTCTCTTAATCTCAAACCGTCATTTGAGAGTGAATAATCTTCACGGCAGGGCTGTGCGCATGAACCTCTGTTACCTGATCTCGTGCCACTCTTATTCATAGCGGAGAACAGACAAAGACCTGAAGCGCAGATGCATACTGCACCGTGAGCAAATACTTCTGTCTCGAGGTTATATTTTGCGGCTGTCTTGGTCCTGTTTTCGATCTCATCGCAGGATAATTCCCTAGGAAGCACTACGCGTTTAGCGCCTATATCAGATATCTTCATGAATTCATCTGAAGAATAGACATTCATCTGCGTACTGCAGTTGATGATTACATCCGGGAAATCTGCCGCGAGCTTAGTAAGGACTGCCAAGTCCTGAACGATAAGTCCGTCAACACCGATGTTAACAGCTTCAGCAATCGTCGGATAGAAGACTTCGAATTCGTTATCGCTCATCAGTGTGTTAACTGCGAGGAAAACCTTCGAAGATCTGGCATGAGCATAGTTCACGCCTTCTTCCAATTCATCAAGCGTGAAGTTATCTGCTGAAGCTCTTGCGGAATATTCCTTAAGTCCTAAATAAATACTGTCGGCTCCGCTGTCTACGGCTGTCTTGAGTATCTCAAGATTACCGGCGGGAGCCAGGAGTTCAATCTTGTTCTTTCTCATCTGATTTTAAATGTTCGAACAATCCGTTATTGACCTTGCTAGCGAGCTCTTCCATGGGAGTAGGCTTGATGTTGGGATCTCTTCTCTCCTCAGCCTGGGCAGCCTTCTGCTTATAGTAGATAAGCTCTGTCTTCAAAGTACTGTTCTCATTCCTTAAAGTGATGAGTCTGTCGCAAGCTTCGAAAAGTGACATTATAGCGGTTTTGTTCGTTGCAATATAAGGGTTATTCTCTTTTGTCTCGTTATAGATCTCGTCAGCTAATTCGCCAACTTTCTTGATACGGTCGTATCCTGCATCGCCGCTTCTTACGAGATACTGGACACCGCCGATCGTGATCTGTGCGCTCTCTTCCTTGGGATTGGTCTCATCATTGGAAGACTTAGTGCGTGCCTGAATCTTATCTTCAAGTGTTATGTACTTCTTCTCTGTGACGGTCTTTGCCTTGATCTCACCCTTGTAGAGCTGTTTATACTCTACGATCGCAGGGGCAGCAGCATCCTTCTTACCCTTACGCTTGTAAGAGCCGTCTGAATATTTGCCAAGTAAGCTGGCATTGGATTTTCTCATAAATGCTTCCTCCCCTAATAAAGAAGATAATTAATTATATATGTTTTGTGTTTAATCTCAAAATCTCGAAAAGTTTTGCAAACTGCAAAGGTTCAAGTTCTTCAGCCCTTGCGTTATCGCTTATTCCGAGTTTATCAAATGCTTCTGTTATGTTCTCGGCAGCTACTGTTGAAGCAAGATTCTTCTTCAAAAGCTTTCTTCTCATCGCAAAGCAGTTATTTAAGAACTTAACAAACTCAGGAGACAGAATATCTGCACCCTCTTCCCTGCTGAAACTGATAACTGCTGACGTTGTTCTCGGCTGAGGAACAAATGCAGTGTGAGGAACCTTGAATTCATATGAATACCTGCCATAGAGACTGCAAAGGATCGCAAGAGGCCCGTACTGCTTTGTATTAGGTCCGCAGTCGATCCTGGCGATGGCTTCATCTTCTACCATGAATACCATTTTTCGAGCGCCTGAGAACTCGCCAAAGAGCCTCTTCATGATGTCGGTCATGACATAGTAAGGTATATTGCTTACTACTACATCAAACTTCCGGACATCTGCAAAACCGTACTTAATGAAGTCTGCATTGATGATCTTGGCATTACTGATATTTGATTCCAGATATCCTGCAAGACCATGATCGATCTCAACACAGGTAAGGTTATCGGTAAGTCCGGATATCGGATAAGTGATGCTTCCCAATCCCGGACCGATCTCAAGGACCTTGTCTTCAGGTGTTATCTCACAGAGATCAACAATCGACTGAATAATGTCTTCATCACAAAGGAAATTCTGCCCGAACTTACTTTGGGGCAGAATTCCTTCTTGATTCATTATGTCTTTAATTGTCTCTTTGTTCATATCACAGGAAGTAAGCTACACCTGATTCAAAGATCTTCTGGTACTTGTTACCCGGGATGTTCTTTGTAAGGTCGGAATCATATCTTTCTGTATGACCCATCTTACCGAGAACACGGCCGTCGGGTGATGTGATACCTTCGATAGCACAGATGGAACCGTTGGGGTTGAACTGTGTATCTGATGCATAGTTACCGTCAAGATCAACGTAGCATGTAGCGATCTGGCCGTTTGCTGCAAGCTGCTTTACGAGTTCTTCGGAACAAGCGAACTTACCTTCACCGTGAGATACGGGAATCTCATAGATCTCGCCCGGATTACAGAGTGTGAGCCAGGGGCTCTTGTTTGTCATGATCTTTGTTCTTGCATACTTATTCTGATGTCTGCCGATGTTGTTGAATGTGAGCGTTGGGCTGTCAGAAGTCATGTCGCAGATCTTGCCGTAAGGAACGAGACCTAACTTGATCAAAGCCTGGAAACCGTTGCAGATACCGAGTACGAGACCGTCTCTGTTTTCGAGGAGGTCAGAAATAGAATCTGCAATACCGCTGTTTCTAAGAGATGCTGTGATGAACTTACCGGAACCTTCAGGCTCGTCACCTGCTGAGAAGCCGCCGGGGATCATCATGATGTTTGATTCACGGATCTTGCTTGCTAATTCTGCGAATGACTCGTTGATATCGTTCTGGTTTCTGTTACGTACTACGAACACTTCTGCTTCTGCGCCGGCTCTCTCGAAAGCTCTTGCTGAATCGATCTCACAGTTGTTGCCCGGGAATACAGGGATGATTACCTTCGGCTTAGCACCCTTGAGAACACCGGGAGCAGCCTTAGAAGGCTTACCCTCTGTATATACATCGATTGCGAAAGGCATATCAGCAGACTTAGCTGATGTCGGGAAGATCCTCTCGAGCTTTCCTTCATATGCTTCGAGAGCATCCTTACCGGAAACTGTATTTCCGGCGAATGTGAAGTCACCGGTATCATTTGTTGTACCGAGGAACTTACCGCCTGCCATCTCTACCTTATCAACAGCATTGCCGTCTGCAGGGATAGCAACGATGATTGAACCCAATGTCTTGGAGAAAAGTTCTGCTTCTGTGATCTTATCTGAGAAATCGAATCCTAACCTGTTACCGAAGCACATCTGGGCAACTCTTGCTGCAACACCAGCGCTCTTAACTACAGCTGCATTCTTGATCTCGCCTCTGTCATGGAGTTCCTTAACAGCCTTGATAACTCTTAAGACGTGATCCTTCTTGTAAGAACCCTTACCGTCTCTTGCACACTTGATGAGATAGAGCTTCTGGCCCTTGCCTGTAAGTGTAGCAGTGATTACCTTATCTGTAGTTGTCATGCCGACAGCGAAAGATACGAGCGTCGGAGGTACATGAATATCGTTGAATGTACCGGACATAGAGTCCTTACCGCCGATGGCAGCTGTACCGTAATCAAGCTGAGCCTTGTATGCACCGAGGAGTGCTGCAAGAGGCTTGCCCCATGACTCAGGACCTGCCATTCTCTCAAAGTATTCCTGGAAAGTAAGTCTTGCCTTCAGAGGATCTACACCCATTGCAAGGAGCTTAAGTAATGATTCAACTACTGAGTTATAAGCACCTGCATAAGGGCTCCACTCTGTGTAGTAAGGATCGAATCCATATGTCATTACAGAGCAGTCATGTGTTGTACCGTGATCGAGCGGGATCTTAGCAGCCATACCTTCCTCAGGTGAATTCTGCATCTTACCGCCGTAAGGCCATACAACTGTAGCAGCACCGATAGATGAGTCGAATCTCTCGATAAGACCCTTTCTAGAAGCACCGTCCAAAGAATTAAGAGTTCCCTTGAGGCTCTCAGCGAAGTTTCCTTCAACATAACCGTTAGCAGGAGTATCAAGGAATTCACCTGTGCCCTGAGGTACGACTTCTGCCTGAGCATACTGAGTAGCACCGTTTGTATCGATGAAGGATCTCGGGAGGTCAACGATTGTGTTTCCGTTCCATACCATCTTCATGACAGGCTCAGCTGTAACTTCAGCAACTACTGTAGCTTCGAGGTTCTCCTTAGCAGCTGCAGCCATAAATTTATCAAGATCCTGAGGATGAACGACTACAGCCATTCTCTCCTGGGATTCGGAGATAGCAATCTCAGTACCGTCAAGGCCGTCGTACTTCTTCGGGACTGCATCGAGATTGATGTTAAGACCTTCAGCAAGCTCGCCGATTGCAACGGATACGCCGCCTGCACCGAAGTCATTACATCTGATGATGAGTCTTGTAACTTCAGGATATCTGAAAAGTCTTTGGAGCTTTCTCTCTGTCGGAGGATTACCCTTCTGAACTTCTGATCCGCAAGTAACAACTGACTGAGTATCGTGAGCCTTGGATGAACCTGTAGCACCGCCGATACCGTCACGGCCTGTTCTGCCGCCCAGGAGAACAACGATGTCTCCTGCCTGAGGTCTTTCTCTGACAATATTAGATGCAGGAGCAGCACCTACAACGGCACCGATCTCCATTCTCTTTGCGATGTAACCCGGATGGTAAACTTCGTCAACAAGACCTGTAGCAAGACCAATCTGGTTACCGTATGAAGAATAACCTGCAGCTGCTGTGCGGCAGAGCTTCTTCTGTGAGAGCTTACCCTTGAGTGTGAGTTCAACAGGTACTGTAGGATCGCCTGCACCTGTAACTCTCATTGCCTGATATACATAAGATCTTCCTGAGAGAGGGTCTCTGATTGCGCCGCCCAAACATGTAGCAGCACCACCGAACGGTTCGATCTCTGTAGGATGGTTATGAGTCTCGTTCTTGAACATGAAGATGTAGTCTTCGGGTTTACCGTCAACTTCAATTCTTACCTTGATAGAGCATGCATTGATCTCTTCAGATTCGTCGAGATCTGCAAGCTTGCCGTCCTTCTTAAGCTTCTTGCCAGCGATGGTACCGATATCCATGAGGCAGATGGGCTTTTGGGAGATACGCTCGCCATAAACATCCTCTCTAGTAGCAAGATAATCTTTATATGTTTCCTTGATCTCTGCTGTGAGCTCGTCATCACCTTCGAACTTGATGTCTGTGAGGTTTGTAAGGAATGTTGTATGACGGCAGTGATCTGACCAGTATGTATCGAGAACTCTGATCTCTGTTACAGTAGGAACTCTTCCCTGTGTCTTGAAGAAATCCTGAACGAACTTGATGTCTGCAAAGCTCATTGCAAGTCCCATGGACTTTCTTAAAGCTTCGAGTTCATCGTCAGACATAACGAGGAATCCGTCAACGTTAGCAACCGTTGTAGGGATATCGTACTTATCGATAAGTGTTGCAGGCTTTTCTGCGGAAGCTTCACGTGCTTCAACGGGGTTGATGAGATAAGACTTGATCTTCTCCTTCTCATCATCAGATACCGTTCCGTAGAATGCGATGATTCTTGCGCACTTAACGATAGGTCTCTCTTTTGCGGTCATGAACTGGATACACTGAGCTGCAGAATCTGCTCTCTGATCGTACTGACCGGGCAAAGACTCAACGATAAGAACATAAGCTGCATCGCTTAAGTCAACAGTCTCATCGTAGAGGAAATCTACAGGCGGTTCGCTGAAGACAACGGTTTTCGCATTCTCGTACTCTTCATCAGTAACACCTGATACATCGTAACGATTGATTACACGGACCTTATCGATGCCGGATACGTTAAGATCGTATTTAACATCGTGAAGGATTCCGCCTGCTTCAACGTTAAAGCCTTCCTTCTTCTCTGACAGTACTCGTCTTACATCATTCTCGTTCATAAGGTTTCTCCTTGTGAAATTTAATTACAGATTGTCTGCGCTCTTAGAGAGCAATTCGGTGTTGTACTTAAGGAATCTCTCGAGACCTTCGCTGTCGAGAGATCCGTGAGCAAGCTTTGCCTGATCGTAAATGTGCTGAGCCAGACGGTCAGCCTCTTCCTTCTTAGTGCCCATTGATTCGAGAGCTTCAAGCTTTGTGATAAGCGGGCTGTCGGTATTAACGACTAGCTCTTCTGTCTCAGGGAACATGTCAGCCAATTCCTCAGCGGACATATTGTTCATTGACATCATTCTCTCATACTGGGCGCGCATTTCCTTCATTCTTCTGTTATGTTCTGCTTCACGGATAAGAGCAGGCAGATTGTCCTTGCCCATCTCCTGAGCGAAAACAATGAGCTTCTCATCGCCTACTGCGCTTCTGAAGAATTCCTTGAGCTTATTCTTGGTATCTTCATCAGCCTCGTTACCTGAGAGCTCTGAGTCAACTCTCTTGAACTTATAATCAGGCTTTCTCATCTCAAGATAAGACATGAAGTTATTATCGATCTCTTCATCCATAACAACGACTTCGTAGCCGTCGTTCTTACTCATCTCAACATAAGCTGCCTGAGCCTTGGGATCAGTTGTATATCTGATAGTCTTCTTATCTTCTGCAGTAAGCTCTTCCAATGTCTTGAAAGCGCCGTCTACAGTCTTAAAGAGGCAGATGCCGTCAACCTTATCGAAGAACTTCTCTTCCTTCATCATGCCGTACTTAACGAATACGGAGATGTCTGACCAGTACTTCTCATAGTCTTCTCTCTGCTTCTTGAAGAGGTCGTTAAGCTTATCGGATACCTTCTTAATGATGTGTCCGGAGAGCTTCTTAACGTACTCATCCTGCTGCAGAGCAGAACGTGATACGTTGAGCGGAAGATCAGAACAATCTAAGCAGCCCTGCAAAAGGAACAGGAAGTCAGGAATGATCTCTTCGATATTATCAGCAACAAAGATCTGGTGGTTATAGATCTTGATCCTTCCCTCAAGTGACTGATAGATGTTATCTGTCTTAGGGAAATAAAGGATACCCTGCAGTGTGAACGGATAATCCATGTTGAGGTGGATCCAGAAAAGAGGATCTCTGCCGTCATTAAATACACTGTGATAGAACTGCTTATATTCGGATTCTGTACACTCGGAAGGCTTCTTCGTCCACAGGGGTGATTTATTGTTTACGGGAACATAAGAGATTGGTGAACTCTGATATGTCTCACCCTTCTCCTCTGCTTCCTTCTTGCGCTTCTGCTCAGCTTCCTCGTGAAGTCTGTCAGACTTTGTATCAACGAAGTAGATATCAGCAGGTGCAAAGTAGCAGTACTTGCGGATGGTCATTCTGATAGTAGCTGAATCGAAGATCTTGATAGCATCTTCAGAAAGCTTGAGGGTGATTATAGTACCTCTTGTCTCCTTATCAGAAGGAAGTATCTCAAAATCCATACCATCATTGGACTTCCAGATAACAGGCTCTGAATCTTCAATGAAGCTCTTGGTGTTGATCGTAACTTCATCAGCAACCATGAATGCGGAATAGAAACCAAGACCGAAGTGGCCGATGATGCCTGTCTTATCTGTTGATTCCTGCTGGTATTTGGTAACAAAATCAAGAGCGCCCGAGAATGCGATCTGGTTGATGTACTTCTCAACCTCATGCTCTGTCATACCGATACCGTTATCTTCAAATGAGATAGTCTTGTTATCGTCATCGTAAGTAACAGTGATCCTGTAATCAGTATTCTCCTGCTCTTTCTCTGCCTTACCGAGCTCAACGAGTCTTCTGTGCTTTGCTATCGCGTCAGCGCAGTTAGATACGAGCTCACGGATGAAGATATCCTTATCCTCATAAAGCCATTGTCTGATAACCGGAAAAATATTCTCAGTCGTAACTGATATCTTTCCTGATTTAGCCTCCATTTATACCACCTCCAAATAATTATCCGATCAAGCTACGCTTGGTAGCATCAATATATTCAGATGTATATTCCTGATACATCTTAGAGATCATCTGCAATACTTCATTGTCTGCAGATCTGAATTCATAATCATCTATGAACCTTACAGGCAGGATGTCAAAAGGCGTGCTGCTAACAAATACAGCATCAGTATCAGGATCAAGATCTTCAGGTGCAAATGTGCCGATCTCAAGATCTAAGCCTGAACGCTTAAGAGCTTCCATAACTCTTTTCCTTGTTATACCTATAAGGATCTTGGAATCAGGTGCCGAATAGACCTTGCCGTCTCTTATGACGAAAAGATTAGACATCGAACCCTCATAAAGCTTGCCTTCGTTATCAGTAAGAACGAGTTCAAAAGGAAGTCCGTGAGAATTCTCCTGCTTAAACTTCTCATTAACGGTAGTCTTATAATCGCCCCTGAATATCTTAAGATTAGGAGTCTTCCTCTCCCAGTTAAGAATGCTTGTGTTTATTCCCTGTTCGAAAAGCTCCTGTCCAGGCAAAGTAATATCAGCTTGATGTATCAGTAATACTTCATTAGTAAGAACAATTCTTATAGAACCTTCCTTAACACCGTCGAGGCCGACGAAGCTGTATGCTTCAGATAAGATTTTCGCTGTATCAACAGGAAAATTCTCTAATCCCTTAACAGAATAAACGAGTCTTGCGAGGTGATCCTCAGCGAATAAAAGAACACCGTCTCTTACTCTGACGGTCTCATAATATATTCTTGTATCAACGGGTTTCTGGAGAGATTCTGTCAGTTCCGAGCTGACTCTGTAATACTTGCCGCAATATAAATAGCCCTTGCCGGTCAGATGTTCCATTAATGGATAAGCCATTAGAGTCAAAATCTCCCAAAAGATTATTCGGTGCATATTATGCCACATATGATTGTATACAAAACCATCTTTTTTTAGAACATTGAAAGAGCAAAAACATGCACAAAAAAATAATTCTTTTTCTTATTTGCTTTTATAAGACGCCGTTATTAAAATTTATGTGTTGACTTGCAGGTTATGCAAGTGTATGATATGCGAAGTTTATACAGAAACATGCATAAATATTCATAAATCGGAGGTGCCTTATGGCAAAAGAAAAATTCTTACTGGCTTATTCAGGCGGACTTGATACTTCTATCATCATTCCGTGGCTCCTTGAGCACTATGACTGTGAAGTCGTAGCTTACTGCGGTGAAGTCGGCGTTGGTGTTGATCACGATTATCTTGAGAAGAAGGCTCTTAAGTGCGGAGCAATCAAGTGCATCATCGAGGACATCACAGACGAGTTCGTATCTGACTTCGTATACCCTACTCTCAAGGCTAATGCAGTTTATGAGGGCAAGTACCTTCTCGGTACATCAATGGCACGTCCGGTTATCGCTAAGCACTTCGTTGAGGCAGCTCACGCTAACGGATGCACAACAATCGTTCACGGCTGCACCGGTAAGGGTAATGACCAGGTAAGATTCGAGCTCTCAATCAAAGCTCTTGATCCTGACATGAAGATCCTTGCTCCCTGGAGAATCTGGGACATCAAGTCTCGTGACGAAGAGATCGACTACGCTCAGGCTCGTGGAATCGATGTTCCTGTTACTAAGGAGAACAACTACTCCAAGGACGAGAACCTCTGGCACCTCTCACACGAAGGTATGGATCTTGAGGATCCTGCAAATGAGCCTAACCTCGATAAGATCCTCGAGCTCATGGTTTCCCCTGAGAAGGCACCCGATACTCCTACATATGTAACAATCAAGTTCGAGAAGGGTATCCCTGTTGAAGTTGACGGACAGAAGCTCTCACCTGCTGACCTTCTCAGATACTGCAACAAGGTTGCTGCTGCTAACGGCGTAGGTATCGCAGACATCGTTGAGAACCGTCTCGTTGGTATGAAGAGCCGCGGCGTTTATGAGACTCCCGGCGGAACACTTCTCTTCGCAGCTCACAGAGAGCTCGAGCTCCTCACAGTTGAGCGTGACACGATCCACTATAAGGATCTCGTAGCACAGAAGTTCTCCGAACTCGTTTACTACGGTCAGTGGTTCCACCCTCTCCGCGAGGCTCTCTCCGCATTCGTTGATAAGACTCAGGAAGTTGTTACAGGCGAAGTTAAGATGAAGCTCTACAAGGGTAACTGCACACCTGCAGGCACAACATCACCCTTCTCACTCTACGATCCTGAGATCGCTACATTCGAGGCTGACGACGTTTACAACCAGGCAGACGCAGGCGGATTCATCAACTGCTTCGGTCTCCCTATGAAGGTCAACGCAAAGATGAAGCAGAAGAACGGACTTCTCTGATTCATTGAATGATTGATTGTTGAGGGGATCGCTGTGCTTACCGCGGTCCCCTTTTTCTATCCTAAACATCGATTTTTTAACAAAAAAGGATAGAAAATCGCGAAAATCCTATCCTAAAAGGTCAAAATATAGCATTTTAGGATAGTAGATATATGGAGGCACTAATGATCACGTACAGGCTCATGACGATTGAAGACTATGAAGAAGCATACGAACTTTGGATCAAATGCGGCAACGGACTTAATGATAAGGACGATTCCCGTGAAGGCATCGAAAAGTATCTTCTCCGCAACCCTTCCACTTCTTTTGTTGCCGTTTGTGAGGGTAAGGTTGTTGGTGTAATATTATGTGGACACGACGGCAGACGCGGAATCATCCAGCATGCATGTGTATCACCTGACGTAAGACGTGAAGGTGTTGGAAGCAAGCTGGTAAACCTTGCTCTTGATGCTCTTAAGGCTGAAGGAATCAATAAAGTCCTTCTTGTCGCATTCAAGAAGAACGAGGGCGGCAACGCGTTCTGGGAATCCCAGGGATTTACACTTCGTGAAGATCTGAACTATCGAAATAAAGCTCTGGCTGAGATGGTCAGAATCGATCCTGATTATACAAAGGAGTAAGCATATGGCTAAAAAAATGTGGGCAGGACGCTTCGAGAAAGCAACTGACAAAGAAGTAAACGATTACAACTCTTCCCTTCCTTTTGACTGCAAGATGTACAGTCAGGACATTGAGGGTTCTATCGCTCATTCCCAGATGCTCGCTAAACAGGGCGTTATCTCTGATAAGGACGCTGAGGATATCAAGAACGGTCTTCTCTCAATCAAGGAAGATATCGAATCAGGCAAACTGACATTTGATTCTGATGCTGAAGATATCCACATGTTTATCGAAGAAGAGCTCACAAACCGTATCGGTGATGCCGGCAAGCGTCTTCACACAGGACGTTCCAGAAATGACCAGGTCGCTCTTGACCAGAGACTTTACATGGTTGATGAGGCCTGCGAGATCGTTGAGTTATTAGATGATCTTATTGATGTTCTCGTTGACATTGCCAAGGCAAACGTTGAGACATACATGCCCGGTTATACTCACCTTCAGAGAGCACAGCCCATCACATATGCTCATTATCTTTCTGCTTATATCGAGATGTTCAAGCGTGATATAGACCGTATTAATGAGGCAAAGGACCGTGCGAACGTCTCTCCTCTCGGAAGCGGCGCTCTTGCAGGAACAACATATCCTCTTGACCGTGAGTTTGTTGCAGAGCAGCTCGGAATGAACGGCGTAACTCTCTGCTCTTTGGACGGTGTTGCTGACAGAGATTTTGCTATCGAGTTTGCTTCCGCATGCTCAATTCTCATGATGCACTTATCCAGAATGAGCGAAGAGATAATCCTCTATGCATCTCAGGAATTCAAATTCTATGAATTAGACGATGCTTATTCTACTGGTTCATCCATGATGCCTCAGAAGAAGAATCCTGATGTAGCAGAGCTTACAAGAGGTAAGACCGGCCGTGTTTATGGCGATCTTATCTCACTGCTCGTCATTATGAAGGGGCTGCCTCTTACATATAACAAGGACATGCAGGAAGTTCAGGAAGCAATGTTTGACTGCATCGATACGATTAAAGCAGTTCTTCCTCCCTTCACCGGCATGATCAAGACTATGACGATCCGCAAGGATAATATGGAAGCTGCTGCTCTCGGCGGATTTACCAATGCTACTGACCTCGCTGATTATCTCGTTAAGAAGGGACTTCCATTCCGTGAGACTCACGCTATCTCAGGTAAGCTCGTTCATTACTGCATCGAGAACGGCATCTCACTTCTTGATGTCTCACTTGATAAGCTTAAGGTGTTCTCTCCGGCTTTCGAGGAAGACGTATACGATGCGATCTCATTAAAGACCTGCGTTGAAGGCCGTAAGCTCGTAGGAGGTCCTGCACCTGAGACAGTTAAGAAGTATCTTGACGAACAGTAATTCTATAAACATGTAAAATAAAAGGCTTTCAGAGGTTCTGAAAGCCTTTTTTATTGAATGGATTATTCTAATTTATCAACCTGCAAGTCTGCTCTCGACTTCTTTTTGAGCTGCATCGAGGAAAACTTCCGGCTTACATTCATTGTAATTTCTCATATAGTCTTCCCATGAGGCATCGAAGTCATAATCGATAACGACTTTTGGGAGCCACTCGTGTTTGCATTCTGTCATAGCCATAAATGTAGAACCTTCGCTTGTAGTTGAAGTTAAAGAATTAGACCATGACCAAAGCGGATACCATGGATATGTCTCACATTCAACAGAACCTAAGAATTCAACATAGTTGTTGGCACCATATGCCTCAAAACAATCAACAAGTGAATCAGGTAATGTAGCCAGGTACTCAGAAGGCTGTTCAGCAGGCATTCTGCAATTGATACCGTCTTCGCTTAATCCGTGCCACTGAGGGAAATACGAGTATTCACATGTATGAGACATAAGATAAGTCGGGTCGCTCCACAGAGCTCTCATATCTTCTGTTCTGTAATACTGACCGTATTCGTCAATTAGATAATCCTGACCTTCGATTCCCCAGAATCTCAAGTCATGGATCTCCTGGCTCAAAAGATCGTTAAGGAACTTGAATGCCAAATCAGGATCGTAACAACTGGTTGTAATAGCGATGCCGGAAGCATAATTAGTCTCTCCGCCGTAAGAGTGATACTGCTGATCCATACCTTTCTCAGCAACCAGACCCAGAGGAACGTAGTCACAGCCGATACCGCTTAATGTGTATTTGCTACCGTCAGTACCGTAAAGCGTATCGTTGCAAACCCATGAATAGTTATAGTAGAAGTCCCAATACTGATCGAACATGCCGAGAACGCGGCCCGAGCAGATCTTAGCAGTATATTCATCGTAAGTCTGGATGGAGAAGTCAGGATCCATGTAACCCTTTTCATATTCTTCGTTAAGCTTTCTGAAGTAATCCCTGGCTGTTGCGGTGGTGTTATAGTCAACGACAATGGGGTTATCTTCACCTGCATCGACATTAACGATAACGCATCCGTCATTAGGATAACCGTCGAGGAACATAGGCGCACTCTCAAGACCGAAGATCCTCCAGTCTTCACAGATACATGTATAAGGAATTACAGAAGAACCGTCAGGCATCTCAGGGTTAGCATCTGCATATCTCTCAAGAAGATCGAAGTATTCATCAAGAGTCTCGATCTTAGGATATCCCGCCCATTCAAGTACACGAGCCTGGATCCAGAATGCAGAAGCGTTGTGAATGGTTGTTGTATCTTTTTCATAGAAGTTATCGAAAACATTTGCCCAATAGATGTGGCCGTCCGGCATACGGAATCTGTCCCACTCTTCATCAGTGTAAAGAGACTTAAGATTAGGATACATCTCGAGATAATCGTCCCAAGCTATCAGGCAATAATTCTCATAGAGATCTACGTTATACTCACCGCCGTCAATGAAGTCAGGAAAATTACCTGATGCGATAATGGAAGCTACAGCTTCCTGGGCAAGCTGTCCTTCTAGCCATAACTCATTTACCATGACGCCCGTCTTCTCTGCAATAAGTTCCTTGATTTCATTGTCGTAATCTTTCTCGTTACCGACATAAGATCCGAAGAAAGTGAATTCGGTATAGATATCATAGGGTGATATAGTAGGCGTCGGCGGCGGAGTGTCAGTTACTCCGATATCTGTTTCTGTCGGATTAGGCTCTGAATACATAGGCTTCGAAGGTTCGGGATTCTTATTGACATGTCCCGAATTAGAGCCTGTTTCAGTACACGAACACAAAGATGCGATCATTGCCAATGCCAATGCCGCAGCAAATGTTTTCTTAAGTCTATTCATAGTTTATCCCCCGTTTAGAATCGAATCTAAAAACACACTTTAATTATATATGTTTAATAGACATCTTAAACTGGAGAAATTCAACCTAATAAAGTGAGAAATTAGAGTAATTACCTCTCCATGAGCCAGATCTCAGAAGATTTGGGCTGTATCGTAGAACCGCCGCCAAAATCATGGATAGTTCCTGATATAAGCTCTTTGGCCTGTCCGCAGCCGGCATCAAAATGTGCTGTGAACGGATAATCATCCATGTTGATCGCAACCATTACCCTCTCGTCACCTGAATTACGCTCGAAGATACACTGCTTATTGTTAAGCACTACGATCCTGATACCGCCATAGTTAAGTGCACGGCTGTTCTTCTTTATCTCGGAGAGTTTAGCGATGTGTTCTGTAAGAGAATTCCATTCGGGTTTTTCGAATGAGACACGAAGTGCCGGGTCGCCTTCTTCTTTTCGAGCTTTGGTACCCCACTCGGAACCGTAGTAAACACAAGGAATTCCGGGCATTGTATAAACCAGCGTATAAACCAAAGGCAATAAACTCTCATCGTTTAGAATGGAAGCAATCCTCGTTACATCGTGATTATCTGCAAAAGACAGGAGATGCGCTCCCCTGCAGACAGTCCAGTCTTCAGGACCGAAGAGCCTCATAAGAGAATGCATGATCTCGAACATGTTATAGGAATTGAACGAAGAATATATTCCCTTATAGCACTGATAATTGGTAAGCGAATGCAGATGCATCTCGTTAAGCATTCTGCCGTATTCACCGTGAAGAACCTCACCTAAAAGGAAGAAATCGTTTTTCTTAGAATCAGTGAATTCACGAAGTCTTCTTAAGAACTCGTGATCAAGGCAATATGCAACATCAAGACGAAGACCGTCAATGTCAAAATAATCGATCCAGTAATTGACCTTATCCAGTATGTGATCGATAACAGCAGGATTCCTGAGATTTAACTTTACGAGGTCGTAATTGCCCTCCCAGCCTTCGTACCAGAAGCCGTCGTTATAGTTTGAATTACCGTCGAACGAGAGATGGAACCAATCCTTATAAGGTGAATCCCAACGCTTTTCCTGCACATCTCTAAATGCCCAGAAGCCTCTGCCCACATGATTGAAAACACCATCCAGAACAACTCTGATTCCTTCCTTGTGAAGCGCATTTACAACCTTTTTGAAATCTTCGTTAGTTCCGAGTCTGGTGTCTATAAGACCGTAATCTCTTGTGTTGTAACCGTGAGTATCTGATTCAAATACCGGTGAGAAATATATGGCGTTGATGCCGAGTTTCTTCATGTGTGGTATCCAGTCAAGAACCTTAAGTATCCTGGATTCGGGCTTACCGTCATTCTCAAATGGTGCTCCGCAGAATCCCAGAGGATATATCTGATAGAACACCGATTCTTCATACCACATTTATGTTTTTCCTTCTTTCTTCTCGTCTATTCGCATCTTTATTGTTCTGATGGCACCTATTGCTCCCATCAGGAAAATGATCGCAACAACTACTATACCGATATATTTCTCGATCTGTATCGCAAACAAAGAAAGATTGCCTTCATCTCTGTGTGACAATGCCCACTCAAGCGATAATACAGATACCATAGCATCGACAATACCGATCTTTCTTAATGCCAAAGCAGTAAGAGATTTGGATTTGTGAGCTTTAAAGATATTGATCACAGCAAGCAGAACCTTATATAAAACATAAAGGCCGAATGCATATACGAGGATACCCGGATAGTCGTGAACGACATTATTCTTGGCTATGAGGTAAACGTTATAAGCCAAGAGGATATCAAGAAGGATCAGATTCCTGCAGAACGTACGGTAATTCCTTCTCTCGCTGAATCTCTTGCTCTTGAATACTGCTCCCCTGCCCGCTCTGTAAAGGACATTTACTCTGAGCATGCAGAGCATAAAGTAATAGACTGCCATGATGAACACCCACAAAGATCGGGAGAAGACCACCATTATAAGCAGGAAACCTGAATAACAGATATCAAAAGCTACAGACGGCAGAGTCAGAGCAACAGTAGTACGCTTGTAATCGGTTACATATTCCCATGCACGCTTGAACTTGGATTTCTTTTTCTCCACAGGTGCGGAAGTCTCTACCGGCGCAGCATTAGCTACTGGAGCAGAAGTCTCCACAGGTTCAAGATTAGATTCGTTATTCGTATTTTCTAATTTGTTTTCGCTCATTAGAATCAGTTGCGCATTGAATGAATAGGTGCAGGTATTCTACCGCCTCTGTGAATAAAGTCAGCACAAGAAGCGCGGTTAACGTCCATGATAGGTGCAGTACCAAGCAGTCCGCCGAACTCAACGCTGTCACCAACGGTCTTGCCGGGTACAGGAATAAGTCTTACGGCTGTGGTCTTGTTATTGAATGTACCGATGGCCATCTCATCAGCAATGATACCTGAGATAGTCTCAGCTGTTGTATCACCCGGAACTGCTATCATGTCAAGGCCGACTGAACATACGCATGTCATTGCTTCAAGCTTCTCAAGCTTCAGGGAGCCTGATACTGCTGCAGCAATCATGCCTTCGTCTTCTGATACAGGAATAAATGCACCGGAAAGCCCTCCAACGTAAGAAGAAGCCATGATTCCGCCCTTCTTAACTGCGTCATTTAACATTGCAAGTGCAGCTGTCGTGCCCCACGTACCGCAAGTCTCAAGACCGAATTCTTCAAGAAGCCTAGCTACCGAGTCACCAACTGCAGGTGTCGGAGCAAGGGACAGGTCGATGATTCCGAACGGAACGTTAAGTCTCTCGGATGCTTCTCTGGCAACGAGCTCACCTACTCTTGTAATCTTGAATGCTGACTTCTTAATAGTCTCTGCGACTACGCCCAAATCCTTGCCCTTAACGCCTTCTAACGCGTGCTTAACAACGCCGGGGCCTGAGATACCGACATTTATAACACATTCAGGCTCGCCGGGACCTAAGAAAGCTCCTGCCATGAACGGATTATCTTCAGGAGCGTTCGCGAAAACAACGAGCTTGGCACAGCCAAGTGCTCCGCTGTCCTTAGTAGCTTCAGCAGTCTTCTTAATGATGACACCCATGTCACGGACAGCATCCATATTGATACCTGTTCTCGTAGAAGCTACATTAACGCTTGAACAGACATATTCGGTTGATGACAACGCTTCGGGGATTGAATTGATAAGAACCTTATCAGAATATGTATAACCCTTCTGAACGAGAGCTGAGAATCCGCCGATGAAGTTGACACCGCAGGTTCTGGCAGCCTTATCAAGAGCCTGAGCAAAAGGAGTGTAATCCTTAGCACCGCAGGCTGCAGCTACAATTGAGATTGGAGTAACGGATATTCTCTTGTGAATGATCGGAATACCGTACTTCTTGCTGATAAGTTCACCTGTCTCAACGAGCTTTCCTGCATATTTGCATATCTTGTCATAAATCCTGTTGCAGGATTCTTCAACAGTCGGTGCAGCACAATCCATCAGCGAGATACCCATGGTAATCGTACGGATATCAAGATGCTGATCGTTAAACATCTGCATCGTCTCAATTATTTCGCGATCGTTAATCATATAAACCTCTTAATCAGTTGATCAGATTGTGTGCATGGCATTGAAAAGGCCTGTGTGCTGGATTGTAATCTGGACACCAAGCTTCTTGCCTAATTCATTGAGCTTATCTGAAATATCGGATTCCTCAATAACAACATCCTTAAGGTCGACCATCATTACCATGGTAAAGATGTCATCCAAGATTGTCTGTGAGATATCGTTAATGTTGATACCATAATCTGCAAGAAGGCGTGAGACATCTGCGATTATTCCCACTCTGTCTCTGCCTAAAACTGTAACAACGGCTGTATTCTTTTCCTGATTCATATACAAACACCTCCTGCAATACTGGTTTGATTTTAACGCTAATATCGATAAAACAACATTGATTATTGTGTTTTTGGTCAATCGAGCAAAGAAACGGCAAGTTTATTGGCGCATTTTATTCCGTCGATGCAAGAAGACATAATGCCTCCGGCATATCCTGCGCCCTCACCACAGGGAAAAATGCCCTTAACGGTTGTACTCTGAAGCGTCTCAGGATCTCTCAAGATCCTTACGGGAGATGAACTTCTGGCCTCTACTGCCGTAAGAACTGAATCCGGATCGTCAAAACCCTTGATTTTCTTGCCCATCTCGCTTACGCCGTCCTTAATTGTTTCCAGAATAACTTCAGGGAATACTTCATTAAGGCTGCTTGAGCTAACTCCCGGCATATATGAAGGCTTAACCTTACCAAACTCTTCTGTAGCCTTGTTATCCATGAGATCTCCGTACCTGACAGCAGGAGCCTTGCCGGTCTTCCCTCCTGCCACAAATGCCAGATGCTCTAATTCTTCCTGGAACTTAATGCCGTCAAGAACACCGTCACCATAATCATTGCTGTCAACGGGAACCAAAATGGCACTATTTGAGTTAACTGAGTCTCTGGCTCTATAACTCATTCCGTTAGTGCACACGCTCCGATTATCGCTTTGTGCCGCAACTACTTCGCCGCCGGGACACATACAGAAGGTATAAAGCTTTCTGCCTGTCTTGGTATCGCAAGAGAGTTTATAGATAGCAGGTGTAACATCAGGCGATTTATCTGAATCAAATCCGAACTGTGCCATATCGATATCAGACCTGAGATGTTCTATTCTGACGCCGACAGAGAAAGGCTTTGACTGCATGTCCATTCCAAGCCTGTTAAGAGCTCTGAATGTGTCCCTGCTCGAGTGTCCAATCGCAAGAATCAGTTTGTCACACGGGATCTCATAAGTTCCCGTATCGCATTCAGCAGTAATTGATTTGAGTTCACCGTTCTCGGCTTTATAGCCCAGGAACATATTGTTGAATCTTACTTCACCGCCTAAAGATATGATTTCCTCTCTGATGCCCGTAACGACGTTTCTGAGCCTGTCCGTACCGATATGGGGATGAGCATCGTAAATGATGTCAGCAGGCGCTCCGTGAGCGATCATGGAGGACAGAACGTAATCCTTAAGTCCGGAACTGATTCCGGAATAGAGCTTGCCGTCAGAGAATGTTCCTGCACCGCCTTCTCCAAACTGGATATTGGAATTCGGTTTGATGTCAGATTTACCCTCTTTGAAGAGTTCCGTATCACGTACTCTCTCGCTCATCTCGGGACCGCGTTCTAATACTATCGGTCTTAACCCGTATTTAGCCAGGATCATTGCAGCAAATAGTCCTGCAGGACCTGTGCCTACGACAACAGGTCTTCTATATTCTTCGTTTTCGAAAACATCCACATAAGGCAAAGCAGCTGAAGCCAAGTCAGCTTCACGTGCTTCTTTCTCTTCTGGAGTTACGAAATCAAACCTGTAATTGATGGTTACTTTACCGTGCCTTGCATCGATGAACTTCTTTTTTATATCGATTATATGAGAACCTGATTCAACCATCTTAAGGCCTGCTCTCATGGCTTTATTGCCAGACTTTTTGATCTCTCTGACAATTATCACTGAATCAGGAGTTTTCTTAGAGGCTTTTGCGCTTATTACTTCCGGCTTAACCTTTATCTCAAACATTTTGAGATATACCTTCCGCCGCAAGTGCTGCAGATGTCCAAGCCCACTGTAGGTTGTAACCGCCGCAGATACCGTTAACATTAACGGATTCACCGATTATATAGAGACCGGGACAGCCCTTGACCATCATGTTATCGTCAAGTTTGGAGAGCTTGAATCCGCCTGATGAGACCTGAGCCTTATCTTCTGCGCCATAGCCAGTGATCGGCACAGGGAACGCATAGAGGAGATTGGATAATTCGGCTATCTTCTTATCATCTAATTCTCTTAAGGTCATCTTATCGCACTTAAGCCCCATATTCTTAAATACAAATTCGGTAATTCCCCTTAAGAGCATACCGGACAATGCATCGGCACAGTTCCTGTGTGCATACATCTGTCTTCTGATATAGATCATCTGCAATATCTCGCCTGCCGTTTTACCTGTAAGATTAAGGACAGCCTTAATGTCCTTCTCGCCTTCATCCATCAACTGAACAACGCTGTCGGAAACATCCATTACGCAGATTCCGGATATACCGCCTTCCTTAGTAAACAGGATCTCTCCTTCCGAATGAGCCTTGATATGCCCGTTAGAATCAATGATCTTAACGTCACCTCTGCATCTGATTCCCGCTAAACCTTTAATTCCGGGTATATCCGAAGACAAAGACGTAAGAGCAGGTCTGAACGGAACAAAGAATGAACTGTCAGCGATACCTTCAAGGATATTAACTACATCACCTGTTGAACCTGTAACAGGATAAGTAATGCCGCCTGTTGCTATGACAACATTCTTGGCAAGATACTTGCTGCCCGACTCGGTCTTGATCTCAAATACCTGACTGGTTCTGCTGATACCTGTAACTCGTTCCTTAAATACTGTCTCGATATCGTTATCAGACAGATAGAATCTCAATGAATCAACGACCGTAGAGCTCTTATATGTAGATGGATAAACGAGAGAACCCTTTTCTTCTAATACAACACCCAAAACATTCTCATAAAAATCCAAAGTCTCAGTACATCCGTACCTTGTAAGACTTGATGTGAGCTTATGGTAATCGTCTGTGTTGTACTTTGCAGGATCGATCTCAGTATTAGTAAGATTGCATCTGCCGCTTCCCGTAAGAGCGAGCTTGCGGCCTACTCTGCCGCCGCCTTCAATAATGAGGATCTTCTTCCCCGTATAAAGGGTCCTCGCGAGTCTTGCGGCACAATACATACCCGCAGCTCCTCCGCCAATGATTACTACTTCGTACACGTTACTCTTCATGACCTATTATCCCATTGCTAATGCCAGTGTCCGCCTAAACTTCGTTTTATCCAACGGCTGACAGTCAGCCTCTTTGATAATCATCTCTGAGAGCCTGTTGAGGTCACTGACATCACCCTCAATAAGCTCTAACTCCAACTCACATATTTCTTCTGTCTTGAGCGGATCAGCTCCCCTGATGATGCCGCTGTCAAAACATGCTTCAATCTTACTTGAACCATAATTAAGCTCATATGCAGTCCTATTAAATGAATTGCAGCACATGACCTTCAGATCATCATCCTGAAGTCCTTCAAACACTTTATCTAATAATTCGGAAGGATCGCCAGAGTCTTTTACATTGAGCTTAAATTCTGATATTGAGAATATGCCGGAATCACTTTTAACATTCCATTCGTAGCGCTGATGAAGACCTTCATTAGAATTACCGCCGCATTTGACAGTAAACTCATATTCATCTTTAACATTGCCTGAATAATGTCTGACCCTGACCATGGCACTGCGGCCGCTGACAGTCATATCGCTGTTATCAAGATATGAGTTCTCGAGTAATAAAGGTTCTACATCACCGCAGTTAACACAAAGCTGCCTGAACATCTCAGACTTAGCAAACTTAAACAAGCTCTCTTTGTCCTTAAAACTCAGCTTAACTTCGGTCTCCATAAATGAATCCTTAATTGATCGTATGTACGCCGCTTGTTGAAACTACGCAGAGCTTATTGCC